>Ga0315275_10005148_pt1 | contig 12341 bp, 9 predicted proteins | sample YL17G03_0_MG_FD_205557 | JGI IMG/M metagenome (GOLD analysis project Ga0315275, IMG submission 205557) | Sediment microbial communities from Yellowstone Lake, YNP, Wyoming, USA - YL17G03_0 | ecosystem: Environmental > Aquatic > Freshwater > Lake > Sediment | place: USA: Wyoming | collected... | reverse complement strand
GCGCAAACCGGTCACCCTGCAACCCTTCCACCACCCACATCTCCCACAGCGGGCGCTTGCGATCGAGCGGCTGCGACATAATGTGGCCGATGAGCCGCTTCAGCATGCGGTCGTCGCCGGGCTGCGGTAGCGCGGTGTGGCGCACGTGGTAGGCGAGCCGGAAGCGCTCGTCGTCTACCCAAATGGGCATACGCTCGTACGGGATGTAGGCCAGGCGCTGGCGAAGGCGTGGCGCCAAGCGCAGTTGCGCCTCAATGGTGTTGCGGATGCGTCCGATGTCGATGCCGCCACTGCTGGTCCGCAACGGCCCGGCATCGAAGATCATCACGCTGCCCACGTGCATGTGGTAGCTCTCGTCCTCGAGACCCAGAAAGGACGCGTCCAGTGCACTCAAAAGCTCGTAATTGGCCACACTGACCTCCGCGATACGAAGCAGAACGTCACCCGAGCGCGCGTTCGCGCTCCGCAAGAGACTACTCCATCGAATCCGCCAATCAACCGGCGTGGGACGTCTTCTACCGCCAACGCAGCATTGCCGCGCAGCCGCCTGCGCGCGGAACAGCGCCGGGGCCGGAACGGGTGCACGACAGAAAAGTTGTAAGGAGGTTGCTTCCCGTTCGTCCCGAGTAGCATTGGCAGGCGCTTGCGGCGCCACCTGTCGGAGAGAAACGCAACGTACTCGCATCGGACGCACGCCTCGATACGCCGGCAAAGGAGGCCGGCTACTCGGCGCGAACGGGGGTTGGGTTCCTTGCCATTCTACCCCCGTCCCCTCCCGGTCACCCCGAGTAGGAGCCCCTCCTTTGGGCTCCGTATCGAGGGGCCTCGCACCCAGCACCGGCGGTTGTTTCTTAGGAGCCGCCCTCTTCTGGCGGCGTATCGAGGGACAGGCTATGCGATGGTCCTGAGCCGACCGTTCTTCACCTACATGCTGCAATGCGCTGACGGCTCCTACTACGTTGGGCACACAGATGACCTGGAGAAGCGCCTGGCGGAGCACGAGGAAGGCAGAAAGTGCGCCTATACCGAGACCCGCCGGCCGGTGCAGTTGCGCTGGTCGCAGGAGTTTGCGAGTCGCGCCGAGGCCTTAGCAGCGGAGCTGCAGATCAAGACATGGAGCCGGGCCAAGAAGCGGGCATTGGTCAGCGGCGACCTGGTCGCTCTGCGCAGGGCAGCCAAGAAGAAGGATTGGGCCGCGTATCGCCAGCGTAAACAGCACCCGTGAGGCGGCCCCCCTCGATACGCCCCCTGAGAGGACGGGGGCTACTCGGGGCGAACGGGAGGGCCTTACGGCAATGAGTGCCGAAAGACGACTGCGACCAAGCCTCGATGGTGTGAGCCGTTTTTGTCGCCTATTCCCGTTCTTCACTTTCCTGTCGTGCGCCCGGCCGGAACCGCGAATTTGAACGTACGGATGGCTGCTGCTATGAAAACGCATTCGGCATTCAGACGTCCATGGACTACAAGCACACGCTCAACCTGCCGCAGACGGATTTTCCCATGCGTGGCAACCTGCCGGCGCGCGAGCCGTCGATCGTCGCCCGCTGGGTGGAAATCGATCTCTACCAGCAGCTCTTGCGCGCCAACGCCGGCCGCCCGAAGTACGTGCTGCATGACGGTCCACCGTACGCCAACGGCCACGTTCATCTCGGTACCGCCCTCAATAAGATCATCAAGGACATCATTGTAAAGTCCAAGTTGATGGCCGGATTCGAAGCTCCGTACGTCCCCGGCTGGGATTGCCACGGCATGCCGATCGAGCACCAGGTGACGAAGGAGCTCGGGAGCAAAGGCCGGAAGTTGAGCCGGCTCGACATCCGGCGGCGCTGCCGCGCTTACGCCGAGAAGTATCTTGGCGTCCAGCGCGAGGAGTTCCGCCGCCTCGGGGTACTGGGTGACTGGGAACGCCCGTACCTGACGATGGCGCCGGAGTATGAAGCGGCAATCATTCGGGTATTCCGCGAGCTGGTCGAGGGCGGCTTCATCTACCGCGGCTTGCGGCCGGTGCATTGGTGCCCGGTATGTGCGACGGCATTGGCGGAAGCCGAGGTCGAATATACAGAGCACACCTCGCCCTCGATTTACGTGCGCTTCCCGTTCACCGGCTCGGCAGACGACGCGGCGGCGATGGCGGTGCGGCCGGATGATGCGTCGGAACTGGCACAGCACCACGGCCAGCTGGCAGTGGTGATCTGGACGACGACGCCGTGGACGCTGCCGGCGAACCTGGCGGTGTGTCTCAACCCGCACCTTGATTACGTGGTCGTGCCCGTAGACGGTTTCGCTTACATCGTCGCGGCGCGTCTGGTCGATGCCTTCCTCGCGGCCGTTGGAGGGCAGGAGAGCGGGCGCCGGATCCCCGTCGATCTGTCCTCGCTGGATGGGCGTGACGTGTTCCGCCACCCGTTCATCGACCGGCCGGCCCAACTGCTTTTCGAATCGCACGTCACCGCCGATGTCGGCACGGGCTGCGTGCACACGGCGCCCGGACATGGCTACGAGGACTTCGCCGTCGGGCAGAAATACGGCTTGCCGGTGCTCACACCGGTCGATGCCGCCGGCCGCTTCACCGCCGAGGCCGGAAAGTACGCTGGCCGCCAGGTGTTCGAGGCCAACGATGCCATCGTCGAAGAGGTCCGGGCACACGATGCACTGGTGCACGTCGAGCGCCTGCAGCACTCGTATCCGCACTGCTGGCGTTGTAAGAGCCCGTTGATCTTCCGCGCCACGGAGCAGTGGTTCCTGCGCGTCGACCACGCCGGGATGCGCGCCGCGGCGCTGGCGGAGATCAATCGCGTCACCTGGGTGCCGCCGTGGGGGCGCGACCGCATCTACCACATGATGGAAACGCGTCCGGACTGGTGCTTGTCGCGCCAGCGGGCCTGGGGCGTTCCGATTCCGGCGTTTCGTTGCCGCGGCTGCGGCGAGTTCATCTTCTCACCGGATGTGATTCGGCACGTAGAGGAGATCTTCGGGGAACGCGGTTCCGATGCCTGGTACGAGCTCTCCAGCCGCGAGCTGCTACCCGCCGGCTTCCGTTGTTCGTGCGGCGGCGAAGAGTTCGATGTGGACGACAACATTCTCGACGTCTGGTTCGACGCCGGCTGCTCGCACGAGGCGGTGTTGCGCCACCGTCGCGATCTGGCGTGGCCCGCTGATCTCTACGTCGAAGCGGTCGATCAGCACCGCGGTTGGTTTCAGGTCTCGCTCATGACCTCGGTCGGCGTCCGCGGCCAAGCGCCCTACCGGAGCGTGCTGACGCATGGGCTGATCCTCGATGAGACGGCGAAGAAGATGTCGAAGTCGCTGGGCAACGTCGTCGGCCCGGACGAGGTGATCAAGGCGCACGGGGCGGAGATCTTGCGTCTGCTGTTCGCCTCCGTCGACTACACCGCCGACACCTGCTTCTCGAAGGGGCTGCTGCCGCCGTTGTTGGAGGCCTACCGTAAGATCCGCAACACCTGCCGTTTCCTGCTCGGCAACCTCTACGATTTCGATCCGCAGCGCGACCGTGTTCCCGACGACAAGTTGCACGAGCTGGATCGTTGGATCTTGCATCGCGCCGCAGAGCTGACCGCCCGCGCCCGCAAAGCCTACGAGAGCTTCAGCTTCCATGTCGTGGTCCAGCAGCTGATCAACTTCTGCGCGGTGGACCTGAGCGCGCTCTATCTCGACATCGTGAAGGACCGGCTCTACTGCTCTGCGGCTACGGCGCCGGGCCGGCGCTCGGCGCAAACGACGTTGTGGCAGATCCTGGAGGCGGTGACGCGGCTGATGGCACCCATCCTATCCTTCACCGCCGACGAGATCTGGTCGCATCTGCCGGCCGGAGAGCGGCCCGCGAGCGTCTTTCTTGCAGGGATGCCGGAGCCGACGCGGCAGGATGAGCAACTGGCCGCCAAGTGGGACCGGCTGCTGGCGGTGCGTGCGGCGGTGACCAAGGCTTTGGAGGAGACCCGCCAATCGGGGCTCATCGGCCACTCGCTCGACGCGCGGGTGCAGCTGAGCGCGGGCGACGGGTTGCGCCCGCTGCTCGAGCAGGAAGCCGCTGATCTGCCGGCGCTCTTCATCGTCTCACAGGTGCAGCTCACCGACAGGCTTGGAGACGATGCCGTGAGCCCCGTTCTCGGCGATCTCAAGGTGAAGGTGGAGCGGGCGCGTGGAGGCAAGTGCGAGCGCTGCTGGAACTACAGCGAGGCGGTGGGACGTGACGCGAGGCATCCGGGTCTGTGCGAGCGCTGCCTCGAGGTCATGCGGACGATCGGCGCATGAGCAAGTACCCGCTTGTGTTCGCGGTGGCGGCGGGGGTGCTGCTGCTCGACCAGCTCACCAAGTGGTACATCCGCCACAGCTTCGGCTTGTACGAATCAGTGACAGTGATAGACTCGCTCTTCCACATCACCCACGTGCGCAACGCCGGCGGCGCCTTCGGCTTCTTGAACCAGGCCGCCCGTGTCTGGCGATTGCCCTTCTTTCTGGCGGTGTCGTGCATTGCGGTCGGCGTCCTGCTGGCGTTCGTGCGCCGTATTCAACCCGGGCAGCGCTGGCTGCTGCTGGCGCTCGGCGCCATTCTCGGTGGGGCGTTGGGCAATCTGGTGGACCGCATGGCCTCGGGGGAGGTGACCGACTTCCTCGATTTTCACTGGCACGGATATCACTGGCCGGCGTTCAACCTGGCCGACTCGTGCATCACCGCCGGCATGGTGATCTTGCTCCTGCACTCGCTCTTCGCGCGCGACGACGCCGGCGACCGCCCCTAAGCCGCGGCCGCGGATCGTCATAAGGGAACCCCTCGCCCCTCGATCTCCAGCCTGCGGCGCACCGCGATGCGGCCAAGCTCACTGACGATCTTGCCGGCCCAGCGGTAGACGTTGTTGCGGGCGACGGTCTCGCGCAGCGCGGCCATGCGGGCACGGCGCTCGGATTCGCCCATGCACAGCGCCTGATGCAGCGACGCTGCGAAGCCGTCGATGGCGTACGGGTTGATTTGCAGGCTTTGTTCCAGCTCGCGGGCGGCGCCGGTGAAGCGGCTCAACACCAGGACCCCGTCGCCATCCGGACGCGCCGCGACATATTCCTTGGCGACCAGGTTCATGCCGTCGTGCAGCGAGCTGGCCACGCAGACGTCGGCCAGCTGGTAGAACGCCAGCACCTCTTCGGCGCTGTGTTGGGCCTTGCGATAGATGATCGGCGACCAGGGCGGCTGGCCGTGCTTCCAGTTGATCTCCTCCACCAGCGCATCGATCTCCTTGGTCAGAGTCTGATAGCGTCGCAGCCGCGTGCGGCTCGGCGCCGCGATCTGGATGAAGCGCACCTTACCGATGTGCTCCGGGTGATTTTGTAACAGGCGGTCGAAAGCACGCAGGCGCTCCGGAATGCCTTTGGTGTAGTCGATGCGGTCGACGCCGAGCAGGACGCGCTGCTGCGCCAGGCCGAGTTCGTGGCGCAGCCGCACCACGCGCGCGGCGGTGGCTTCGGACATCGCCTGCCGCGTCATTTCGTCGATGTCCAAGCTGATCGGGAATGACCGCACCATGGTCGTGTGTCCGCCGCGTGTGACCGCCAGGTTGTCCGTATCGACGAGCGCTTCGATGGCGGTGGCGACGCTCTCGAGAAAGTTGTGGCAATGGTAGCGAATGTGGAAGCCGAGCAGGTCGTTACCCAGCAGCCCTTCGAGGATCTGGTCCCCCCACGGGCATAACCGAAAAGTTTCACGGTTGGGCCAGGGGATGTGCCAGAACTGCGCGATCAACATGTTCGGGTTGGCTCGGCGCAACAGCCGTGGCAACAGCGCGAGGTGGTAGTCCTGGATCAAGACGACGGCAGGTTGGCCGCGGGCTTCGTCCAGCACGGCGCCGGCAAACTGCTGGTTCACCCGCGCGTACGCTTCCCAGTGCCGCGCTTCGAAGATCGGGCGCCGGTACACGATGTGACACAACGGCCACAAGGCGCGGTTGGCGAAACCGTGATAGTATCCATCCTCATCGGCCTTGCTCAGCCAGAGTCGGCGCAAGGTGTACCGCGGGTCTTCCGGCGGCACCGGCAGGCGGCCGTGCTCGTCCGCCACCTGGCGATCGGCATTGCCGCTGGCGTGGGCCACCCACGACCCGCCGCAAACGTGCATCACCGGCTCCAATGCCGTGACCACACCGCTCACCGGACGGGTACAAACGACCTCTTCGCCGGCGAGCTGGTGCACGTACGGTTCGCGGTTCGATACCACGATGAAGTGTTGTCGGCCGAGGACGCGCTCCACCACCTGACGCAGCGACTCACGCGTCCAGAAGCGGGGTCCCTCAGCTGACAGTTCGAAATCGTCGGTCTCGCTGGTTTCTGCGTACGGCATCGGACCCTCCCTCGGCCGCCGCCGGCCATCCCGTCCGCCTCACAGTAAAGGGGTTTTGCTTGCGCGGCAACATGCGCACGCAAATGCGCCGGCTCGGAACGGGCGCTGCTGTGCCGTTACTCGGACTCGAGAGGCACGCCGAGGGCCGCCGGCGCTTTGGTGCGGCCGCCGTAGCCGGCGAGGGCCAGCAGCGTCAGCACGTACGGCAGCATCAGCAAAAACTGGTACGGGATGCGCCAGCCGAGAGCTTGCACGTGAAACTGCAACGCCGTGGCCAGGCCGAACAACAGCGCCGCGCCGAGCACACCCCAGGCCGACCAGCGGCCGAAGATGACGATGGCGAGGGCGATGAAGCCGCGCCCCGCCGACATGCCCTCGACAAACGTATGGGCGTAAGCAACAGCGAGGTACGCTCCGGCCGTGGCCGCCAGGACACCGCATCCCAGCAGCGCCAAACACTGCGTGAACCGCACCGCCACGCCTTGCGCCGCTGCCGCAGCCGCGTTTTCGCCCACCATGCGCAGCTTCAAACCGGGGATGGTTCGGTACAGACCGAAGGCAATCACCGGCACCAGCGCGAAAGCAAGATACCCGAGGATCGTTTGTGAGCAGAACGCCGGACCAATCACCGGTAGTGACGACAGGAAGGGCAGCGGGAGCGCTGCAAAACCGGCCACGGTCAGCGCCGCCCCGGTTACTCCGAACAGCCCGCGGTAGGCGACCCCCGTGACGCCAACCGCGAACAGGTTGAGCGCCGTGCCGACGACGATCTGATTGGCGCTGTGGACCACCACGACGTAGGCGAACAGCAGCGCCAACAAGAGTCCCGCGACCCAAGCCGCCAGCAACCCCAGCAGCGGTGTGGCAGTGTAATATGTGGTCGCCATGGCGGCAAACGCCCCCGTCAGCAGGAACCCTTCCAGCCCGATGTTGATGACCCCTGCGCGTTCCGCCAGCAGCTCCCCCAGCGCCGCCAAGAGCAGCGGGACGGCCATGGTGACCGTGGAATGCAACAGGCTGGTGAGGAGGGCGGCAGACATCCAGCATGCAAGAGTAGGCCAGGCTGAAGTTGGCGGCAAGCGCCGAAGCGGCGGTTGGGGCTACGGGAAGGACTTACGCTTGACGGCGACCGTCTGCGGCGGCAAGCTTCGCACGTAATCCAGCGCAGGACTCATCGCCGTGCGTCGCTTTGGTTTCGTCCTCTTGGTGCTCACCACGTTCGCCGTCGCTATTTCCGCTCACGCGCAGTATCCTTGGCTGCGCTTGCCGCTGACCCCGACGCTGCCCAAGCCAGAGCGCAGCGGCACCGCCCCGGTGAACGGCATCCGCCTGTGGTACGCCGTGTTTGGTCATGGCGCACCCGTGATCCTGGTGCACGGCGGCCTGGCCAACTCGAGCTACTGGGGATTGCAAATCCCGGTGCTCGCCCGGCGGTACGAGGTCATCGTCCTCGATAGTCGCGGTCACGGCCGCAGCACGCGCACCGATGCGCCCATCACCTACGACCTGATGTCGTCCGATGTGCTTGCGCTGATGGACTACCTGCACGTCCGCAAAGCCGCATTGGTCGGGTGGAGCGATGGCGCGATCATCGGCTTGGACATCGCGATCCATCATCCCGAGCGCCTGACGAAGCTGTTCGCGTTCGCGGCGAACTCGGATCCGTCCGGCGTCAAGGACGTGCGCGAGAGCCCGGTGTTCTCCGCCTATATCGAGCGCGCCGGGCGCGAATACGAGAAGCTCTCGCCCACGCCGGGGCAGCTCAAGGCGTTCCTGGCCGACATCACGAACATGTGGGCGACGCAGCCGCACTTCACCGCCGACCAACTGCGTCAGATCACGGTCCCGACCTGGATCGTCGATGGGGATCACGACGAAGCCATCAAGCGTGAGGATACCGACCATATGGCGGCGCTCATCCCTGGCGCGGGCGAGCTCATTCTGCCCGAGGTGAGCCACTTCGCCTTCCTGCAGGACCCGGTTCAGTTCAACCAGTCCCTGCTGCACTTCCTCTCCCGGCCCTGAACGCGAGGTGAAAAAGGAGAACGAGACATTGGCAGGCGGGTATACGTAGGGTAGAGAACCGCTCATGGCCCGGTTCAAGCTTGCCAGTCTGTTCCGCTTGTACATTGTTTTTCAGCATTGAACACTGAACCATTTCAAAGGAGATCCCCATGCGTAGACGCACCCGCTGGATCCTGTTGCTGCTGTTCATCGTCATCGTCGGGGCGTTCATCGCCCGCCGCTCGCTGCGTGGACCGACGGTGCCGAACAACAGCTACCTGGTTCTCGATTTGAACGGGCGTTTCGCGGAAGCGCCGCCGCAGGATATTGTGGGTCGGCTTCTGCGCCCCCGAGAACGCACGCTGATCGACGTCATTACGATGATCCGGGAGGCCCAGGTGGATCAGCGCCTCAAAGGGGTCATCGCGAGAATCGGCTCACTGGATATCGGGTGGGCCAAGGTGCAGGACCTCCGCGATGCGCTGCTCGAGTACAAGAAATCCGGCAAGCCGCTGTTGGCCCTGCTGCAGCAGGAGATCGCCGGCGGCAACGCCGAGTACTACCTCGCCAGCGCCGCGGATCGAATCTATCTCTCGCCCGATGTCACTGCGGCGCTGACCGGGCTGGCGGCGGAGTACTTTTTCCTCGGCGGGGTCTGGGACAAGCTCGACATCCACATGGACGTCGAGAAAATCCGCGAATACAAGACCATCGGCGACATGATCGCCAACAAGGAGATGACGCCTGCGCACCGCGAGATGGCCGATTCGCTCCTCGACAGCATCAACGGCCAGTTCATCTCCGCGCTCGCCCAGGCGCGCGGGCTGGATGCGGCGGCGGTCACCACCCTCATCAATCAGGCGCCGGTGTCGCCTCCGGAGTACGAAGCCGCACACCTCAGCGATGGGACCAAATATCTCGAGGACTTGCACGACGAGATCGGCGGGGAGCAGACGCCGCTACTGCAGATGAAGGATTACGCCCAGGTCGACCCGAAGTCGCTCGGCCTCAACACCGGTCCGACGATCGCGGTGGTGTACGCCAGCGGCGCCATCACCACGGGTGAAGGCGGCACCTCCTGGCAAGGCCAGATGATGGGAGCAGAGACGGTCACTCGGGCCCTCAAAGATGCTGCCGACGACGATGGGGTGCGGGCCATCGTCTTCCGCATCGACAGCCCCGGCGGCTCGGCCTTGGCCTCCGACCTCGTCTGGCGGGCGACACAGGATGCGCGCAAGAAGAAGCCGCTGATCGTCTCGATGTCGGATGTGGCGGCATCCGGCGGCTATTACATCGGCACCGGCGCCGACCGCATCGTCGCCCAGCCGGCGACTTTCACCGGTTCCATCGGCGTGGTGATGGTGCGGCCGAACATCCGCGCCCTTCTCGCCCGGCTCGGGATTACTACCGTCACCATCAGCCGTGGCAAGTTCGCCGACATCGAGGACATCACCACCCCCCTCAGCAGCGATGGCCGGCAGAAGCTCATCGCCGAGATGGATCACATCTACCAGATCTTCGTCGACCGGGTGGCCACGGGGCGCAAGCTTTCCGCCGAGCGCGTCAATGACATCGGCCGCGGCCGCGTGTGGACGGGAGCACAAGCCAAGGACAACGGCCTCGTCGACGAGTTGGGCGGATTCATGGCGGCGATACGGGCGGCCAAGGAAGCGGCCGGAATCGCGCCGGCGCAGGAGGTGACGCTGGCGTTCTACCCCCGACCCAAATCCTTGCTCGAGCGCATAGGCAGCTGGTTGGAGGGCGACGCTGCCGTCGGCCTTCCTGCCGCGTGGCAGCGTGCCCTCGGGCAGCGTGCCCTCGGATCGCTGCTTCCGCCGTTCGAGCCCGGCAGCATGCTCACGATGATGCGCGAGAGCATCGAGGTCCGTTAGTGTTCAGGCATTGTGTCGTTGCCTCAGTAGCCCAGGTCCCTTATGGCCTTGTCGTTCAACCCGAAGAAATGACCGATCTCGTGGATCACAGTTATACGCACTTGCCGGCGAATGCGGTCGGGTGTGCGACAGGCGCGCAGTAGCGGCCGATAGAAGATCGTGATCTTATCGGGCAGAACGCCGCCATAGCTGTTGCCGCGCTGATGCAACGGCACGCCCTGGTACAAGCCAAACAGCGTGTCGCGCCGGGGGTCCATGCCCATCGAGCGCAGCAACTCCGGTCCGGGCTCGTCTTCGACGACGACCTCGACGTTGTCCAGCCGCTCGGCGAAATCTTGCGGCAGCTCTTCGAGAGCTTCACGAACGAGGTCTTCGAACTCCTCACGCGTCATAATCGCCACTCTACCATCGACGGGCACGCTTCAGGAACACCGGCCCGCAAACGCGTTCCTTGACCCTTCGCGTGAATCCTGACAGAAGTTCCAGCAACTCATATGAACAGACGCAAACGCTTTCTGTGGATTGTGGCGGCAGTCTGCCTCGGCGCTGCAGGCGGCGGCTGCGGCACCACAGGTTCCGAACCAACGCTCTACCCGGAGGTGCAGTTTCAAGTGCACCCGAGTGGGCAGTCGACGTTCACAGTCAAGGAATTGGATCTGGGCGGCGTGCGCCACACGTTTCCGGCAGGTACCAGTTTCACGGCGACTTCGACCTTTTATTTCTACTTCGAAAACGCACCGCCGCCGTACTCCGGTACGTTCACGCTAGAGAGCGGCGGCGACATCACGGTCTTGTTGCTGGTAACCCCTGGGGGCAACCCAGGCGTAAGCGACACCGCTAGCGGGCCGGGAAGTACGGTCACGGTATCGACTGGCGTTTCGCCGAGCCCCATGCCGGCAACACCGATACCGCCGACCGAGGAGGTCCGCTTCGACGTCTGCATGCCATTGCTGACTCCGGGCACGTGCTTCACTGAGGGCGATTCGGGTATTTTCGGCTTGCCGTTTACTGGAACGGTGGGCGACGCTTTCCAGACACACCTGATCGGTGGGTTAACGCCTAGTATCTACTTCCTCGAAGGCGCGCAGGAGAACGCCAATGCGGTGTTCACGCTTGCGCAGGTGACCGGCCAGAAGTTAGTGGTTCAGCTCTTCATCAATGACACCCTGCGCCAGACGCAGGCCAACACCGAGGACGTCGTCGTACGGGAGGACCTGTGAGTGCGGATGTCGCGCGCCTTATCAACATCGCCGATTTCTTCGATAAGCGACACTACGGGATTTCCCTGAACTGAGTAAATGCTGTAAGAAGTTGGTGCAACTCATCTAATTTCTGGTGATTTTCAGTTCGAGGCTGTTGCCCGAAAGCCAGGCAAGTCAAGCCAGCCCTTGCGACAGAGGGCTCAGCGCTCTCTCATCCACACGTTATCCACACAATCTGTGGATTTCGGCGCTCAGGCCGGCTGTGCCGCCGCCACGACCTTGCGAGCAGCGTCGGCCATGTCGCTCGCAGAGACGATATTGAGCTTCGAATCGGCCAGGATCTGTTTGCCGAGGTCTACGTTCGTCCCCTCGAGGCGGACGACAAGCGGCACCTGCAGGTGGATTTCACGCGCGGCGTCGACGATGCCGCCGGCGATGACGTCGCACCTCATGATGCCCCCGAATATATTGACCAACACTGCTCGGACCCTCTCATCCGACAGCAGGATCTTGAACGCTGCGGTGACCGTCTCGGCGGAGGCGCCGCCGCCGACGTCAAGGAAGTTAGCCGGCTCGCCGCCGTATTGCTTGATGATGTCCATGGTCGACATCGCCAGGCCGGCGCCGTTGACCATACAGCCGATGTTGCCGTTCAGTGAGATGTAGCTGAGGTCGTGCTTCGCGGCTTCCGTCTCCTTCGGGTCTTCCTCCGCGACGTCGCGCAGCTCGCGGATGTCTGCGTGACGGAAGAGGCCGCTGTCATCGAAGGAGATCTTCGCATCGAGAGCCAGCAGGTCGCCCGACTGCGTCAGGACCAGCGGGTTGATCTCGGCCAGCGAGCAGTCACACTGGGCGAACGCCTGGTACAACGCGCTGGTAAACGCCACCGCCTTGCCC
>Ga0315275_10005147_pt1 | contig 12343 bp, 12 predicted proteins | sample YL17G03_0_MG_FD_205557 | JGI IMG/M metagenome (GOLD analysis project Ga0315275, IMG submission 205557) | Sediment microbial communities from Yellowstone Lake, YNP, Wyoming, USA - YL17G03_0 | ecosystem: Environmental > Aquatic > Freshwater > Lake > Sediment | place: USA: Wyoming | collected... | reverse complement strand
CGTAGATCGCGTTCGCGGGCAAGCTGAAGCTGCCCACATCGTTGTAGATAAAAGTCCCGGACGCCGCACCCGGGCTCCAGGATTGCATCAGCAAGGTCTGGCTGCCGCCTGCGACCGGCGCCTTGGCGGCCTCCAGCGCTGGCGTGCCGGGTGTACCGGCGATCGCGGCGTTGTTGACGTTGCGCGCTGCCGCGGTGATGGTGAATGCCGCACCCGCTTTGGTGGGCGCAGCCACGCTGGTGGTCAGGTTGTAGAACGCGGGCCGCACCGAGAAGGCATCCACGGAGCAGCCGGTGACAGTGGGCGCTGAAGTTGCGTCGGTCATCCGCGCGATCAGCCGCTTGTAGCCGCCGTTGACAGTAAAGTTCGGGCTCGCCTTGAAGCCCGCATCGGCCGCCGCGAAGGTCATCGTCTGCGTGGCGACGACCGTCTTGGCGCAGGCGCTGCACGCGGCAGCCGAAGCGTTGCAGGACACGCCGGGCTGGCTGTCGTCGATCAGCTGCACGGTGACAGTGCGATTGCCGGTACTTGCGTACACGGTGTTCACGCCCGGCGAGGTGCCTCCGCTTTGCGGCAGCAGGGCGGCGACGTTGAGCCGGAACGGCACGTTGGCGACTTTCATGTAAATATGGCCGAACACCGCGTTCTGCGTGGTGTTGGGCAATACGCTGTCGAGTGCGTTGAAGCCGGCCGCGCTGGCGCCGGTGGTAGGCGAGAACTGCGTTTGCGCGCACACCTTCAGCGCACCGATCTCGTGGATGTTGGTCGACCCGCCGGTGGACCCGGTGAACGAGACCTGCCAGTTTACCGGCACCGCGGACTGCGCCGGATTGACGACGTAGGCGTCGAACGGCGCGATCAGCGCGGCGTAGGCACTCTGGTTGCCGGTGGTGTCCCGATTTACCGACACCAGCGCGGTTGGGATCCCCGGGGTGTAGCCGCGCGCGTCGATGACCACCTGGTAGGCATAGCCGTTCGCCGGTGTCGTGGATCCGGCATTGTCGATATTTCCGATGTTGAGCGCCCCGACGAGCCAATTGTAGCCCGTCGTTCCCGCCCCGGAACCCCGTACACCGACGGAGTCCGGATACAACCCCGTTCCACCCGCCGTTCCGACGCGTCCCTCCCCGTTGTTTTCGTAGTTACCGAATTCGTCGAGCGCCACGCCGATCCATCCTCCGGCAAAACCGTTGATGCCCGTCTTCTGCGCGTAGCCGAGCGAACCTCCGAATGCACCCGGCGTCGGTGCGATCGAGTAGTCGGACAATGTCACTGCAATGCCGTCCGCGCCGTTGCCGTTGTAGGCGTACTGCTTGAACTCGACCGAGATGTAGTTGCCCGCGGCAGGGAAGATCCCCGGTACCGTGGCGGCGCTGGCGTTGTTGCCGGTGTTGTCGGTGAGCCGCAACAGGCCCTGGTTGACGATGCGCGGCAGGCCGAAGCCACCGCCGCTGGTGGACAGCAGCCAGTTGGCATTGAAGATGGGGGAGGGGTTCAGCGCGGCGCGGCGGAAGTCGTCGCACACGCAACTCACGCCCACCGGCGCGTTAGACGGCGGCGCGCACGCATACGCCTCGCCCACCGTGAAGTCGACGCTGCTGGCGAAGCCCGCGGTCACGTTGTTGACCACCAGCGAGCTCGCCGTGTTGCCCGAGACCGCCGGGTTGGGTGTGGTCCAGGCGCTCTGGTAGCGCGCCGCGACAAAGCTGGCCGGCGCGGCGCCACCCTGAATGTCGCCGGCGACCCAGTTCAGCGTCGCGTTGTAGCTAGTCGCGGTGGCCAGCGTGTCACCGGCCTGCCGCAACGACCAATACCGGCGCACATAGCGGGTGAAGCTCAGCGGCCAGAACCCCTTCTGGGGGTGATCCGCGTTGGTCACGCTGCCGGTCAGCGTGCCGCCGCCCGAACCGGTGAGGGCGAGCGTGATCGGCGTGTAGCTGGTTGCATCGCCTAGCGGATACGTACAGGTAACGTTGCCATTCGGCCAGGTCAAGCGCAGCAGGCCAACTACGTGGCCCGCCCCGGAACGCGTCACCGAAGTCGTGCAATTCCCCGTAACAGCGAGCGTGTTGACCCCCATCGACACCAGGCCGGCGTTGGCGGCGGCGAAGGTCAGCGTCGCGGCGGTGACGTTTCCGGTGGCCGTGGCGCTGCCGCCGGCCTTGGTGAAGTTCAACGCGTTGTAGGTGTAGACGCCGAGGTTCTGCGCGCCAGCGCCGTTGTAGATGACCGTGCCGGTGGCAGGTGTGAGCATACCGCCATTGCCGAAGTCACCGGCAACCTGGAGGGTGCCGGCCCCCGCGAACGTTATCGCCGCGGGGTTGGCGCCGTTAGGGGTCAGCGTGATGTTGCCCCCGACCGTGACCAGCGTGTTAGCGGCATTGCCGATGCTGAGTTCCGCGGTATTTCCCGCGGTGCCCTCGGTAATCGTCAGATTGCCCGCAATCAAGAGTTGTCCGCCCGCGTTGACCGTGATGCGTTTGATCACATTGTTGGTCGGCGCATCGATCGTAACGCTGCCGGAGAGGGTGAGCGTGGTCGCCCCGTTGATCACCAGGCTGACGGCGCGGTTGCCGCCGGTGAATGTCACCGATGCGGCGGCGGCGTTCGCCGTGACGGTCACGGTATGCGCCAGGTTGGCGATGGTGACGGCCACACCGGCGATCGGAATGCCCCCGGCGACGCCGGCGCAGGTCCAAGTCGCCGCCGCGTTCCAGTTGCCAGTCGCCCGCGAAGTGCAAGTCTGGGCAAATGCGAGCGGCGCACAGACCAGCAGGTATAGGAGCAACAGCCTGCGCAGCATCAGATGCACCCGTAGGGCGGTTGCGTGGTCGCGACCCCAGACGGGTCGCGGCAGTAGGCCACGCGCGCGCTCAACGCACGCTCAACGGCGCCGGCGCCGGTGCCGTAACTGGCGGTCGAGCGCAGTTGATACACGCGCACGTTGCGTCCGGCTTCGGTGAAATCGGCGCACGAGCACTGCACCGTGACGCTCGCGCCGGCGAGCGTGCTCGCGTTGAACGGGGCCGCCGGCAGCGTGCTCGACGCAGGCGCCGCGGCCGTCGGGCACGCGGCGGCCAGGGCCACGCCCGGACAGTTGGGCAGCGGCGCGGCTGCGCCGGTGGCGCTCGCGTTTAACGGATCGAGCACCTGATAGGCTGCCCAGTCGATGCCCGTACGCGCCGCCTGATAGGCGCGCGAGCCGACGATGTCCTGACCCTGTGTCACGCTAGTCTGCGTGGTCAGCAGCGTGATAGCCGCGGCCAGCGCCACCAACGCCACCAAAATGAAGATGGCGCTGACGATGGCGAACCCGCGCTGCGCGCGCCGGCTAGGGCGTGTTGTCCACATGGATCTGGTGCAGAAAGCTGACGCTCTCGCCCTGGTCCTGGACGGTGACCCAGGCTGACAGCAGGCCGTAGCGTTCAGTCGCGCCGGCGGTGTAAGAGAAGCGCGGCGGCACGCTGCCGGGCACGAGCGCAGGGCAGCTGACCTTTGTGGCGAGCGCTCGCTTGCTGGTCGCACCGGCCAGCGGTGCCACCGCCAGGCTCACCGGCTGCGTGCTCTGGCGTGCGTAGCCGGAGATCCGCCATAGGGTGCCGGCGGCGGCATCGCAGGCATAAGTGACCGGCGAGGCGGCGACAATGAATACGCGCCGCGTAGGCGAACCGCCCGGGGGCCGAAACACGATGCTGGCGAATCCCAGCGTGTTGCTGGTCGTGCCCGCGCCGGCAAGTGATGTCAGCGGTGCTACGCTCTGATTGCAGTACACGCTGTATAGTCCGGGTGTAGCGGGCGAGCAGTTGGCGCCGCTGTTGTTGTATGCGCTGAAGATCGAAACCTGGTCCGATCCCGTGGTTACCTGTGCGCCGGCGAGCATGTCGCCGAGCGTGGTCAGGCTGGTGCAGCCGCTGGTGAAGCAGGCGTCGTTGTCGCGGTAGCGCCCGCCCGCCTTGATCGGAACGAACTCGAGGAACAATCCGCTGGCGTCGACCCGCACCGTATTGGGCAGCGCCAGCCGCACATCGCGGCCGATGCGCCGCAGCGCGGTGTCGGCGGCGTCCGCGATCGCAGCGCGCGCCACCGTGCTGAGATAGCCCTGCACCGGGCGCGGGATGAACACCGCCACGACCGCCGCGACGATGCCCACGATCACGATCACGGAGATCGCCTCGATCAATGTGAACCCGCGTTGCGGGCCGCGAGACGCCGTGGCGAGTTGACGGGCGCGCATGATCAGTTGATGAGATTGGGGGAGTGGCGGAAACGGAACCCGCTCAACGTGACGCTTTCCCCGCTGCCGGTGACCGTCACGTCGATGCGCAGGACATCGGCATTGGGCAGGCTGAACGGCGCGCCGGCTTGCGTCACCCGCACGTTTGCGCCGTAGCCCGCCAGACGCGAGCTCGCCTGCTGCAGCAGATCGAGCAGCGTGCCGGCCATTGAAAAGTTGTGGTAGTCGGCCACGTTGTTGAAGAACTCCGGGCCGTAGCGTGACTTGCCCACACCCCAGTTGGCCGGGTTGTCCATCGAATAGCTGGCCTGGTTGCAGGTGAGCGCACTGGTGGCCGAGGCGGCCCGGGTGTCGCGCGGATCGCAGAAGCTGAAAGGCTGCTGCGCAACCTCCTCGAGCAGCGACTCGGCCGCCGCGAGCGCCTGCTTGCGGAGCATCGGGTCCGCGCTGTGCTTGACCCCGGTATTGATCGCGAGCAACACCGCCGCCAGGCCGATCGACACGACCAGAATGAACAGGATCAACTCGATCAGGGTGAGGCCGGCCGCGTGCTGTCCTTGCCTGCGTGGGCGTGCCGCTGCGCGCCCGCACCTCGCTGCAGACGCCAGCACAGATCCGGATCCGCCAGCGCAGTCAGCGCACATACCCGGTCTCATCCTCGATGGTAATCGGGGTATAACCCGACACCGTGACCGTCGTCCCCGCGGACGCGCGGCCGCGCGCATCGAACTGGAAGGTCGGCGCCGAGGAGGTCAGGGTGGTCGCGCGAACGCAAGCCTGATTGCTCGTAGTGCAGCGCGAATCGGGCACCGGCAGCGCCAGCGCAGTCGCGAACGGGCAACTGCCTCCGAAGGCCGCGGCGGTTGCCTCGGGCGGGTTGGGATCGATGGTGAGCGTAACGGCGGTGCCGCTGAGCGCGACGCACACGTAGCGCCGCTTGGCGATGGCTGCCTTGCGCGCGTACTGAAGGGCGGACATTACGCCGTCGAAATCGGCGCGCTCGCGAAACACGCTCATGTTCTGCCTGGGCAGGATGAACACCGCCAGGATGCCGAGCACCAGCAATATGACGATCAACTCGACCAGGGTAAAGCCGGCGCTCGCTCGGGCTGCGAGGAGCGCCCGGGTGGTGCGCAACGCTGCGGCTCGCGCTGGCTTGCCCAGCGAGTTGTTTGCGATATCTGGCCTGTGCCTGGGCATGTCGAAACCGCTGCCGCAACGCCACCGGTGGATCCGGCAAGCCCCAAGCGGCGGGCCGGAGAAGGTGCGGCGCCCGATCGCCTCTCGACGATCGGGCGCCGTGTCCCGGCGGAAGACCGCCTTAATTCGAACAGATCACGCTGGCCGTTGCAGCGCCGTTGGATCCGGTGACCGTGCACGTGATCCGGTTGCCGGCGGTCTGATCGGCAGCGCTACATGCCGGGCCAAGTGCGGTAATCGTGTACCCCGTCGGTAGACCGCCGCTCAGCAACGCCGCCAAAGTCGCCTGCGTGCAATCGGAAACCGCACTGGTCCCTGATTTGCTCGAATCGGCCAGACGGGCGGAGAAGTTGATCGCAGTGCCGGAGGCAATTGCGCCGGCGACACCCGCGGCAGCCGCGGCGCCCGCATCCGAACGCAGGTCGATAAACTTTGGCAGCGCCACCGCGGCCAGGATACCGAGGATGACGATGACCACAATCAGTTCAATGAGTGTGAAGCCGTGCTGCTTCATGACGATCTCTCCCCTTGGAGTTGAATGCAAATGCCTGTTCAAACCGGCCTGTTCAAAGGCCCATTTCCGAATGCGACTGAGTGTCGTTAAGCAGCAACTATGCCATCCATTTCAAGGCCATCGCTATCAAGAGCAGTTGCTGCGGTCGGTCGCATTCGCAGAGTCGAGCGGCGCGCTGAACACGGGCGCTACGCCCGAGACCGCTTCCTGGTAGGTGAGCGCGCAGTTGGGGTGGCCGGCATCGGTGGCGATCACGATCTGGTTGACCCCGGCGACCGTGGTGACCGCGCCGAGGTTGAAATCCGGCGAGGACACGCCGGCAGCCGCGGCGATCGAAGCCGCAACCGGGTAGCCGTTCAGCATGTTGACGGTGACGCCCTCCATGACGACTGGAGTGCCCGGCGCGAGCTGCTGCGTGAGCTGCACCGAATGCGCCAGCACCGCGCCCGCCTTCACCGAGCCCAGTGCCCCGTTCATCTTGGCGATGCGCGCATCGATCTGCAGCGCGACGAACTTGGGCAGGGCCACCGCCGCGAGGATCGCCAGGATAGTGATGACCACGATCAATTCGATGAGGGTGAAACCTCGCATCTTCATTGGCATGCTCCTTCGCTACGATTGAAACCTCGATCGCCGCCGGACACCGATCACCGGCTGTTGCCCGTCATCCAGCGATACGGCTGCAGCGGACCGAACTGCACCGCGACTACCGGCCCGGTTCCGCCTTCGCCAAGCACGGGCCGGGCCTGGAAACGGACGCGCTTCTCGCCCGATCCGTCCGCGGTCAGATACGCGTCGCGCAGCGGCAGGTACACCAGCTCGCGCCGGTCGCGGTCGAAGTACCAGCTGCCGCGCGGCAGCCGCTTCGCCTCGACCGGCCCCGGCTCGCCGCGGTAGCCGGGCATCGGCGTTTCCAGCCAGCTCACCGGGTTCTCGCGCGCCAGCGCGGCGTAGTCCACCACCCGCTGCCGCGCCAGCTGGTCGCCGATATGCAATTGCAGCGCCAGCTTCAGCGTGTTCGCCGTGTACTCCACGCACGCCTGCTCCGCCGCCTCCTGGTAGTAGCTCAGGCGCCACAGCAAAGCCCCGGCCACGCTCAGCACGAGCGCCAGCGCGGCCCCCATCTCCAGCAGGCTGAAGCCGCGCTCCCGGCCGCCGGTGTGCGCGCGCATGCATCGGCGTGCCGCTTCAGCGCGCCGCACCGCCCTGGAACGCGACCTTGCCCAGATCCCAGATCGGCAGGAACACGCCCAGCGCCACGATCAACACCAGGATGCCGAGCAGCACGATCAGCACCGGCTCGATCTGCGCGCCGAGCGACTTCAGGTCGTACTGCACTTCGCGCGTGTACATGTCGGCCACCTCGTCCATCATATCGTCCAGAGACCCCGCCTCCTCACCCACCATCACCATCTGCAGCGCGACCGGCGTGAACACGCCGGCACTGATCGCGGTGCGCAACACGCTCTCACCGCGCTCTATGCCATCGCGCATCTTCTCGATGCGCTCGGCCATGTAGCTGTTATCGACCACCTGCGCCACCAGCGTCAGCCCGTGCACGGCGGTCACGCCGCTGCGGATGGCAAGCGCGAAGCTGCGCGCGAAACGCGCCAGCGTCGCCTTGAGCACGATCGGGCCGGCGATCGGGACGCGCAGCTTGAACCGGTCCCAGCGGTAACGTCCATCCGCGGTGGCGATCCACGCCTTGAAGCTGAAGATCGAACCCACTACGATCGAGGCCAGCAGCCACCAGTACTCCACGCAGAAATTGGAGAAGCCGATCAGCCACTGCGTGATGGTGGGCAGCCTGGCACCGAAGCCGGCGTACACCTTGGCGAACTGCGGGATGACGAACAGGTTGATGATCGCCAGCGCGATCGCCATCACCACCACCACGAATACCGGGTAGCGCAGCGCGGATTTCACCTGACCGCGCATCTCCTCCTGGAACTCCATGTGATGGAACAAGCGCAGGAAGATCTCTTCCAGGCGGCCGGTGGTCTCTCCGACGTACACCATCGCGATGTAGAACGGCGAGAACACCCCGCCCTGGCGCTGCAGCGACACGGATAACTCGCGCCCGCTCTCCAGGCTCTCGCGCACGCGCTGCAAGGTGTGCTTGAACACCACGGTAGTGCTCGACTCCTGCAGCCCGGCGAGCGCGCGCAGAATCGGTACGCCCGCCTTGAGCAGCGAGTACATCTGCCGGCTGAACAGCAGCAGGTCGATGGGCTTGACTTTGGGCCGGCCCAGTTGCCAGCGCGCGCCCTGCGCGCGTGGCGCCGAACCGGCGCCGATCTCGACCGGGATAATGCCGTTGCCGGACAGCACCATCGCGACCGCGCCGCTGTCGGCACCTTCCATGACGCCTTCCACCAGTGTGCCGCGGCCGTCCCGGCCCTTGTAGGCGAAAAATGGCATGGCTCCCTCTTTAGTCGTCCACCTGCGTGGAGACGCGCATCGCTTCCTCGATCGTGGTGCGGCCCCGAATCGCAAGCGCGGTTGCGTGGCGACGCAACGTGCGCCCCTCCATCTGGCCCCGGGCAGCTTCGACGAAGCGCGCGGGATCACCTTGGTTAGCGGCCTCCACCACCGGGCGCGTCATCTCCAGCATCTCGTACACGCCGGAGCGGCCGAGGTAGCCGGTGTTGTTGCACTGCGGGCAGCCGGCGCCGCACAGGTACTTGTGAGCGTCGAGCGCTTTGCCCAGTCCCTCGCGCAGCCACTCACGCTCGTTGGGCAGCGGCTCGCGCTCCTGCGCGCAGCTCTCGCAGACGTTGCGCACCAGGCGCTGAGCCAGGACCAGCTTCAGCGACATTGCCACCATGTAGCGTGGCGCACCCATGTCGAGCAGCCGGATCGGCGTGCTGATGGCGTCGTTGGTGTGCAGCGTGGAGAACACCAGATGGCCGGTCATCGCCGCGCGCAGGCCGACTTCGGCCGTCTCCTGGTCGCGCATCTCGCCCACCAGAATGACATCGGGATCCTGGCGCAGCGCCGAGCGCAGGATGCGCCCGAAGGTGAGATCGATCTTGTCCTGCACCTGCACCTGATTGATGCGCGGCAGGCGGTACTCGACCGGGTCCTCCACGGTGATGATCTTGTGCTCCGGTGTGTTGATCTCCTGCAGCGCCGAGTACAGCGTGGTGGTCTTGCCGCTGCCGGTGGGGCCGGTCACCAGGATCATGCCGCTGGGGCGGTGCACCGCGTCGCGCACGCGCGCCAGAATGTCCTCCGGCATGCCGAGCCGGTCCAGGGTGAGCAGCCCGCTGCTCTGGTTGAGCAAACGCATCACCACCGACTCGCCGTGCTGTACCGGCATGGTCGACATGCGCACGTCGATCTGCGCGTTGCGCACCTTGATGTTGAAGCGCCCGTCCTGCGGCAGGCGCTTCTCCGAGATGTCCAGACCGGACATCAGCTTCAGGCGGAGCACCAGCGCCGAGGCGATCTTCATATCGGACTGGGTCTGCACGTGCAGCACCCCGTCGATGCGAAAGCGGATGAAGAGCCGCGTCTCCTGCGGCTCGATGTGGATGTCGGAGGCGCGCACGCCCACCGCGTCCTCGAACACGGTCTGCAGCAGGCGCACGACCGGCGCGTCTTCCATCGTCGAGCCGATTCCCAGGGCGGCGAAGTCCACGCTGGTCTCGCCCAGCTCCTGGCCCAGCTCCTGGGCGAGGCCCGAGATCTCCTCGGTGCGCCGGTACACCCGATCGATGGTTTGCAGCAAGAGGCTTTCGGTCACCACCGCGAGCTGGATTTCGCGCTTCAAGGCGCGCGCGATCTCGTCGTAGGCGAACAAATCGGTGGGGTCGGCCATCGCCACGCGGTAGTACGCGCCGCCGTCCTCGAGGATGATGGCGCGGAATCGGCGCGCCTGCACCTCGGGCAGGCGACTGGCCACCTCGGGCTTTACCGTGAACTGCTTGAGATTCACGTAAGGCACCTGCAGCTGCTTGGCCAGCGCCGTGGAGATCTGCTCCTCGGACACGAAGCCCTTGTCCACGAAGACGCGGCCGAGCTTACGCCCGCTCTTGCGCTGCTCCTCCAGCGAAGCGTTGAGCTGCTGCTCGGTGAGCAGGCCCTGCTGCAATAGAATTTCGCCTAGTCGGACTTTCTCCGGCCTCGGCATGGGATCTCCAGGGACTTGAAGGGGCAGCTTGTTATCGGCGCCGCCCCCGGCCAGATTGAGAGGAACTACTAAGTCATGCCGTACAAAACTTTGAAAGATCAGAACATTTTCTATTTTGCAATCTGGCAATCACGTGTTTGAAGTGATCCTGTTCCAACCCGAGATCCCGCCCAATACCGGCAATGTGATCCGCTTGTGCGCCAATACGGGCTGCCGCCTGCACCTGGTCCGCCCGCTCGGGTTCCGCATGGACGACCGCGAACTGCGCCGCGCCGGGCTGGATTACCACGAGTACGCCACGGTCCTGGTGCACGAGGATTGGCCCGCCTTGCAACACGCCCTGGCCGGCCGGCGCCTGTTCGCCTTCTCCACCCGGGCGCAGCGGCGCTACGACCAGGCGGGGCTGCGGCCGGGCGATGGGCTGGTGTTCGGAGCGGAGACCCGTGGCCTGCCCGCGCTGCTGCTAGAAGGATTCGTGCCAGGTCAGCGGCTGCGCCTGCCGATGCTCCCCGGCAATCGCAGCCTCAACCTGTCGAATGCGGTGGCGGTGGTGGTGTATGAGGGGTGGCGGCAGAACTTGTTTAGCGGAGGGCGCTAGGGAAGAACCTCACCGCAAAGGCGCAGAGGCGCGGAGAACTGCCGCAGAGGAATTCAAGACCGAAAACCGCTAGGGCCGAGGAGGTCCTCCGTTCTAGCCGACCTCGGGCTTCGGCTCGCGCGCGAGCAGCATCTCCACGGCAGCGTGGGGCGCGAGATCCCCCGCGAGCACCCGGCACACCGCCTCCGTGATCGGCATCTCGGCGCCCGCGCTGCGGGCAAGATTGAGAACCTCGCGCGCGGTGTGCACGCCCTCGGCCACATGACCCAGTTCAGTCAGGATTTCGTCCAGCCGCCGGCCGCTCGCCAGCAGCAGCCCGACGCGCCGGTTGCGCGACAAGCTGCCGGTGCAGGTGAGCAGCAGGTCCCCAACGCCGGCGAGACCCATGAAGGTCTCCAGGCGACCGCCCAGGCGCAGGCCCAGTCGGGTGACTTCCGCCAGGCCGCGCGTGATCAGCGCGGCGCGCGCGCTCTCGCCAAAACCCAGGCCATCGCAGATGCCGGCGCCGATGGCGATGACGTTCTTCACGGCGCCGCCGACCTCCACGCCGGTGACGTCGTCGCTCGAATACACGCGCAGGCGCGCGCCGTGCAGCTCGCGCGCCATCGCAGTGGCGAATGCAAGGTCGGAGGCGGCCAGGGTGAGCGCGGCAGGCGCGCCGCGGGCGACTTCCTGCGCGAAGCTCGGCCCTGACAGCACGCCGCGCGGCAGCCCCTGGGGCAGCTCCTCCACGGCGACCTGGTGCGGCAGCCGCGAGCTGCCGGCTTCGAAGCCCTTGCACAGCCAGATTACCGGCACCGGGCGCTTGGCGCAGGCGATCTGTTTGAGAGTCGGTCGCAGGCCCGCGACCGGAGTGCCCGCGATCGCCAGCTCGCACTGTGCGAGCGCGCGCGCGGCGTCCGGCTCGAGCCGCAGCGCATTGGGGAATGCAAAGCCGGGCAGGTAGCGCTGATTGGCGCGGCTGCGAGTGAGCTCATCGCAGTGCGCGCGATCGCGCGCCCACAGCGTGACCTGGTGGCGCGCGCACAGCGTGATCGCGAGCGCGGTCCCCCAGGCGCCGGCACCGAGGACGGCGATGTTCATAGCCCCCAGACTTGCGTCACGCGCACATAGCCGCTCGGACCGTCGGCGTGCCGCACGCGGGCGTAGTTGCCGTCCATCTCCATGAGCTCGAGCAGCCCGTCCTGCTCGACCAGGAACAAGACTTCGGCGGATTCGGACGCCGCCTGGCGCACTTCGGCGCGCGGCACGCGCACCATCAGCATGCGCCGCTCGGAGAGCTGTTTGGCCTCGATCCAGGCCAGGTCGCCGCCCGCGTCGCGCACCTTGGTCCACCCCTCCAGCGAGACCAGCACCTCGACCGGGTAATCATGGCCCAGGATTGCCAGCTTGCGCGCCTTGGTGGACGGCGCATCGTAGAGCACGGCCGCATCCACCGCGACCGAGCGAAATTCCACCGCGCCCGCCTGCGGAGCCGCCGCGGTCAGGATCAGGGCGATCATCGTGCCGAAACCATTGAACAGGAATGATGAACCGCGCAGGACACGCAGAGCGTGGAAGGCCTTCATCGACTCATTCAACCAGAGGTTCTCTCCATGTTGCCGAAAATCACTCGCGTAAGGTCTCGTTGCCGTTCCTCCGTGTCCTCCGTGTCCTCCGTGG
>Ga0315275_10005146_pt1 | contig 12343 bp, 6 predicted proteins | sample YL17G03_0_MG_FD_205557 | JGI IMG/M metagenome (GOLD analysis project Ga0315275, IMG submission 205557) | Sediment microbial communities from Yellowstone Lake, YNP, Wyoming, USA - YL17G03_0 | ecosystem: Environmental > Aquatic > Freshwater > Lake > Sediment | place: USA: Wyoming | collected... | reverse complement strand
GAAATAATCAGGCTTTTTCCATCGGTAGCAAGTTCAAGAGGAGTATCCATATCAACCTTTAAAAGTTCCAGAATCGGTTTGTCGATAATCAGAGCTGCGCTGTTCCCATGCGAAACAAGTTTCTTTATCATATACACCTCCGTATATACATTGTATAACCATATAAAAATATTGTCAAACAACTATTGTCCTTCACCCTATAAAACCACTTTGAGCAGATACCGGGGGCATCATTAAGTAAATCTAAAAAAAGCTGATGCGATCTCCTCCAGACTTCCAAGTCAGTAAAATGCTTTATATTCAACTTGTCTCTCCTTCCTTTGTTCCTTTCACTTTTCCCTTACATCTCGTCCCTCGTATCTGCCTTATCAATCCCTTTTTAATCAGGTCTTCTTTCTTTTAAAGGGACTATAGCATATACTCGCTTACCGCCGTTGCAATCCTTTATTCATCAAGGCTTAGATTCTCACTAACGTTTCTAACACCTGCTACTGCGCACTGAAATGATCATTCAGAAAATGAAGATTCCCGGTTGTAAAACGCACTGAAGATAGTATCGGCAAGAAACAAGACCAGCCCCAGTTACCTTTCATTTCATCTGTTCAGATTTTTTTGTTGATTCTGTTATGACATTATGTTTTACTATGCTCAGCTCATCCGCCATGTGCGGAAGGAGATAGGCTTCCGTCAAGGCGGAGTCCTCATGTATCAAGCAAGCGTCACAGCTTTTCCACCAGGTGTGGAAGTCGTAACGAAGCCGTCCGAAAGGGCGGCTTCAGCTTTTTAGGAATGGCTCATATTCCTTTAGCAGGTTTTTCATCATGTGCTTAGGTAGCACCTAAAATCGGAGCTGTTCCAACGCCAGTGCCCAGTAATAAAATGCTTCGGGATTCCCTCCACGGAGCTTATGAAGAATAATGTCAGGGAGAAGCACATCTCGCAGACCTGCTGCTTGGGTGATGTCAAACGGAACGCGGGCCGCAATTGTCGCCGAATTGCCATCCCGCAAGCATGATGCAAGAAATGCAGCTTTCGATGCTGCTATTTTTGCTCTTGCTTGGGAGAACGACTCGCCGATAAGGTGACTTGCCAGTGCTTGTCTGCCCCTTTCGAGTAAAGCCTGTCTATCATTTTGCGCCGAACCCTTAAGATTGAAGTGACAAAGAAGCCGTGCAGTTTCGATGGTATCGCTCAGGCCCTCTACAGCAGTAAGGCTGCCGCCCCGATAGTTGTTTTCAGCACGAAAAATCGCATCATACGCCGGTGCGACCTTTTTAAAATCTGTTGAAGCGTCAAAGAGAACCTCGATATCAAACAGCTGCTTCATGATTTGCATCGCGGATTCTGTGGTGCAAGGAATGCCTACCGTATCGGGCGCGAAAGCAGTAAGCTTATCTCCGAGAAGATTCTCAACAATAGGAACCACAACACGAACTTCCTCCGACACCTCGAATAATGGCGATGAAATAAGGACTTCATCAACATTGGGATGCAACTGGTTTTCTTTTACAACATCAAGAAGCACGTGCGGATTAAGAGTAGTTGTATCTGTCGGCGCGTAGTAGAACTTGAAATGCCGGCGCGCGGGCATACGGTGATGGCCGCGATCATCTTCTTCATGGCGCACAAACGGAGGCTCTGTTGCAATCTCGCGCAAAATAATATCAAGTTCATGGTCAGGAAGGGGACAAAGAATATCAATGTCTATCGAAAGCCGTTTTATCGCTGGCAGTCTTAGCATCAGACTGGTGCCCCCTTTAAAAACCATAGGAACCCTACGGCGTGCAAGATGACCAAGAAGGGCGAAGGCATGGATTGTTTTCTCGATCAGCGTAGGGTCGCCACCACCCAGTTCGCTGCGTTTGGCATCTATCCATTCTCTTTTAAAACAATGACTTGCAATCATGAGCAGCTCATTAAATCAATTATCGGCAAATTCTTCAAAAAGTGCCGCTAATTGATTTTCAAAGATATCGCCAGGTACTAATCGGCGTTTTGCGGCGTACCGGAGCAAGGTTGCTATTGAAACATGTTGCCCGGCAACCATCCGTGTGGCCATTGCGCAATATTCGTCTATGGACAATAGCGAGAGGTCTTCAACCTCAAGCCTCAACTCCACCAATGCCTGTTCAGGCCCTGCAAAACCATCCGGGGTTTCAGGCGCAATGGAATGAAGCGCCCTCAGTACCACAACACGAGACTGCGGTGTGAAGCGCTGTGCACCACCTCCACGAGGATTAAGAACTACTTTCCAGTTCTTCGTCTCCAGATGACCTGCAACATCATTCATAGCATCTTTCTCGATATCCAATACTATTACCGGCTGCCCGATGAGGTGATGCAGCCAGGGATTAAACTGCGCTGTTGACCATGCTGAAAAACGGAGCAAGGGAAATGCGCCTCGGACATCGGCCACCATTTCGGCTACGGTTTCCGGACTAAGCATCGCAGGATCTTTTAGAAACGAATACCATCCACGACCTGCATCAAATAGAAAGCCTGCTTCAACAAGTTCAACAAGATAGCGGTTGAGTGTTGAAGATTCGACGGTCTGCGTCTGTTCCTCTATCGCCTTTTTCAGAGCCTCAACACTAAAATATGGCCCTTTTGTTCGAAGGTCAGGCAGGATATGATCACGCAGCAACTCTTTTGATCGTGTCTCTTTTGTGATATGACGAACGTCAAGAACGCCGGATGATTTTGATGAACCACTTAGCTCCACGGAGATTATGCCATATAACTCTTTTACATGCCGGTCAACCTCCGCTTCGAGTGCAGCAATGTCAGCTTGGGGATTTGCGCGGCGCAGCGTCAGAATTTTATCTACCAGTTCAACTATCGGATCTTGCTTCTCCTGCGAGACATCGGGAATCGGCAGTTTCTTCCAGTCGTCAGGGTAGAGGTGGATATTACTGCGGCGGTTGGCCCGGAGAAAATCACGTGCAACGGTCGAATTCATAACCGCAAGCAGATACTTAACCTCAAATCGTTTGCTTGTGGCTTCCAACTCTTCACGTTTCGGCAGATCATGACGAACAGGCCGCTCGCCGCGATAACGGGCAACCTTCTTAATCGATTTATTCCGAACACCGGCAAGCATGTACCAAGGAATGAAAGAAACTGAACTTTCAGTAAAATGCAAAAACATATCATCGAAACAGCATTTGGGGTCTGGACCAGGGCTTCGCTGAACCAATATTTTTTCAGGCACGTTATAGAGTTGAGGGAAAGTTTGACGTCGAAATAAAGATGGCGCACGTGCCGTGCCCCACTCAAGCCAGCGGTGAGTGTTCGGCAACCATTTATCCAAGTGTTTTCCTTCTACAAATGCTTTGGGATGAGTAGCATCTTGTGAGTCTTGAACAAGATCGTCCATTGTGAATGCTCCCAGAGCAAGCCGTTCATGAGCATTAACTACCATGCCAATCGCAATATAACAAATAGAATTTAGATAAACTGAATTACAGACAATTAACTCACGCTGTTTGCCATCTTCAGGGAAGAAAGCACGGTACGTCAGCTTCGCCTGTTCATCGCTCGGCAGAACAGTGACATTACCAAACTCCTCTTTATGAACACGGCGCTCGGGCACGTTGTGGCTTCCTTCCGCCTTCTGAAAGAAGTAGACAAGATTGTGTACGCCGGCATCGAAAATTTTAAGGTCGCTGCAAAAATCTAAGCGGAGAATGCGCGCGTTTTGCAAAAACCAGTTCTGCGGCTTCTGTGCATATTTAGCATGGCAAAAAGCATCGGATACGATTAGTGTTGATACGCCGCCCGGCCTCAGAAGCTTAAAACTACGCTCGATGAAAGGGACATAAAGGTCCCACTTCTCCCAAAGGGTATCATATTGCTTGCTTGCGAGTATCTGCTTTCGCTGCCGCTGGTTCCATTCAGACTGTTCATCGGCGCGGACGTACGGTGGATTACCGATAGTAATATCAAAGCCGTCCGAAATGCCGAACATTGATTCAGGGTCAAAATACTCGGCTATACTGCTGCTCTTGTAAGGGTCCCAATCGGCCACGACCGAGGCAAGCGCGTGCGAGTCACTGCCCCCAAGCTGATTTATATACTCGCTCAGCTCAAGCCGTAGAAGGTGGTCTTTGTTCCGGCAGGCATCTTTCTCCGCCTTCGTCAACGCGAAAAAGTATCCTGTGCGGACATCGAGAAGCGCCTTTTCCTTTAACTCAATCTGATGCTGAAATAGCGCCCAACCGTCAGGGTGGGTCATGCCGAGCAAGGCGTTTGCGCAGATAAATTTTGTTTCGAGATTGGGCAGCGGCCTGATCGTATTCCCTCCATGCTGCTCAATAACCAAAGACAGAAAGAAACGGAGCTTGCTGATCTGTATAGCGGTTGACTGAATATCTACACCATAAATGCAGTCCTTAATAAGCTCAAGCTTGCGCGTATAGTCAAATGTCTCCGAGCGGAATACCTCCTCGGCCTTCTCTCTCATCTCAATCGGCAGCGCAGCCAGCTTAGCAGCTTTCCAAACGGTGTTGCCGGGGTCGAGCTTGCGAAGAATATGCACCAGGCGGTGAAGAACGCCCATCGGAAACGCACCCGACCCGCAGGCAGGATCAAGCACCCTTAACCGGCTGACAATCGTCACAATCGCATCGGCCTCTTTGCTGTTGAAGCTGTGTGCTTCTTTCTCTTCAGAAATAAGTTCGCGCAGCATCTCTTCTATATTTGCTGAGCGATGGCCTGACTCATGCAGTGCATCAATAAGGTATCGGACGATGGCCTCTTCGACCATGTAGTTGACGATCTCACGCGGGGTATAAAAAGACCCTGTTGATTTCCGCGCGACAGTGCCGGTCTCAGGATTGACCGCTGCAAGCAGATTTTCGAACGCACGGCCCAGGAGTTCAGGGTCAAGCGCAATGTCTTCCTCAAGCGGTGTGTTTTCCTCAATCGTAAACTTGTAATCGCCAAAGATATGAATAAGGCCTTCTGCCTCCGGCGCTGATTCGCCAAGGAGTTCAGCTATCTCAGGAACGCGGCGGGATTTGCCGAAAAAGAGAAAGTCCGGAACAATCGGCTGCTTCTTTGCCACATCTGAAAAGCCGTCAATGCGCTTTTCTTCGGTTATTGACGGATCACCTTGCCCCGGCACCTCGTCAAGATTCTCAAAAAGGCCGCCATTCAGAAAGGGTATTGACCTGTAAAGCTCTTCAACCGGGGCTTTCTCTGAGAAAAGATTGACATGCCGGAAAAACCGCTGGTCTCCATAGTGTTTATTTTTCCCCATATACGAGCGGTTTGTGCGGAAATTGCGCTCATCCGTCGGCGTGCTGAGGGTGGCAAAAAAGAGGTTCTGTAGGATGGCCTTGTAATAGCGGCCTTGCGCATCCCGTTCGCAGTCCTTTTCTTTCCATGCGTCCAGCAATTCTTCGATAGTGCGTTCAGAGAAAAGGTCATCGGAGATGAGTCCTTTTTCGCGAAGAAACCAGCAGAAGATCACGCGGGTGAGAAGGCGGATCAGCGATTCAGAATCGCGCCCGTCAGCGTCTTTTTTTGCCCCGGCGGGAAACTGAGCATGCAGGCGTGCCCAATAGAACCAGTTTCGGATTTTACGGAAGAAGTCCCTGTTGAGGGTCTGAATATCGAGGGTCTTGCGCCATGCATTATGAAACTCAATGAAATTAGTGAACTTATGCTTGTCTTTCAGTTCATCAAAAGAAAGATCATAAAGTATCTCTACGTGCGCCCGGTGTGGTTTCTGAATGCTGATGTCCTTGATGAGCGTGACCTTTTCCAGGACATCACGGTCCGGCGCAACCTTGTTCAGGCGGCGGTTGATGACCCCCAGTGTCAGAGTGTCTCCATGCCATAAGAGCACGAGCGCCGGCATGGGAAGCGGCTTGTTTATCAGGCGAACAATTCGTGCCAGCGCCCTGCGGGTACGCGGAACATCGGCTGCCAGTTCGATCACAAAGAGCAGATAACTGTTGATCTTCGATCCGTCAACAGCGGTTGAGGAATCAAAGAGGCCGCCTTGCACATGGCTGAGAGCTTCTTTGATTTCGGCATCAGTAAGCTGAAAAAGAAAATGCAGGCCTGTGAGTGAAAAATCGAGATCGGCCTTGTCTTTGTCGGTCAACTTGCCGTGCAGGTGGGAGTTTTCCAACCAGAGGAAGAAATCATCAACCGACGAGATATTCAAGACTCGTTCATCGCGCTGACTTTTGTACCCGAGAACATCAAACAAAGCTCGACCAGCTGCATTGATCGGCTTTGTTGCAAAATCGCCGATTGCTGATTGTATCTTTTCCTTTATCTCTTGTGCGGCATTGTTTTGCATTGGTTACTAATCCTTATTTGGCTTCATGATAACCAGCCAGGTAATCAGTTCGAATTCCCCTTTATCCGCTACCGGCATCTCTGCCGCAGTCGGCAATAAACCCCCTCGGCCTGAGAGAAGCGCTGAAGCGGCACGTCGCTGAAACGTGTGTTCAATGGAGGCAAGCGCCTTTTTAATCAATCCGTAGTAATGGCTCATATCAGCGCCTTGGTCGGTGCGGGCATCGAACAGGTAGCACAGCCTTTCAATGGCAGACTCTTCCCCTGCCGCTATGCTGCGCAGGAGCAAAAGAGATTCCTTGGGTTGCGCAAATGAATAGCGCACAGTGCCGTCATCATGGACATAGACAAGATAATGGGGCGCCAAGGGATTGATATTGCCTGAATCTGTCGGGCGGTCCTCCCTCGCGCCCGTTGCGCCTGCTTTTTCTCCGCTGATATGGCGCAGGCAGAAGATAACGCCAGGCCGGCAAGCAGGAATCTCCGGCTTTGGCGATACTACTGCATAGAGGCCGGTTCCCGCTTCTTCAAGTTCTTCCTTGCGGGATTCGATGAACTGGAGCAGGTCAAGGCGGAACTCGTCCAGCGAAAAGTCGGTCAGTGAGACACTATCGTCAAAGTCTTCCAGGTCAAGGATTTCGTTCTTGAGGCGCTTAAGCTGCCGGTCCCTGAACAGGAGGTCCTCCTTGATGAGATCTTCAAGTTGACCGGGGTCAAGTAGGTTGTCAGTCTGAGTTGCCGAAATGTCCACAAGCGCCATGCGGGCTTCGACGCGATGTTTAACATTTAGATAGCGATCAAGGTCGGCAACCGGCCAGAAGTTGATAAGATGAACATTCGGATTTCGTGAGCCGATTCGGTCAATACGGCCAAAGCGCTGAATGATCCTAACCGGATTCCAATGGATGTCAAAGTTAATCAGCAGATCGCAGTCCTGAAGGTTTTGGCCTTCAGAGATGCAATCAGTAGCGATGAGCAGGTCAATCTCCTCGTCCTGGGGGAAACATGGCTGCTCAGCACGGGATTTCGACAAAGGCGAAAAGTTCGTCAGTATGTCGTCATAGTCTGAGCCAGGTTTTGGCAGTGATGTTTTATTATCGCCATCCCCCACTACAAGCGCGGTATGAATACCGAGGGTCTCTCTCGCCCAAGGAGCTATTTGCCTGTACAGATAACGGGCGGTGTCGGCAAAGGCAGTGAAGACAAGTGTTTTACGATTTGCCTTACCCTCCCGGTTTGTTGTCGGATTAACAGCCTTTTCTTCGATGAGGATACGCAGAGCTGCAAGCTTTCCATCCCGCTCGGGCTTGACCGATGAGGTTTTTTCCAGGAGGAACTGGAGCTGCACCCGATCCTGACGGACCTCCTTCAGCCATTCGGGAAGCTTGAGGTGTCCAAGATGAATACGACGCTTCCCGCCGATAGTAAACTCTTCGCTGTCAAAGTCCGGATCTTCAAACTGGTCGGGCGTCAGTGAATCATAATCAATCTCCGGGTTCTCTTCTATATGTTTTTCAAAGGCAAGAATGCGTTCTTCCAACCGGTCAATCTTTTCTATTGTGCGCTGTAGGGTAAGCCTGAATGAGTCAACAGAGCTTTCGAGACGTTTGAGGAAGTTGACCTTCATCATCGAGATCAGTATTTTTTCACGGCCTTCCTGGGTGAAGCCGCCAAGTATTTTATCCTGATACATTTCTCGCACTTCAGCGGGAAGGTCGTCCCGCAACTTGGCAGTGGGGTGATAGAGCGCCAGCTTGAGAGCGCTGATCTCCTGATCAAGTTGTTCAAAGGACAGAAAACGCTGCTGAAGATCTATGTCAGGAGACAGTGAGCGCGGCGCGGTCCGGCGGGGAAAGCCCCCCAGACGTTTCATTTCTTCTTTGTAGTAACTGGCAAGCTGGCTACGGGATCGGGCGATGCTGAGCCCATCGAGCAGCTTGAAGAAATCACCCCCCAGTGCGGCGAGCAAGTTTCGGGTTTTCCGTTCTCCGGCAGGTTTTTTGGCCCAGTTTGTAAAGTGTGTCTGGGCCTTGCGGGTGGTCTCACGGACCGATTCAATCCCCAGTATTTCTTTAAAGGCGGCATCTGGTCGGTCATCCCGGGCCACGTCGCCCCCGGCGATAAAAGATATTTGATTGCGCAGGTCCGACAATTGGTTATTGACCGGCGTTGCTGAAAGAAGGAGTACCTTGGTACGGACCCCCGAGGTGATGATATCCTCAATCAGCCTCTGGTAGCGGCTCCGTTTTGGCGCTTCTCCTGGTCGCTGACGCCCGACGGCATTATTACGGAAATTGTGGGATTCATCAATCACAACCAAGTCGTAATTGCCCCAGTTAAGGGAAGCGAGATCAATGCCGTCAACATCTCCCCTATCGCGGGAAAGATCTGTGTGGGAAAGGACATCGTAGCGAAAACGGTCGGCAAGAAACGGATTAAGGGTGCTATTAGCGCGGTACACCGTCCAGTTTCGGTGCAGTTTCTTGGGGCAGAGCACCAGCACCCGTTCGTTTTTCAACTCGAAGTATTTGATGACCGCAAGGGCGGTAAAGGTCTTGCCGAGACCAACGCTGTCAGCAAGGATACAACCATTGCAAGTAAGAATCTTGTTGATTGCCGCCTTGGCGCCATCCTTTTGAAACGAAAAGAGCTTCTGCCAGATATTGGTGTCCGGAAGCGCTGCCCTGCGGAGAGATTCGTCGATATCACGGGTACCATCCAGATAATCACGGAAAAGATTGAAGAGCGTCAGGTAGTAGATAAACTGCGGAGAGTGGTCGGCGTACAACTGTGCCAGATAGGTGAGGACCTTATCCTTTACGTCCTCTACCAACTCGTTGTTATTCCAGATTTCATCAAACCAACGCTTCAGATCATCCCGGTCCCGGTCATCGGCAACTTCGAGATTTAACTCAATATTCGGATTTGATCCATATCCCAAACCACTGACAGTGAAGTTAGAACTACCTACCAATGCTTTTTTTCTGCCGTCATCGTCAATATGGTACATCTTGCCGTGCAGCAGGTTAGCCTGTTTAATGGACTTGATGTCTACCCTGCTATTAATCCAGTCGGCGCACTCTTTTGCTATAGTCTTCTGCTGAAGTCGATTACTGAGGGCCAGCTTTTCATCCTCAATCTTGAAAGCCTTCTTGTCGATCCGATTGGGATCGAGAAGCTTAACGAATCTCGGTTCACCAAAAAGAAAATTCAGATGGTCGATATCTTTTAGTTTTTCTTCTAACTGTTCGTAAGCGTAAATCGTAAAGTAAGCGGAGACAATGGAAAGCTTCGAATTGATCTTAATATTATCTTTGAGAAAGTCCCCTACCTTACCCCTTCCCTGATTATCCCTGATGGATGAATAAATTTCACGGGCCATAAGAAAAATCCCCAATTATTGCAGTCCCTCTGTACATATATCGTGAATTCATAACCATATATTAATGAACAATTTTATACTAAACTGATGCTTTTTAAAAGCCTTTGGACGTTTTCGCATATAGGGGCGTGGCCTGTGCCACTGAAACTCCCTTTTTTAACAAGGCGAAAGATAGCACGAGGGAGATACTGAGGGATAGGTTTCAGATACAACGAATACTGATTGTAACCCACATAATGATCACACTGCCTGGCGGCGTTTCTTTCTGTGAGAAAGCGACTGATGAGTGTAGCAAAAATGTTGAGGAATGATGCTGAATGTAAGGAATATATGGAAAAGGACAGGAAATACGGAAAACTAAAAGATAATAAAAAAACAATTTGTTATGCCCAAACCGTTGCCGGAAGACACTTCGAAAAATTTTCATAAATGACCCTCTAAAGGCTAATATCTGCTGTGACAAGAATGTGACACAATTATGGCCTTGAAATCAGCAGCAGTTTTAAAGTTTTAATGATGCATAAACTTTCAGTGAAGGTTTATGCCGATGCTTGCATTTCCGGATGCATCTTGATTACTATCAACTGTATGGTTTTCAGATTTCTTGTAATTCTATTCTGCCTCTTCATTTTTTCTGCGGATTCTTTTGCCTCCGAGGCCTATTCATATTCTAAAAACAACGGCGTTATCGGCGAGATTAAAACATATGCCGTAAAAGGCGATGAATCTCTCATCGAGATAGCAAGGAAGTTCGGAATCGGGTACAACGAGATTACCGAGGCCAATCCCCGGCTTGATCCTTTTATCCCCGGCAAAGGCAAAACCGTACAGATATCGACTCAGTGGGTCCTGCCGGATGTAGCCGCCTATGAAGGGATAGTGATAAACCTTTCAGAAATGCGCCTGTATTATTTTACCAGAGAAATGGTGATGACTTACGCCATAGGCATCGGTGATGAAGGAAAGGACACGCCTGTCGGGAACTTTAAGATAGTCGACAAGATCATCAATCCGCCATGGGTTGTACCTGCTTCCATCAGGAAGGAAAGGCCGGAATTGCCTAAGGTTGTTCCTCCGGGTCCCAACAATCCTCTCGGCTCTCATGCAATGAGGCTCTCCCGTCCGAGCATCCTCATTCATGGGACGAACAAACCCTTTGCTGTCGGCAGAAAGGCAAGCCACGGCTGCATACGTTTATATCCTGAAGACATTCCTGATCTGTTCAAGGTCGTGCCTAACAAGACGAAAGTAACCATTATACGGCAACCTGTAAAAACGGGCGTCTCCGGCGGCAAAGTGTATCTCGAAGTACACAAAGACAATGCGATTAGAATAAATTATTTCAATGAGGCGGTCCGGCTGCTAAAGAAAAATAATGTTTATCAGTATATCGACAGGACAAAGCTGCTTGCGGCGCTTAAAGAAAAGAATGGAATTCCTGTAATTATTTCAAAGTAAAAAAGCCGAGAGGCCGGATAAACCTACAGCCTCTCAGCTTTTTATGCGTTATTTCTTTTGATGCAGTTCAAAAGCCTTTGTGCATTTTTTCGCGGCGTCTTCCGCTCTCCTGGCAGCGTCTTCCGCCTTCATAACCGCTGCATCGGCCTTCTTCAGAGCGCTCAAATCCTTGTCACAACAATCTCTTGCAGCCTTCATGGCATCCTGGGCCAATGATTTCGCATCGCGCGCCTCTTTCTTGGCAGCATCAATATCAGCTACCTTTCCTTCAAGCGCATTAACTCTGGATTCTACGGCTGTAACACGCGCTTCGAGTTTACTTATCCTGTCAATGAGGGGGTCTATTTGCTGTTTCACATATTCCCTTGTAGCACAACCCGAAACAAATAAAAATGATAAAGAAAGGACCAACAGAACTATCTTTTTCATTTTACACCTCCTTTCGCTAAAGTCATACTTGTTCTTTAAAATCTTAAAGTAATATCTCATAAATGTCAACAAAATAATTGATTTAGATATGTTTTTGCTCAATTAATATGAGTGACTGAAAATTTCAGACTTGATATGGTAGTATTGTTTTATGGTATTGCTGAAAGTTACCGTTACAAATCTTCGGGAAGTCTTAAAGACTGCCGTTGAAACTCTCAAAACAGGCGGCATTGTTGCTTATCCGACAGAGACCTTTTACGGTCTTGGAGTCAAATTTGATCTGGAGCAATCACTGAAAAGATTATATGAAATCAAGCAAAGGCCGAAAGACAAGGCCATGCCCTTAATCATAGGCGAAAAGCGTTTACTTGCTTTCATAGCCTCTTCGATAAACAGCGCCGCGGAATCTCTTATCGACAGATTCTGGCCTGGTCCTCTTACCCTTCTTGTCCCGGCAGGGGAGAATATTTCAGAATGGCTGACTGCCGGGACCCGCAATATTGCCGTCAGGGTCCCGGGAGAATCCTTTGCCCTCGAGCTTGCAAGACATGCGGGGTTTCCCATAACTTCGACAAGCGCTAATATCTCAGGCTTTCCGCCTGCCCGGGATGCAGCGACCGTCAGAAAATATTTTTCGGATGATATTGATTTGATAGTAGATGGCGGAGAAGCTCCCGGAGGTCTTCCGTCAACTATTGTAGATACAACAGGCAATGGGATACGGATAGTGAGGGAAGGGGCTATTTTACCGTGAAAAATATG
>Ga0315275_10005145_pt1 | contig 12345 bp, 14 predicted proteins | sample YL17G03_0_MG_FD_205557 | JGI IMG/M metagenome (GOLD analysis project Ga0315275, IMG submission 205557) | Sediment microbial communities from Yellowstone Lake, YNP, Wyoming, USA - YL17G03_0 | ecosystem: Environmental > Aquatic > Freshwater > Lake > Sediment | place: USA: Wyoming | collected... | reverse complement strand
AATGGTTTTCAATACGTCGGCCGTAAGCCCCTCCGAGCTTTTTCCGATGTGGTCAAGGTCGTACGGATTCGTTACCCTGAGGATGCAGTGCGTGTTGCATTGGGACAGTGCCGTCGTCGAGAGCTGTATCGGCCTTTGTGAAATAAGGCACAGGCAGGCATGGAACTTGCGGCCCTCGCGCGCGATTTTTTCAATAACGCTCCTGCTTATCGCCCCTTCGCGGCTGACCCCTTCAGGGGCGAAGTTGTGGGCTTCCTCCACGACAAGCAAAAACGGCGGTATGGCGCCCGCGCGCCGCGCTTCGAACAGCTTGCGCGCCACGTAGGCAACGAGGATTTGTTTCTCCTTGAGCACCGTCATGTCCGATATGTCAATAACGGTAAGATGCCCTGGCGTCGCCAGCTTCTGCAGGGACGGGTTGTCGAACGCGCCGAACAGGTTCGTGCTGTCAAGTTCATGGAGATAGGTGTAGAGTATGCTGCGCGTGGCGGCGTTCTTTATGGTGTCCTCGTCGTTGAGGCTTGCTAGCACGTCCCGCAGGTCGAACGCCGTTCCTCTTTTTTCCTCGTTCAATTTTCCGAGCAGCTTGTTCAGCTCCCGTTTTTGGACGGACGTCATGTGCGGTATTATGCTCCCGACGACCGCCGCGCTCATTCCCGGCACGCCTATCTTGAAATCGCGGCTAAGGATGGTATCGGCCCTGTTGCCGTATTGCGGGTCATCCGAGAAGCCCGCGTATTCGCCGTGCGTATCGATTACTATCACGGCCATCTGCCCGTGCTCCTTCTGCCTGTCAAGCAGCTCCTCCATGAGCACGGACGCGAAATAACTTTTTCCCGCGCCGCTTATGGCGAGTATTGCCGTGTGCTTTTGGAGCAGCCGCGTCATATTCAGCCTTACGGGCAGGTCATGGTGCTCAACGTTGCCCAACGCAAGCCCTTTCTCCAAGTCGAGCCCGAAGAACTTTGAAAGCGTTTCGTTGTCCGCCACGAAAACCTTGTTGCCGGGCGACGGCGGGAACGCGCTCCGCGTCAGCATTTCCTTGTTCTGAACCCCGAGGGCGACGCATTCCCCGACAAGGTATTCCCACCTGTCCGAGGGGAACAGCTCGTTGAGCGGCTTTCCGGACCGCTCGAACTCCTGGACGGACTCGGCGCGCTCGAAGTAGCGGTTCGTCTTGACTATGTCGGAAATCCGCGCTATCATCCTGCCTTCCGCCGTATCGACGGCAACGAACTGGCCCTTGCGCGCAGAGCCGCTTATCACGAACCAGAAGTTTGTCGAGTTCGGCCCGTCCTCCGTGGACACGACCGTCCCTATGGCGCTGCCGTTCATGTCCATATATAAAATGAGCTGACATAAAAAACGCTATGGAAAGTGAAATAACCCTCAAACCAACATCAAAAGGGGAAAAGAACAAAAAGAATATCCAGTTTGTTCCTGGAGAGCCTGCGTTATTGCTGGAACCTGAAAAAATCCTCGTCATCGCGGACCTCCACATCGGCCTGGAGCGCGAGCTGGCCAAAAAAGGCATACATGTGCCCGACCAGCTGCTAAAGCTGCAGGGGCGTCTGTTCAAAATAATCAAGGAAACCGGCGCGAAGCATGTCATAATCCTCGGCGACGTCAAGAACGAGTACGCGGGGACGGGTTGGGGCGACCTTGCGGACGTACCCGCCTTCTTTTCGCGGCTTACTGAAAAAGTCGCCGTTACAATAGTGAAGGGCAACCATGATGGCGGAATAGAAGCCGTCGTGCCGAAGAATGTTGAAATATATGAGCCTGAAGGCTTCGTGCTCGGCGGCTTTCTCTTTACGCACGGCCAGGCATGGCCCGACAAGAACGGCCTGTCCGCCAAGACGCTGATAATGGGCCACACCCATCCTGCGGTGGAGTTCTGGTCCTCTGGCGCGCGTTCCGTTGAGCCCGTCTGGATACGTGCGCCGATAAACAAGAAACTGCTTGAAAGGAAGTTCAAAACGGAAGTGAACTTGGAAACCGCCATAATAGTGCCCGTCTTCAACCACCTTGCGGGCGGCGCGGCGTTCAACGGCGGCGATTTCAAGCCGCAGGGCCCGCTGCTCTCGAAAGCGACGGATTGGAAGGCCGGGGAAGCTTTTTTACTTGACGGGACCTATCTTGGGAAGCTAAAGGACATCGATGTGGGGAAAAAGCGGTGAATTTCATGTTATCTATGGAAGAGGTGGCGGAAAACTTCGGGCTGCACTTCAGCGAAGCGCTCGAAAAATACGGGGGCCTGAAAAGGCTGGGCGGAAGGACTCTGATAGCGGGCATGGGCGGCAGCGGGATGCCGGGCGCGTTCGCCGCCGAGAACGGCAGGAACGTCGACGTCCACAAAGGATACGTTGCGGACCTGGCAAAGGACGTAAGCTCCTACAGCAACGTCATTCTCTCAAGCTATTCGGGCGGCACCGAAGAAGTGCTCAGTTTCGCCGAAAAGCTCGACAAGTTCGTTGCGCTGACGTGCGGCGGAAAGCTCGGTGGCATCGCGAAAGCAAAATCCAACCAGATAATAGCGCTCCCCGAGGGCTTCCAGCCCCGCGCGGCCATCCCCTATCCCATAGCGGCGTTTTCCTACCTGCTCGGCTTTAACGGAAAGCTGGCGGCGCACGTGAAGAGCGCAGATAAGGCGCGCGTTGACAAAATCTCAAGTCAGATATTAAACTTTCTCGAAAACCGGAAGGTCGTTGCCGTGTGCGGCGTACCCGGCCTGGCCTCGACGGCCTATTACCTTAAGGCGAGCCTCAACGAGAACGCGAAGTTCCCCGCCTTCTATGCCGAGCTGCCCGAAGACAACCACTGCAGCCTTGAGGCGCTCTCGCCCGATGCCCCGTGCATCGTTTTCGGCGAGCCCGCGAACGAGAGGATAAGGAAACGCGCCGAGTTCATGACGGCTCTGGGCCCGCACGTGCTCTGGATAAGGAACTCCAACCCCGTGGAGCTTTTGTGGGCCGCGATAAAAGCCTCCGTCCTGCTCGCTAAAAAGAACGGCATTAGCCCGGACGAGCTGAAACGCGTGCCCGGGCTGAAGAAAGCGTTGGCCTAGTCCCAGTCGCTGTAGCTGTGCAACTCCTGTATCTTTGCGTATATTCCGCGCCTGTCCTTATGCCCTTCCGGAAGGCTGTTGTAGGTCTTTATGTGCCCCGCTATCTCGTGTTCGTTCTGTGACAGGGCCCCCTTCAGTTCGGGTATCGCTCTGGGCAGGTCCGTGTTTTCCTTCTTTGCCATGCATCTGAATGGTAACGGAAGGGTTAAAAGCGTTACGAAAACGCTTCGTCAGTCGCCGTTTTCATGACTTCACCGTATCACAGGCATGAAAATGTGTCTGCAAAGACATTTGGTCTTTGCGTGTCGAGGAATCTCTGATTCCTCTCCATGACTGACTTATGTTCCGAAGTCAACTTCGATATGGCTTCCGCCGGCCCGTTAAAAAATAGAAATTACCGCCCGCATCTTCGCAGGGCGGCAAAACGTCTCAAAGGCTTTTTATCTTTCCGCCGCGGCCCAGACCGATCTGGAGCTCGTCGCGGAACTCTTTGGTGAAGCCGCCCGTTATTTCAACGGAGCTGCCTTCCTCGAGCCCTTTGTGCTGCTCCCCCCAGAGCGCCATCGGCACCGAGCCGCTGTCGTCCTCGAGGGTCGCGTTGACGAGGGTGACCTGCGTGCCGAACTTGGTCATTATCTGCTTCGGCTCGGTCATCTTCGCAACCTTGGCGGTGAGCGCGACGTTGCTCATTCCGGATTTCAGTTCGCTTATCTTCAAGCAAAACACCGGAACTTAGGCGAATTCCTCGTCCTCGCTCTCTTCCTCTTCGGCCTCTCCCTCGGGTTTCTCTTCGGTTTTCTCCTCGGAAGATTCCTCGCCGTTGTTCTTGGGCCCTTCGGTGCTCTCCACAACCTCGTCGGTTGTTTCGGTCTCCGCGGCCTCGGAAGCTTCGCCTTCGCCAACGACCTCTCCGGTCGCGTGGTTGCCGCGCACTTCCGTTATCTTGACCTTCACGGTGTCGCCTTTCTGCGTTCCTGCAACGAATACCACGAAGTTTTTAATCCTCGCTATTCCGTCGCCACGCCTGCTGACCTCGCTTATGGTCACTGTGTGGATCTCTCCTTCCTTGACGGGCTTGGGCTCGTTGTCATCTTCCCGCCTGAATCTGGGCCTTCCAGCGCCGAAACCGCCGCTGCGTCCGCCGCGGTCCCCGCCTCCGAATCCGCCCTCGCTTCTTCCTCTACGTTCCCATGGCATTGCCATATCTAATCTACCTCTATTTTGTTTTTTTCTAAGTCGTCCGTAAGAAAAGGCGCCGTATGCAGTTAAAACAAAACTGCAACTTCGTCCGTCTTCTTCGGCCTTGATAAAAGGAATGTCCCCGACCTTTATAAATACGACCCCGCGCCATTATTTTCATGGCATTGGTTAACACGCTGATTACGCTCGTGCTTGCCGTTTTGGCGGCTGTTCTTGCGTTCAAGCTGCTGAAGAACCTCATAGCGACCGTTGCGGTGTTCGTGGCGCTGTTGGTTGTGCTTTATTTCCTAGGCTTTGTTTCGCTTTAACTGGTAAGCCTTGAAGAGTTCCTCGACAAGCTTCGCGTTTATCCTTTTTACCACGTGCCCGCCCTGTCCGTCGAACTGGCTGGTCTTGTGGGACACCACCGCGCCCGAAAAGGTCTTCGGGATGTGGAGCAGCTCGTGTATCATGGTCTTGTCCTTCTCGTCCTCGCTCAGCTTGTCGTAGCGCTCGGAAACCACTTCGATGACGTAATGCGGCTTTACGCTCAATGCCTGCTGCCAGACCTTGGGCAGCGACCAGATTCGGGCTATGGCGCGCCCCTTTGAGCCCCGCGAGCGGAAGCATACCAGCCGTTCGCAGTTCACGTGGCGCATTTCCGTCCCCGCCACCATTCTGGTTATCCTTTCCTTCACGTCGGGCGCTTCATCAAACTTCAAAGCACTTCACCTGCGTTGCGCTTTGAAGTTGTGTCTGCAAAGACCGAAGGTCTTTGCGTGTCGAGGAATCTATGATTCCTCTCCATGACGTCCAGTTCTTTCCAAGTCAACTTCAATTTCATAAGTTGGGCCTCGCACAAACATCAAATGGCCAAAAGAGTATTTAAGTCCCTTCAGAGCGGCAGCCTTATCTGGACTATCCCCGCCACGTAGCCCACGGCAAAAAGGAGCATTACTACGATTACCCATTCGGCCAGGCTGCCCGTCTTTATGGGGCCCTTGATGTGCGGCAGCCCCATCGGCCACAGCGGCTTTATGCCCATCGGCGTCGCCGCATCGGCTATGAGATGGGAAACGAAGCCTATCGAGAAGGCTATCGCCGTGCTCTTGTCGAACAGCGCGATGCTCATTCCCGCAAAGACGAAAGCGGCCAGCGCCCAAAGGTTGTGGAGCAGCTTGCGGTGCAGGACCATCGAGAACAGGTCGATGTCGGGGATTAGCGCGCCTACCGCCGCAAAGACCGCGAACGCCAGCGGAAAGGAGAAGATGCCGTTCAGCAGCAAAAACAGCAGCACGGCGAATATGAGGTGAGTGCGCTTTTTCATCATATCACTTGTTCACAGATGTCATCAAGCTATACGTATTTTAAAGGTTTAGCTTTCTAATAAGCCTTATGATAAAGGAAAAGGCCATGGCCACGCCCGGCAGCGGCGGGGCCAAAGTCTGGCAAGAGCGGGACGCCAAGACCTATGAGCGTGCAGACCGCAAGTTTGACGAAGTCCGCATACCGGGCTGCGAAAAGGAGACTCCTTACCAGTTCGGCACCTTTTACGATGTCGACAATTACGGCAGCGAAAAGCGTTCCTACGACGGCTTTGAGATGCTGGAAGAGCCCAAAACCAACAAGGAGCTTTCCAATTACTTTGAAACCGAAGAGGAGCTGAAGAACAACTCCGTTTCTTACGGTTTGGACAAGTCGTTTGACGGAAAACTTGTCTACCGCCGCGGCCGCCTGATAACCGTGCACGAGGACAAGCTGACGTTCGGGCTTCTCGGCTATACCGACACGAACTCGGAAATCCACCTCACCACGCGGAACGACTTTGACGTTCCTAAGGGGGAAGTGATGGCTCATGAGTGCCTTCACTGCAGCGAGCCGGACCGCTCGGAGCTGGAAATAAGGTATCTGACCGAAGCCGAGTTCAAACCGCTTGATACGGCTTCAGTGCAATTCTCGATATACAAGAAGCCGGTTTACACCGATTAGGAATTTCTCCCGCATGCTCGCTAAAGGGCAAAACGTCTAGAACGGCCGCTGTTCCCTTCTTAGTTTCATCAGGCTGGGCGTTATTCCGACCCTGTCCACAAGCTGGTCGTGCAGGCTGTCCGCATCGCGCTCCTGCAGCTTGGCGCGGAAGTCGGCTTCAATGAGCGGGGCGGGAAAGCCGTAGGAGCCGTGCGGCGTTACTGCCAGAACGAGCGAGGCTATCTTGTCCGCCGTTTCCGTCACGTCTTCCCCCTTGCAGTAGAAGTCAACGCGCACTGGCCTGTCGAACTCCGCTGTTTTTAGATAGAAGCAGTAGATGCGGCTTCCGTATCCGCCCAGGTCGGACAGTATGGGATGCTCGTCCGCGTCCTTCGCGTACCTGAAAACTGCCGTCCTTTCGCCGTGCTTGAGCATGTGGAAAAGCAGGTTCGTATCGCGCGTGCCGGCGAGTATTTTCGCCAGCCCCGCCGCCCGAGGGCTGTCTATCTTGCCCAGCACCTGCTCGGCGATTATTTCGCAGAACCTGCGGCTCCGCGAGTCCTCTATGCAGCCTGCAAGGAGCGTGGCGTTGTCGAAGAGCCGCTTGAAGGCTCCTACGACTTCGGTGTAGCGCTGCCACGCGGGGCTGGCCGTGCTCGGCCTGTCGTTGCCGTGCGGAACGACCGAACCGTCCAAAAGTAGCAGCGTCGGCTTTAGCTTTTGCGCGACCGTGCCCGCGAGCTCTATTTCCCCGTATTGCCGTTCAAGGCTCGAGCTTACTGAAAATTCCTCATCGGAGTAGGGATCGGACACTATGGTTATTTTTGGCGTCACTATGGCCTGCGGGAAGTAGTCGGCCTTGTCGAGCTTGCCGTCTTTGTAATCGAATACGGCAGCGACTGCACGCGTGAGTATTATGTCCATTCCGTGGTATTCGTGCCTGCTCAGCCCGCCGTCTATCGCCGCTATCTTTGCGCCCGACAGGTCATCGGTCTTGACGGCCGTTATCACGTTCTTTTCCATGAGCCCTTTCCCGCAAAGTTCTACGCTGTCCTTCGCGTCCCGCAGGAAAAGCCCGAGCTTTTCGCGGTTCCCTTCCACGCCCCTTATCCTGTCCGCGATTCCGCCCAGCTGGTCTAGAAGTTCATGCATGTTAATGCCTCATATTCCTCTCATACGAATTTCTGAAGAGCACATGGAACATCCGTTATGTTCCATGCGTGAAGATGCGAGCATCTTCACTGAAAGAGTATTTAAGGTGCGCACATAAAAAACAGTTCTATGAAAGACATCGTTGCAAGAGGAGCCGAAGCATTTCTTTACAGGGACGTTTACGACGGGAAAGCCGTTTTGGTGAAGGAGCGGATTAAAAAATCCTACCGCATATCCCAGATTGACAATAAATTGCGTTTGGAGCGGACGCGCACCGAGGCGAAGCTGCTCAACGGGGCCGGCCGCGCGGGCGTCGCGGTCCCCGCCGTTTTGGCCGTTGATGAAAAGGGCGCGAAAATCATAATGGAGTTCGTGGATGGAAAGCGTTTGAAGGAGCTGATTAACGAAACCGATGATAAGACGAGAAAGCACCTGGCAGAAATGCTGGGCGAAACCGTCGGCAGGCTCCACGCCCACAATATCGTTCATGGCGACCTGACGACAAGCAACATGATATTGGCCCCGTCAAAGGGGTCTGGCGGGGAAAAGCTGTTCCTGATTGACTTCGGCCTCGGCTTTTTCTCGGGCAGGGCCGAAGACCGGGGAGTTGACCTGGCCGTGCTGCACGAGGCCGTGCGCTCCACCCATTTTGAACATTTAAATAGTCTTTGGACGATAATTGTGAAATCCTATTCCGCCTCGTTTGCGGGCTCGGAGAAGGGCCTGAAGGCGCTGGAAAGCATCGAAAAGCGTGGAAGATATGTTCGGAAAACTGAAAGGGTTCAACGTTGAGCACTGGCTGAAGAGCGGGGGCAGCCGGCAGTTCTACGAGCGCCTCGGTTATCTGCTCGTCATGGTTTCCGTCGCGCTCGTCATCGTCGGGATGATACTCGGGAGCTTCCTGAAATACACGATTTACATGGCGTTCCTTGGCGCGCTGCTTTTGCTGCCCGCCATACTGTTTTATATAGCTTCCCAATTAATGGAGGTAAGGCACGAGACTGCCGCTGCGAAGCCGGCCGAGTCGGCTCCGCGTGCAGAGCACGCGAGGCAGTAGCAGATCCGTAACGGTGATTGATTGGCGCGAATGTATGCAAGAAAAAGGGGGAAGTCCGGAAGCAAAAAACCTATGGTTCCGGCGCAGTGGGTTTCTTACAGCGAAGATGAGGTCGCACGCCTTGTTGTCAAGCTCGCAAAGGACGGGTTGCAGCCCGCGCTGATTGGCCTTGTGCTGCGCGACCAGTACGGCATACCGTCCGTAAAGGCCGCCGCAAAAAAGACCGTCACGCAGATTCTTGCCGACAACAAGCTGCTGCCGTCCATCCCGCAGGACCTGTTCAACCTTCTGAGGAGGGCGGTGCGCCTTCGCGCCCACCTCGAGCGGAACAAGCACGACGCCCATTCCATACGCGGGCTGGAGCTGCTTGAATCGATGGTAAGGCGGCTGGTCAAGTACTACCGCGGCACGGGCAAGCTGCCCGCCGACTGGGAGTATGATGCGGAACGCGCGAAGCTCATAGTTGAAAAGGGTGCTTAAATTGGGAAAAGATATCGAAAAACCTATAGAAAAGCCTGTTGAAAAGAAAGAAGTGAAAGCGGAGGCGCCGGAACAGAAAAAAACGGCCTCAAAGCTGCTCAAGGGCAAGAGCTGGTACACGATAATCTCGCCCGCGCTGTTCGGAGAAAAGCCCTTGGGCGAAGCTTTGGCTTCCGACGCGTCAACCCTGCCGGGCCGCAAGATAACCGCCAGCCTCATGGAGCTCAACGGCGATCCCTCAAGATACTACATGACCATGCGCTTCATGATAAGCGAAGTTGCCGGGACCGTCGCAAAGACCGTCTTCGACGGCCACGAATGCACGCGCGACTTCTCCGCAAGGATAGTCCAACGCCGCACCCAAAGGATTGATACGAACAGCATAGTCGAGCTTAAGGACGCGAGGCTGCGCGTCAAGGCCATAGCCATCTGCAACCGCCACGTCACCAACATAATTGCGAAGGCCATGGCAGCCGCGCTCAAGGAGATGATTGCGGCCGCCGCCGAAGGGAAGACCCTGGACGAGTTCATAATCATGTTCACCTCCGGCGAGCTGCAGTCTTCCATAAAGGCGGAAGTCAACAGGATCTACCCGCTGCGCGCCTTTGAGTTCAACAAGACGGAAGTCTTATAGAACTCTCGCAAGTTCTTCAAAAGAGCAAAAGATAATTTGATTCTCGCATTTCCGTCAAAAGAAGAAAAGAATTCTATACGTTTGTCTGGCAGGATAAAACGTAAGAAAAAGGAAAAAATTATTTTCCGGATTCCTTGAACCCGACGTTCTTTCTCCAGGGCTTGACGCCTATCTCCTTCTGCTTCTTGAGATAGACCCAGATGCCGCCCGCCACAATGGCCAATACGAGGACTACCAGCACGGTCGTCATGTAGCTTGGTCCCTGCTCGGGTGGCGTCGTTACGCCCGTTCCGCCGGTTCCGCCCGTGGTCTCATTGCCCGTCGGCGTCGTGGGCGGCGGTGCTGCCACCTGCTTCACCTTTATCGCAAAGGTCGAGAAGCCGGTCGAATCAGCTTCGAAGTAATAGCTGTTCGTGTCCTGGTTGGTCTGCCTCGTGGTCAGGTCGTTCCATTTGCCGCCGGCATACCTGCTCAGGACGATGTCGGATGTTCCGGCGCCGTTGTCAGCCATCCAGCTCTTCGCCACCTTGAACCTTATCTTGGCGGAGCTGACCGAACTGTCGGGTATTCCGCTCGTGGACACGCTAAGGTACTTGTAGACCTTGTCCCCTGCCGCGAACGGTATCGTCGCGGGCAGCGCTGCAGGTTGAGTTACAACCACCTGGCCGTTCACTATCGTGGAGGCCGCCGTTATCTCTATCGAGGTCATCGCCATGACCGTATTCGACAGCGTTACTGTTGAGCTCGAGCCCGCCTGTATTCCCGAGACCATCTGCGTCTCGGTCGGCTCGGACGGTGGGATCGCTGCGCCTCCGCCTCCGCCTCCGCTGGTTGATGCGGACACCGATACTGCGAAGCTCACATTTGAGTTCGCGGTGGTCACCATGGTGTTGTTGACAACGTCCTTGCACAGCACGTAGTAGACGTAGTTCCCGTTCGCCAGGCTCAGCGTCTGTGTGTGCGATGTCGAGCCCTCTCCTCCGGAGAACGTATAGGTCAGTGCCGAATAGGCCGCGGAGGTCACACCGTAGTTGCAATAGGCCTTCTCGTTAGTGGTCAGGGCCATTATGACCGTTGAGCTGCTCTGCGTCCCTGTCGGGCTGCTCGCGGTTATTATTGGCGCATCGCCGTCCGCACTGTAATTGGTGAAGTGCGTCACGCTGAAAGACAGCGTCCCGAAAAAGTCTGAAGCGTTCGGCGTCCACACCATTCCGCTGCAGTTCGCGGCCGTGGTCTGTTGCGAGCAGGCGTTCACGTCCGTGCTTCCCTCTGCCGAATAGGTCAGGTTGGGCATGGCCTGGAACGGCAGTGCGGAAAATGTCAGGGTAGCGTTCTTGTTCAGGTAGTCGAAATAAGTGGTGTTTATCCAGATGGTCTTGTTGTCCACGGCCATCGCCGTTGCAAGGCCCGCGAACTTTTCGGCCTTGGTCTGCGTCGACATGTCCACGCTGTCCGTGAAGTTCACCACGCCGTATCCCACCTTCTCGAAGGTCAGGTTCGTTATGTTGGCGAAGTTCGTCACTTTGCACAGGTTCGTTGTCCTGCCGGCGAGGCCTGTTGGCTGTGTCATGTTGTAGATTATCGGTGTCGTGGTTATCGCCCCGCCGTTCGTGTAAAGTCCGTCCGTATACGAGAGCACTATCGGCACTCCGACGAAGCTCGGTGCGCCGATTACGGTAAAGGTCGCATTGTAGTAATATCTGTTCGAATTTGTCATCGTGTAGTTCATGGCCAACGTAACCGGTTCCAACACGACGGCTCCCGCCGCCGAGGCGTTGGTGAACGTCGCGTTCATGGTCAGGTTGCCCACGCCGGTCGTGTTCACTATTACGGTTATTTGGCTGTTGCCGGAGCAGGTCGAATAGAACAAATCGGTGTCGTTCGTCACGGCATAGCTTATCACCGTGGTCGGCAGCGACGTCTCCACTTTCAGCGTGCGGTTCGTTTCATTGGCAATGTTCCCGGCTGCGTCATAGCACTTGACGCTCCAGTTGTAGACGCCGTCGGCGAACGTTGTATTTATCCAATTGAGGCCGTTAGAAACCGGCGTGCTGTTTGATGCCTTCCAAGCGAAAGTGAACAAACCGCTTGAGTTCGTGAAAAGTGAGCAGTTTCTGTAGGCGGTGGAATCGTCGGCCAATGTGTATCCGAAGTTGACGGCCGCCGTCATGGAAATGCCGCCCCATGCAGAGCGCAGCGCTGTCTGGTTGATGAAATCCAGCGGAGTCACATAGTAGGTCACCGGCCCGATGGCATCGGTGACTTTTACTCCAAAGAACTGGCTCGTGCAGTTGGTGCCCGTGTAATTGCTGTTGGTGTAGTTGCAGAGCGTCACGCTGATGCCGTACTGATTGACCGATGTGTTTGGTATGAGAGGCGCTGACAGATTGAATACCAAACTCAGGTTTGTGAGCCCTCCGAGAGTGCTGTTAAGTTGGGTGAACTTTCCCGTACTGTTGGTGCAGTTTATTATGTTCGCGCCTGGTACTGCGGTGGAGTTTGTGAAGTCATTGCCGCAAGATAATGAGATTGGTGTCGCAGATGCGAAGTTGGAGTAATTGATGAATATCGAGGTTATGTTATCTCCTAACGTATTGTCGTAGAGCGATATGTTGAAAACCGTGTTTGTGCCGACGCTGGTCGAGGTCACATTGGTGGCACTTGTTATTGCGTCCGACCCGTATGCGAACGCCATTCCCGCGACGAGCGCGAAAACTAATATACCAGCTAATAGAACATTCTTCTTACCAAACATCAGCACCACCTCTCTTCTAAAATAGCCTTTTGGCGACTTATAAAGGTTATCAA
>Ga0315275_10005144_pt1 | contig 12345 bp, 9 predicted proteins | sample YL17G03_0_MG_FD_205557 | JGI IMG/M metagenome (GOLD analysis project Ga0315275, IMG submission 205557) | Sediment microbial communities from Yellowstone Lake, YNP, Wyoming, USA - YL17G03_0 | ecosystem: Environmental > Aquatic > Freshwater > Lake > Sediment | place: USA: Wyoming | collected... | reverse complement strand
TTTTATTTGAAAATCGGGAAAGACCTTCGGGTGTTTCTGAAAATGCAAGATAAGTTAAGACAAACTGATGGAAGACTTCTTCGTTTTCTAAATGTTCACAAGAGATATCAATCACAATCTCGCAAGTTCCTGCTTGAATGAGGTCATTCAGTGTTTCATGATTTTGTGCCAATGCACAAATGGCGATCATCGCTTTCTTGATTATTTCTGGATGATCTTTGCAAGTTACAAGTGTTTCTAAAATAAAGGAGACAATCCCGGCTTCACGAAGAGCCTGTTGTGTTTTATCGCTCATTGTAATTTTTTGCGATAGAAGAATGCAAGTGTTTTATTTCATTTTTGTTTCTTTTTACAAACACATTTGTTGAGAAAAAAAAAGTAGCTGTAAAAAAGTACCCGATAAGGGATTTGAACCCTTAACCTCAAGATCTCTTCTATGAAATTTTGCTCAATTGATTAAATATGAAGAAAAATCTTTATATGATAATGAAAAGAAGATACTTTACTTTTACCTATTTTCTATTAGTTACTATTTTTTCAACTACATACACTACCTGGCAGATAATCATCTGAGTTACACATAACATCACTTGTTTATTGTTTTTTTTTAACAGACATTTTTTGCACCTTTTCCACGTTTTCCACCTTTTGATGGAGATTTGCATCCTTCAAATACATTATTTCCAACCTCTGTTCCATTAGAAATATCAAATGGTACTAAAGAACTACAACCATAAAATGCACCATAGCCAATAAATGTCACCGAAGAAGGAATGTTAATGGTTTTCAGAGATGTACATTCATAAAATGCATAATCGCCAATACTTGTCACCCCATCAGGAATACTAATACTTGTTAAAGAATTACAACCATAAAATGCAGAATTGCCAATGCTTGTCAACTGCGAATCAGTAGGAATAGTAATGGTTTCCAATGAAGTACAATAATAAAATGCATAAGATCCAATACTTGTCACCCCATCAGGAATAATAATGGTTTCTAACGAAGTACAATTAGAAAATGAATAATCACCAATACTTGTCACCCCAATAGGAATATTAATGGTTTCCAATGAACTACAACCAGAAAATGCACCGGAACCAATGCTTGTCACTGAACTGGGAATTTCATAACTTGTATTATCATTTTTTTCACATAGATATACTAATAATAAAGTTTTATCTTTATTAAATAAAACTCCATTTACAGAAATATAGTTATTGTTATTTTCATCAACTGTAATACTTGTTAAAGAACTACAACCATAAAATGCATAATTGCCAATGCTTGTCACCGAATCAGGAATAGTAATGGTTTCCAATGAAGTACAATAATCAAATGCACCGGAGCCAATGTTTGTCACCGAAGAAGGAATAGTATATTCACTGGATGTATTTGTAGAAGGATATTCAATTAAAGTTTTTTTATCATCGCTAAAGACAACGCCATTAGAATCGGTAAAGTCCCCACCATGTAATTTTTTGTTATTGTTATTACCACAATTGATAGTTTTGTTATCATTATTGTCGGTAAGTTTCTCAACAACAAGAGAAATAGCAACGCCGGAAAGAAGTCCAAGCCCAAAAGCAACACCGTTTTTCATTATATAGTATATAGTGAAAAATAAAAATAGGTTACCCGAAAAGGGATTTGAACCCTCAACCTCAAGATCTCTTCTTAACAAAATGTGTGATTTTGTAAACCTTTCTAAAAGTTGTTGTAGAAGTCTTGCGCTCTATCCGATTGAGCTAATCGGGCAAAAAGTATTAGAATATATAAAAAGTAGAGCAAATATCCCTTTGAGAAAGGTATAACCAAAAAGAATAGATACTGGTTTGGATCCACCTCTACTTTTAAAAAAATAGAGCAAAAATAAAAAGGAGGGGTTTACGGGGAACCTTGGTGCCCCGGAACGACAACCGCAGGATTCGGACCTGCGCGGGAGAATCCCAACGGGTTAGTAATCCGTCGCCTTAACCACTCGGCCAGGTTGCCATTCGGGTTGAATGCTTGTTCCTTATATTTTCAAAGACAATTTTTGAGAAATAGTAGCTGTACGGAACAACCCTTTTCAAAGGTTTATTTAGAAAATTACTATATGGGTAAAAAGCTGTAATGAACTATAAAACCGGCCGGTTTTTGAGAATTTAATTGCGTAGTTCAAAAAAAAAGAGAAAAAGCTCTCACTGGGATTTGAACCCAGGATAGAAGATTCAAAGTCTTCGGTGCTAACCACTACACTATGAGAGCAAGGGGGTATGGTGCTGAAAGTTTGGCTCCACCTTTTTGAAAGGTGGAACACTATGAGAGCATGGGAGTATGGTGCTAATAATGTAGGTATTTTGGCTCCACCTTTCTAAAAGGTGGACTACACTATGAGAGCAAGGGGGTATGGTGCTGAAAGTTTGGTTCCACCTTTTAGAAAGGTGGAACACTATGAGAGCGCCGGGGGTTTTTAAAAAAAGAGAATCCTCCAAACTCTTTAGTCCTAACGGGAATTGAACCCATGTCTAATCCGTGTAAAGGATTTGTGCTAACCACTACACCATAGAACTGGTCGCTCCTGACAGGGTTTGAACCTGCGACCTAACGGTTAACAGCCGTTTGCTCTACCAACTGAGCTACAGAAGCTATACAACTTTTTCCACCTTTGAGAAAGGTGGAGCCAAATCCGAGTCTATTCTTTTTGGTTATACCTTTCCCAAAGGTATATTTGCTCTACTTTTTAGAAAAGTAGAGGTGGAGCCAAACCTAAAGGGGGTTGTTGCGTCCTTCAATAGATATTTTAAAAATAAAATGATAGCTGTACGAAGGAAAAAAGAAATGGGTGAATCTTTTTTGTTTTAAACTCCTTTTCCATAGATGGTTTTGGCTCCACCTTTCTAAAAGGTGGAAAAGGAGGGGTGTATTTTGCAAGCGGTGGGGTTCGAACCCACGCATCAATGATAACGGGTCTTAAGTCCGTCGCCTTAAACCACTCGGCCACGCTTGCTGAAGTGTTTTAACAAGTTGTCTCTTGGATTTGTGAGGGTTTACTCCCGGTGTTCCGATACGGGGAATTGAACCCCGGTCTACAGGGTGAAAGCCTGTCATCATAACCATTAGACCATATCGGAAATAAGTGTTTTTACACCATTACACATTGAAAATGTGCAATCAGCATCACCTCGCTCAGTCATAACTGCCCCCGAAGGGGGCGTTTTGAATGTGCAAAGGTGTAAAGAGAACCCATAAAACTCTGTGCACCCGATAAGGGACTTGAACCCTTGACCACCAGATTAAAAGTCTGGCGCTCTACCAACTGAGCTAACCGGGTAAAAGGTGCAACTTCCGTTTGTCTTCAAAGACAAATAATTTGAATGAGTGTGTAGCTGGATGGAAGTAGTATTGCAGTTTCCTTAAATCAATAATAAGTTTGATTAGTGTAGCTGTTAGGAAACAATGTCAATTTTGAAAACGAGGTTAGACGAACTCGGTCAGAGACGGTGGATCTCAGAAATGCTCGGTATGAGACTTGAACTCACGACCCTCAGCTCATAAGACTGATGCTCTAACCAACTGAGCTAACCGAGCAATCCCTTTCGGGATACATAAAGTAGCTGGATAAAATCCAGGTTCAATTTTTATTTTATATTGAGTTACATCCCAGTGGACATCCTATAGTATAAGGTGGGCAAGTCTTTAAGTGGTTTTCGTGAAAATATATACGGGTGGTATAAGAGCTTAAAGACCGCCCCCTCCCCACAAGGGGGTCCAATAAACAAAATGTAACTCATTTCTCGTTTTGTCACTCATTTCTTGTCCGTTTGATTGCGGCAATCACTTCTCTCAAAACAATCAATCCTGTTTTATAAAGAATAGAAGAGTTCAACCAGAGAGAATCAAAATTGTCAACGTAAATCATATTCAATAAAGGTGGGTTTATCGTATTTACGGTGCATTTCCACTTGTGCAAGTCCAGTAATACCGGGTAAAATGCTGAGTCTTTTCTCTCTACTTTCAGAAGTAACATCATTGTAATCTTTGTCAATCCAAGGTCGGGGTCCAATAAAATTCATATCTCCTTTGTACATATTTAAAAGTTGTGGTATTTCATCAATTTTCAAATTTCTCAAAATCCTTCCGACACGAGTTATCTTATTTTCTCTCAGTGTTCTTAATTTATAAATGATAAAATGACAGCCGTCTTTACCAACCCTTTCTTGAAAGAAGAAGATGGGGGCTCCATCCTCAAGGTAAATAAGAATGGCAGAAATAAACAAAATAGGAGAAGTAAGAATAATTACCAAGAGAGAAAAAATAGGATGCATTATAAATTATTGGTATTTCTATTTAAATCAAAAACCCAAAAGAAACAATATATAGATTTTCTCTCATCCACATGGGGGTCCAATAAACAAAATGTAACTGGTTTCTTGTTTCGTCACTCATTTCTTTGTCTTTAGGTAAAGGGAAAAAAATAAATATAGAGAGAAAAATAAACAATTGTTGGGGGTTTATTTTTCTCTCCCGATAGTCTTCTCCTTTCCTAAAACAAAAAAACATTATGTACACTGTTAGTTTTAGGTTTGTTTTTATGGTGTCTCCGATTTGGCTGTACCATTGTTTAGTTTTTAGCCTCAGATTTGGCTGTACCTTTCTTAAAGGTAGAGTTTATAGTTTTTCTCTCTTTTACTTTTTGCCCTTTTTACCAGTTAAAGCCTTCTTCTTGGTGGCCTTCAAAATTGCGTTGTTGGCCTTGATCATTTCCTTCATCATGGCCTTGTGGTGTTTCTCTTGTTCCTTCATGATTTTTTCGGCTTGTTTTTGAGCGTCTTTCTTCAACTTCTCCTTCTCCTTGTCTTGAGCAGCTTTGGCCTTCTGGATGGCAGCCTTCTCCTTCTGTTGAGCAGCAATGGCTTTTTCTTGCGCCTTCTGAAGCGCAGCCATTTCCTTCTGGAAAGCAGCGTTGGCCTTTTCTTGCGCCTTGATGTCCGCAGCAATAGCCTTGTCTCTGAGGGCCTTCTCCTTCAAAGCCTGAATCTCCTCCTTCTGTTTCTGCTTCAAAAGAGCAATATCGGACTTTTGTTTCTCTCCCGATAAAGGAAGAAAGACAGATTCAGCATCGTCTTCTTCAATAACGAGACGAATGCGGGGAGCAACGTAGTCGGTTTGTAGTTTGCCCGAGGTAATGTTGACCTGAATCTTCTTTGAAACAGTGTCACACATGTCCAGGAAACTATTCTTGATGACTTTTGTCACCAAGGTACTCTTCCGGGTGCACGGTCCCTTGCGACAAGTGTTCTCGGGATTCTCAAAGTCAAAGATCATTGTTAAAAGTTGATGGTTTGTTTGTGTTTATCGTAGAAGAGAGAAAAAGTATTTCAATTTTATACGGGGCACCCGTACACCCCTCCTTGGAGAAAAAACAATATGTACACAGTTTTTCTTTTGTACACAGTTTTTCTTTAGATCCCTTTTTATGACTCATTTCTCGTTTTGTTACTCATTTCTCTCTACCTAATTCTTGTTGGGGTTAAACATTTGGAAGAGGACGTTTCGGGCTCTCCTTGAGCGATTCCCGTATGAGGTTGATCAGTTGCGTTTTCATGAAGGGGTCTGTGTACAAGAATGTGATGGTGCGTGGGGTGAACGGCATTGCCTCATTGGAGAGGGTTTCGTCGGTGGGCCAGAATGCCGATTTGGTTCCTTTTGCCAATTTCGCACACGACATCATCTTTCTCTCAATTACAAAGAAGGGGGACTTGGAGGAAGTTCATATAAAGTTGAGTTTGTATGAACCGAAAAAACTGGTTCAACTTTCCTGAAAAAAAGTGGGAGAGAAACCCGAACCCCTCTGAGCCCCCACCAAATAAAAAAGCACCATATTTTTTTAAGTTCCACTTTTAAAGCCAAAAAAAAATAAAAAAAGCACCATATTTTTTTAAGTTTTTAAAATTTATTTTTACAATAAAAAAAAGAACCATATTTTTTTAAGTTTTTAAAACTTATTTTTACAATAAAAAAAAGAACCATATTTTTTTTAAGTTTTTAAAACTTATTCGCGTAAGAAGAAAAAACCGATATATATTTTTTTAAGTTTGGAAGCACTATTTGCGTAAGAGAAAAAAACTGCAAATACTTTTTTTCAGTTTGCCAGTTTCTGTGTGTTTTTTGGACTTAGAGAGTTTTTTCTACAAAACTTTTTTTCGGTTTGGGAAAATTGAAATACTTTTTTCTCGTAGGGATAAATGCACCAAACAACCATCAACATACCCAAGAACAATCATGTCCGCTTCCGTCGTCTCCGTTCCCTCCCGCATTATTGACTCCTTGAGCTCCACGTTCAAGAGTCTGTGCGCCGAGAAGATCACCGAGTGCGCGAAGCTCTACAACTTTGACGCAGAGGAAGCAATCCGCCGCCTGGACCTTGAGTTTACAGTCGCTGCAGTCAAGTCGGTCGCTAACAAGAAGGAGAAGTCTCTTGAGCCGACCAAGAAGTCGTTCCCTATGCCCTTTTGCGGCAAGAGCGACGGGTGCTGCAATGCACTCAAGTTCAACCACGGTCTGTACACGCAGTGCCCTGCCACCCTCGCCGAGGGCACCACCTTCTGCAACGCCTGCACCAAGGCGTCTGCCAAGACGGATGGCAAGATGCCCTACGGCACCGTGGACGAGCGCCTCGCTGTTGGCCTCATGGACTACCGCGACCCCAAGGGCAAGGCTCCCACTGCTTACTGCAAGATCATGAAGAAGCTCTCGCTCACCGATGACATGGTCAACGCGGAGGCTGAGAACGCCGGCATTACCGTGGACGCAGAGCACTTTGTCGTAGTGGAGCCCAAGAAGGGCGGCCGCCCCAAGAAGTCCGACTCTGAGGACGAGGCTGCTGGCTCCGATGCCAGTGCCAAGAAGCGTGGCCGCCCGAAGAAGTCTGCAGTGGTCCAGGAGGAGGGAGCTTCCGATGAGCTCTTTGCCAGCCTTGTTGCTGAGGCACAGGACAACATGAGCGATATCTCTGCGGCGGATTCCAAGAAGAAGGGCAAGCTCACGGATGAGGAGAAGGCTGCCAAGGCCGCTGAGCGCGAGGCCAAGAAGCTCCAGAAGGAGCAGGAGGCGGCCGACAAGAAGGCCCACAAGGAGCAGGAGAAGGAGGAGAAGAAGGCGGCTGCTGAGGCTCTGAAGGAGCAGGAGAAGGCCGCCAAGGAGGCCAAGAAGGCGGAGAAGGACGCAGCCCGTGAGGCCAAGAAGGCGGCTGAGGAGGCTGAGCGTGAGGCCAAGAAGGCCGCCAAGGAGGCCGCCAAGGCTGCCAAGGAGGCGGAGAAGAACGACAAGATTGCCTCGTTGGCCGCAGCCTCGGCTCCCGAATTGAGTGGAACTCCGGAGATGCCCTCTACTCCTGTCAAGGCTGAGTCCAAGGCCGAGTCCACATCTGATGCTAACGCTGCCTCTGCTAACGCTGCGACCAAGGTCAAGAAGTTCAAGTTTGGCGGCGTGGAATACTTGCGCTCGGGCACCAACGTGGTCTTCTCCAAGGAGACGCACGAGGAGATTGGTGTCTGGGACCCCGAGGCCAAGAAGATTGTGTTGAACCCGACTGAGGAAGAAGAGGAGGAGGAGGAGGAGGACATGGAGGAGGACATGGAGGAGGGCGAGGAGAAGGAGTAGACGTAGTTTGTAGAATGTAGCCTATAGCATAGTAGTAACAAAAAACCAAAACAAAAAAAGGGGTAACCCACCCTTTTTTTTCTTTGAGAGAGAAGCCAAAAACGGACTTAGAAAAATTGAATTTTGTGTATAACACAACTTTTACCCACAACCAATCAGCAACCATGACGTCATTATCGGAAAAACTGGAGAGGCAATATATTCCGCCAACTGAAATGTTCCGTAGAAAACCAACTTTGTACTCGGCGTTTGATTCAAACGGAGTGCCAACACACGATGCATCGGGAAACGAACTCAGCAAGCCTACAATGAAAAAGTTGCACAAGGATTGGCTAAAACAAAAAAAGTTGTTTGATTCTAATTAAGGGTAGAATTGAACCTCTATTAATTCAAATACTTATATGCACCTATAAACCCCATCAACTTTAATCATGGCCTTTCTTTGTGGTAGTAAGGAGAATGTTCTCTTGACAAGTGCGAACGAGCAACTCATGCTTGCCAAATCGCAACTGGCAAGCGCGAATGCGCAACTGGAAAGCGAAGTTCAGCAACTGGCTCAGCGACTGGAAAGCGAAGTTCAGCAACTGGCTCAGCGACTCGCTGCTCTTGAGAAGAAGATTGAAGCGTTGGATGACACCTACAGCTTGGGCCGGGCTCGCGCGCGCCTGGAAAAAGTTTCCGGCGATGAAGTTATAGAGAGAAACGTCGCCGCCATGGAAGAAACCATTGAGAGCATGCAAGCCGAGATTTACGAACTGCACTACTTTCTCGGTTCCAAGGGCTACAAAGCCCGCATGTTGCACGCAGAAGGAATGTGCATTCCAGATGAAGATGCTCATGCATGGTGGGGATTCAGTGCGTGCACCAGAAGGAACGAAGACGGCACATACAGTTTCTTCGCACATCCGGATGAAGAAAAGACGAGACCGGCGAGCATGGTGAATCCAAACTACGGAAAACAGATCCGGCGTTATATCACAACCTATTGAAGGTAAGTAGGGGAATAGAGAGAAAAATCAATAAACGAAAAACATCATGTACCTTTGTAGTAATGTATATTTTTTCGTCACTCATTTCTCGTTTTGTCACTCATTTCTTGTTCCCAATAAAGGTGGAACCAAATGAACCCACTTAATCCCTCACACCTGATGATTTGGCTCCACCTTTATTAAAGGTGGAAAAGAAACTCAATGCTAAAGGAGAGGGTCATAGGGGGAACCTTTGGTTCCCCTATAAAATTGAACTACTTATAGTCCATGTTCCACTATACAAAAACAACCCAACACATCAACATGTCTTTCAGCATCTTCATCCGTACCCTCCCCGCCGAGTGCGCCGACGCTTCTCTCCTCACTTACATCTTCCAAGATGTCTACCAGTTTGGTAAAGTGAAGCGCGTGGACATTGTGCACAAGGTCGTGTACATGGCCTTTGTGCATTTCGTCCAGCCAGTGCCCGAACTGGTGAACGATCTGCGCGACGGAAATGGTTTCGTTCTTGACGGAATCATGATTGATAGAGAGAATCGTGAATGGGTGTCATTGCGGTCCATCGTGACCGCTTACAAGGAGCATTTGAAGACCCACATTGACTCGTCTGGTCTCACGATTTCGCAGATCATCCAGCATTTCCACCAGAACAACGCAAGTGAGAAGACTCTGTTCTTCCGAGTGTTGGAGAACAAGACGCCAGTGCGCGAGACCAAGATGAACATCCACCAGATTGCATTCAACTTGGAGATGGCAGAGAGCCGTTTGGAGGACCAGGAGAAGCTCATTGACATCCTTGTGCAGCGGATCAGTGGCTTGGAAGACGCGCACAGATACATGATGCAGCACATGGTTGTCCCACAGCAAGTTAGTCAGCAGCAAGTGCCTCAAGTGGAGTCAGAAGTGTAAGTAAAACAAAAAAATAAAAAACAAAAAAACAACGTGTACATTTGTACATTTGTACATATTGTTTTTTTATACTTTGGAAAAGGTGTAACCAAATCTACTTTAAAAAAAGAGCAAAAACTTACTCAGATTTGGCTCCACCTTTCCCAAAGGTGGAGATAAAATTGAATCCCATTATATGTAGCAAGCCGTGTACACATTAAAATACTTATCAACTTTGTAGCAACATGACCAACTCTGACTCCGAATCTGACTCCGAATCCGAGTACGAGTCTGACTCCGAGTCCGAATCCGATTCTGATTCCGAGTCCGAGTCCGAGTCCGAGTCCGAGTCCGAGTCCGAGTCCGAGTCCGATTCTGATTCCGAGTGGGAATCGGTTCCGGTGACTGCATCTTCCGAGTTCCCACAAAGGACAATGGACGAAAAGGTTGCACAATTTGACAAGTATCTCGCTTATTGCAAGTTGGACAAAAAGGCTTACCAGGAAGAAGGCGTCAAATGGTGCCTCCAAGCGGAATGCTCTGCGGAACCTATCGCCGCCGGGCACCAAGGAACACGAATCAGGGGCGGCATTCTTGCTGACGAAATGGGCCTCGGTAAAACGATCACCATGATTGGCACATTCTTCTGCAACCCATTGCATCGCACTCTTATCGTTCTACCCATTGCCCTGATTGATCAGTGGGCGGCACAAATCGTCAGAACAACGGGCCACAAACCCTTTGTTTATTACGGCGCCAATAAAAAGGCACCAGACGCAGAGTACAAACTGGCGAATTCACTCATGGTACTCACCAGCTACCACGCTCTGGTCAATCATAAGGGAACCCGAACAAAGCGGACAAATGGAACAAAGGGATCCGGATCTCCAATTCACAAGATCATGTGGGATCGCGTCGTGTTTGACGAGGCCCACCACCTCAAGAACATGAACACCGCAGTGTTCAAGGGAGCGCGCATGGTCTGCACCAAGATCGCATGGCTCATTACCGGCACTCCGATCCAAAATAACATGACCGATCTGTATTCCATGTTCTCTCTTCTTAGAGTTCCTGTTACTGTTTATACGGATGACGAACAGTTGAAGATCTTGGCCAATAAGCATATCTTGAAGCGTACCAAGAAACAAGTTGGAATTGATATGCCCGATGCAATTGACACCAATTCGTTTGTAGCTTGGAAGAATGATCAAGAGAGAAACTTGGCCGAAGAAATCCACTCCCTGTTCAACTTTACCAACGTCTCCAAAGAAAAGACAGGGGAGTTTGGTAAGGGAATCAAAGGAAGTTTTGCGGCACTTACAAGAGCAAAACAGAGCTGCATCTTGCCCGCCATCATGAAGCCCAATCTGCCTCAGAACTTGAAATCGCAATATTCCGGTGCGATGGAGTCCAGTAGTAAAATGGATGCTGTTGTTAAAACACTCGTAGAGAGAAAAGACAACGGATCCGGGAAGATTGTCTTTTGCCAGTTCCAGAAAGAGATGGACGTCTTGGAATCCCGTCTTAAAAAGGAAGGCGTGAAAGATATTGCCATCATTGACGGTCGCGTCGGGTCCAAGGCAACAAGGACGAAAATTTTGAACGCGCCTCACGACGTGCTCATATTGCAAATTCAAACCGGATGTGAAGGCTTGAATTTGCAGGAAAATTATAGCGAGGTCTACTTTGTCGCACCACACTGGAACCCAGCGATTGAAGACCAGGCAGTTGCGCGGTGCCACCGTCTTGGCCAGAAGAAACAGGTGTACGTGTTTCGCTTTAAGATGGAGTCGTTTGAAAAGGGCACCGAACGGATCACCACGTTGGAACCTTTAAAGGAATCCGAATCCGAATCCGAATCCGAAGAGTCCAAAGAACCCAAGTCCAAGGAACCAAAAAAGAAGGAAGGAACTCTCTCGTTTGATACCTATGTCAACCTTGCTCAAGAGAGAAAGAAGAAACTCTACGATGAGCTCTTTGTCCCCACCAAATAAAAAGAACTAATATATACTTTGTAGCATAATGTATTTTTTTTGCCGATCGCAGATATTTTTTAATTAAAACTATATGCTCGTTACGTAAAAAATTGAATGCTTTTTTGGCAAACAATCTAACTCAAAAACACATCAAAATGGAAGACACAATCAAAACTACAGCATGGATTCCGGTTCCAGACCGTGTCACAATTGAGGAACTGTTTGTACTTGCAGGAATCACTCGGGCCATGTTTACTGGGCGAGGTCCAGAATTGCGTAGCGTTTTATGTCTTGGAGAAAAAGACGGCAACAAGTACGACTACTATCACATTGCGGACTGCGAGCCCTATGATAATAGATACATTCCGGGAGGACGCGTGATCGTACGGTTCGGTAACCTGACACGCGACGACTTTTATTTTGTGAGGCATGAGCAGGGCACTTATTATAAGTATGAGTTGACGATACAAGGCAAAAAAATGCACTTTATTGTTTCGCTTTCGGACTACCTAAAACTTGTAGCAGAAGATCGCGAGTATCTTGAATCGCTGCAAAAAGTGTCTATATAAAAAAATTAAAAATAAAAATATTTTGTAAAACAAATACATTTTTTATCGTGACATTTTTTTTTCAACGCATGTTAATTCCGCCCCGTTATTTGGCGTATGTGATCTTGCGCGCTTGCAAGGTTTGCGAAATTTTTTCGCAGGATTGGAAACACATTGGTTACAATGTCCAATGTTCCGGCGTGGGGATTTTTCTCGGCATAGTCAATGATTTTGGCAACCCCCGATTCCGTAAATCTGATTACAGTCCAAACCGTGGTGTCGTTCTCCCCCTTCAAA
>Ga0315275_10005143_pt1 | contig 12345 bp, 15 predicted proteins | sample YL17G03_0_MG_FD_205557 | JGI IMG/M metagenome (GOLD analysis project Ga0315275, IMG submission 205557) | Sediment microbial communities from Yellowstone Lake, YNP, Wyoming, USA - YL17G03_0 | ecosystem: Environmental > Aquatic > Freshwater > Lake > Sediment | place: USA: Wyoming | collected... | reverse complement strand
TGAGCAGGAAGGTGCTGTCCGCACCCCCGGAGTAGGCGACAAGCACACTTTGCAAGTCCTTGAGAATTTTTTCCAGCGCCTCATGTTTTGATAAAAGGTTCATCATTATCTACAAAAAGAGAAATCCCCTTCCTCTTTCAAAATGGAGAGGGGGCTGTTATTCGTGCGTGCAGTGTTTTTCTGAGGATTATTTTCTAGTTTACTGACCATACTGCCGTGTATCATTTTCCGCGTCAGCTTGTCAATATGCGGACACTCAACTTTTTCCGGCGACTTTAAAATTCACCATATGACCATCGGAATCTGCGGCCACGCTGCAATATGACTTTTTAGTCCCTACACCTGAATCCGGCAGCGAGCGCATTCCCCGTGGCTTGCTGCGGGGTAAACGAGCGAATGGGTAATAGTATTATTCCTTATGGATCGAAGATTCTCCTCAGTTTACTGCGGAGAGCTTCAATATCAAAATGGTGAAGGGCACGACCTCATACCATGCCCTCCTTAGAAACTTTAACTTATTATCGAATCTGAAACAATCAGTCCTTCAGTCCCATAATTTTTTTGGCCATTTTCTTCTTGGATTCAAAATCTGTCAATACCGAAATCATGAACCGCTGAGTCTGGGGGGCGCCGGCGCCATGCCAGGTTCCCGGTCCGTGCAGTCCGGCTGACCAGTGCTGTATAAATTTCGCGACCCTGAGCCGCTTATCTGCCGGAGCCGCCGCTGAGAAAGCCTTCTTCAGCATAGGGCCCACCTCCGGGTTTTCCAGATCTTTCAGCCTTGGCGCAGTGACCACAAGTCCACCGCCGATGTCTCCTGCGTTCTTGATTATTTCCCAGAATCCGTCGGCAATATTGAGCTTCGCCGCATTGCCGAAAAGATCATCGGGCAGGAAAACGCCCGATCCTTTTGGTTCTTCCCTCCCTCTCATCGCAGCGGCGATTGCGCAGGCATGGGAGGTTTCGCTCAGGCGAACCATGTCAATAATCTTTTCCTGGATGTGAGAAACCTTATCCACACCGATGTATTCGGCGGCAAGCAGGGTCGCTCCAATGATCAGGTCGGCAAATCCCACCTTGCAGGCCCCTCCACAGTTCATGCGATGGGCTTTGGCAAAACGGGTAACCATACGACCGCAGTACTTGGTCTCACCGCAGAGGAACACTCTTTCCCAGGGAATGAAAACGTTTTCGAACACCATTGTCGAGGTCTCTCGTTGTCCATAGAGGGGATTTCCGAGCTCGGCTTCTTCATCACATAATTCGCGCTCTGCTGAGTAGGCATTGTATTGGCAGATATAGGTAAGCCCCGGTGAGCCGTTCTGCACGGCAAAGGCGAGAGCGAAGGCCTCTTCCCCTTCTCTCAAGGCGCCGCCGGGAAGCACAAGTGTTTCATGGGAACCAATGGCGCCGCTCTGGCTCACCTTGATCCCTCTTACCACGATCCCGTCCTCCCGTTTTTCAACGAGATGGACGTAAGTATCGGGTTCGTCCTGCTGGGAGGGCCTTTTCTTCCGGTCCCCTTTAGCATCCGTGATGGCTCCCGAGACGGCAAGGTCGTTCGCCTGCGCAAATGCAAGCCATTTGTTGAATCTTTCATTGTACTTCGTGCCGAGGTCACGGTCCATCTCCCATGTCGTGGCGGCAAGGCTGTTGAGGGCATCGCACCCGACACAGCGGTAGTTGCAGGTGCCTACGGTCTGGCTGGTCAGGAGGGCCATCTCTTGCCGCATATCCAGGTCGTGGATACTGCGGGCAACGTTGAGGTTGCGGTTGATGGGTTCCCCCGTCAGGTGGGACGTGGCGACCATGACGTTTTTGTGCTGGGGATCTTCAGCCAAGGCGTACATCTGCGCATTGGCCGTGACCATGGAGCGAGTAACTTTATTGGTGAGTAGATTTTTCACCCATTTGCCGCCGCAATAGACGCGGGGCGATAACTTCTTTACCGTGTCCAGATACTCTTGCGCTGTTTTCAAAGCCATAATTAATCCTCCTTTTTGTTCTATTTGACTTCAATGAACCATTCCGCCTTGCCTCCTGCCTTCGGGAGTGCTCCTATATTCAGTAAGGCAATATCCATGACTTCCATTAATTTGATTGCGTTGTGTTTTCCGGAGAGAGTGAGCAGCACGCCGCCATCTTTCAGTTCGGCTTCCGCGATGAGCCCCGCCTCGTGAAAACCAGGTAAAACCTTCTTATCAAGGCAGCAATACACAAAACTCGCAAAAGTGCCGCCCAGACCTTCATAGGTTCCTCGCACTTTATTATCAATTTTCACGGAGATTATTTCCAATCCCAAATCGGTCTCGCGTATTACCAATTCCGATCCTCCTTACTTCGGCCATGGAAAAGCTCCTCACGGATTTTCCTGCTAATCCATTCCAGAATGGATATGTCCAAAGATGTGTATGTAGTGAATCATCAATCAGCGGAAATGGCAATACGGAAATATTGCTTAATATATACGTATATTAAATAAGTATTCCCAGTATCGAAATGAAAGCAGAATTATAAAGATAAGAGATGGGATCTTAGATTGGCTTTCCTGTTTTTCAACCTCAGTTTTTTTCTGATATTGTCGCGATGCACCTCAACCGTTCTGGTTGATGCCTTCAGTAGTGCCGCGATTTCTTTTGTAAAGCGCCCCTCTTTAATAAAATGAATGATCTTGATTTCCATTGGGGTGAGGTTTGGATATCTTGAGGACAGGGTGCGCAGGAAAGGAGAAATGATCTCGCTTATGTTCCTCTCAAGAATTTTTAATTGATTTAACTGCTGGCTGTCAATATCGGTCATCTTGAGATTCTCAATGTAAGGAAGTACAAGCTCTCTCATGTTACAGGTAACTTTTTCTTCAAGCTCCGTTTTGTCCTCCTCTCTGCGCCTGAGCAGGACCTTAAGGGCCTTATTCGCATCTACAAGATTGCGGGATTTTTCTTCGAGCTCCAGCTCTCTCTTTTTCAAGGCCTCTTCCATCTTTTTACGTTCCGTGATATTTCGGGCGATGCCGTGCACCGAAACCTGCCTGCCGTTTTCTTTCATGATCCGGGCATTCACTTCCACCCAGACCGCTTCTCCATCTTTTGTGTAGGTGAGAAATTCCTGCGGATTCTGAACGTCCATGTTGTGAAGCTTCTTTTGAATGAACTGCCGGACGACCGGCAGATATTCAGGATCCAGGAGTCTCTCTATATTAAGTCCCAGCATCTGCTCCGATTCGTAGCCGTAAGTTTTGGCGGCGGCGGCATTGCAGGATAAGATTGTACCGTCGAAGTCAAGGATAAAAATTATGTCGTTGGCATTTTCAAAAAGTTCCCTGTACTTCTGTTCCGATTGCCTCAACGCTTCTTCAGCCCTTATTCGTTCAGTTATGTCCGTAACAATTTCGAGTACACCGGTGAGAGCGCCTTGTTCGTCCCGTACGGGATAGCTGCGTAAAACCCAGTTTTTTTTATAAGATGAGATATCGACTACCTCGTTGGGTGCTCCGGTTTCAAGGGTCTTTTCAGCCGGGCAAATGCGGCACGCCCTGTTTCTATTATGAAGAGCACTGTAGCAGTGTTTCCCATTCAATTGGCCGGATACCAGGTTAAATGCGTCATGCATAGCCTTGTTGGCCCATATGACTCTCATATTCGTATCAAGATATAAGACGAGTTCGGTCATGGCATCAAGAATGACCGATTTTTCCTGCTCCGATTTGATAAGCTCTTCAAATATCCCGAGGTATTTTTTTTCATTGCGGCGGGTCTGTACATGAATTTTTTTTGGATATAATATTTTTTTCATAGATTTTCCTGCTGCAGGGGCACCACATGTAATGCGTATAATGTGTGTTATATACCACAAATCAGTTACATTTGCAGACCTTAATGAGCGTCCATAGAGCATGACTGTGCCTTCTCTTCAATCCAAACATTTCTCTTGTCTTTTTCAGCATTTTTTAGCAGAATGATGAACCTTATGGAAGTGAGTCCTGTCAGCCTGAGCAGCAAGAAATATTCTCATTATCGTTACTATTGCCGTCGTGGTGCGGCAATTTGTTGTATGTAATACTTGAGGAAAACGATGGAGGAGCGGAGATGAAAAAAATCAGAGTATTTTGTTTAATCGTTATCATCATAGTGTGGACATGTGCATATTCACTCTCATTGGCGGGTTCTCCACCCGCAGTGGGTGGAGCATTGCCGGATATAAAACTTTCCATGCCGAAGGATTTGGCGGATAAAAACTACCTTGGCCTTGGCATCTTCGGGTTCGGCTCTTTCACCATTCCGGAGATCAAAGCCAATGTGGTCATTATTGAGATATTCAGCATGTACTGTCCTTACTGCCAGCGGGAAGCGCCGAATGTGAACCAGTTGTATGAAAAAATTGAGCAGAATGCAGCGCTCAAGGGCAAAATCAAGATCATCGGTATCGGGGTGGGAAACACGTCCTATGAGGTGGGCACGTTTAAGAAGAAGTACAGCGTCCTCTTTCCCCTGTTTGCCGATGCGGATTATGTCATTCATAAGATGATTGGTGAAGTGAGAACCCCGTACTTCATCGGTGTGAAATTGAATCCGGATGGTTCTCATCAGATCATCTATTCCAAGCTGGGTGAGCTGGAGGGCGTGGACCAGTTTCTGGCGACAATCATGAGATTATCCGGGCTATAGGAGGTTTGTTATGAAGGGGTATGCGAAAAATGTCTTGATGGTTATATTGATGGGGGTGCTTCTCCTTGCTATTTCGTTTGTTCCGACTGCGTACGCGCTGTCTGACGTGTATAAAAATAACATCTATAATACGGGAATTCTCAAGCCGAAAGACAGTGTTCTGAAGGTCAAGGTGGGGAAACCCGCTCCTGATTTTACCCTGAAATCGGTGTCGGGAGATGCGGTGTCTCTGAAGGAATACCGAGGCAAAAAGAATGTGGTGATCTCCTTTGTGCCCGCGGCGTGGACACCTGTCTGTTCGGACCAATGGCCGGGGTATAACATTATAAAGGACATGTTTGATCAGTACGATGCCATATTGCTGGGGATCACGGTGGATAACATCCCCACGCTGTTTTCCTGGACGAAACAGATGGGAGATTTATGGTTTCCTGTCCTGTCTGATTTCTGGCCCCATGGCGGTGTCGCAAAGAAATACGGCGTATTACGTTCCGATGGGACATCGGAACGGGCGGTGTTCGTCATCGATAAAAAGGGCATTATCCGCTACATAGATGTTCATGACATCAACAAGAGACCTCAACTCGAAGACCTCATCAAAGAGCTGGAAAAGCTGAAGTAGGAATATATAGAAAAAACCATTATCTGAGAACTTCCCCCATTCGCTTATCTGCCAATGGCGAAGGCGGTGGGTTTGAGAGAACCTATTAAGCGCTCAACCCACGGCATTGCCATGTTCGACGGTCTCCTTGGCAAAGATCCATGATTATACGTAATACATATTTCCTGATAATCAGTATATATTCAGTAATAACCATAATGCAGTATAATACCTGAAAGGTTATCAGGTATTGCCGCCGCTTAGCTTCGCATTATGCGCCTAAATATGAATTGACATGGGGTGACATTTGTGTACAATATATAGTACGCAAGCGGAGGACATTATCATGAAATTTTTGAGTGTTCGAGATTTAAGAGGCAAATCGGCACAAATTTGGAAAGAGCTTCTTGATGAAAGGGAAATGATTGTTACCAGCAATGGAAGGCCAATAGCCATTCTTGCGTCAATCACCGAGGCAAGCCTTGAGGAATCGCTATCTGCATTTCGCCAGGCGCGTGCTGTTGATGCGGCTGTCTCTCTTCAGCGTAAGTCGATAGAAAAAGGAACAGATAAGATTTCGATGGATGAAATTAATGCTGAAGTTGAATCTGTTCGTAAAAAGCGTGTACGATGAACATCGTCATAGACACCAATGTTCTTGTCGCGGGTCTTTTATCGCCGTTTGGGGCTTGTGGCGAAATCGTCCGACTGATTTTATCCGGCGAACTGACGCTTTATTTTGATGCCCGTATTCTATCTGAGTATAGTGAAGTGTTGCACCGACCGAAGTTTAAGTTCGAAGGAGAAAAGGTGGCTGCAATGCTTGACTATATTGTATATCGTGGCCAGGCGGTGGCGCCTTCTCCTATGACCAATTCGCTTCCCGATCCAGATGACGAACCGTTTCTGGAAATTGCCCTTGCAGGTAATGCTGCATGTCTTGTTACTGGAAATCAAAGCCATTTCCCTGCTGAGCTATGCCAGGGAATCAAAGTCCTTTCGCCAAATGAATTTCTAACATTTTACAAAAAACAGCGAGTAGAGAAGAAGCACATAACAAGGCGCTCAACCAGGACGCGCAAGAAACCACGCGCTGGTTAGCTCAGCGTTGCCGACGCTTAGCTTCGCATTCGATATTGAATAGATCAATCAAGTAGGTTATAAAAACCATATGACCAAGCACAAGATTTGTATAGCAGATTCTCGTTCTATGCAGGAAGTGAAGGATCAGTCCGTCCATCTGATTGTCACGTCGCCCCCATACTGGCAACTCAAGGACTACGACAGTGTCCAACAGATTGGTTTTCATGATACCTATGAAGAATACATCAACAACCTAAATCTCGTGTGGAAAGAATGCCGTCGTGTTCTGCAGGGCGGGTGCCGCCTGTGCATCAATATCGGAGACCAATTCGCCAGAGCTGTTTATTATGGACGATATAAAGTCATCCCCATAAGAATCGAGATAAGTAAGTTCTGTGAATCCATCGGGTTCGATTATATGGGGGCCGTTATCTGGCAGAAGGTGACGACCTGTAACACGACAGGCGGCGCCACGATTATGGGGTTGTACCCCTATCCGCGAAATGGGATTATCAAGATCGATTATCTTTATTATCAATCCACCGCTCAATGACTGTTATTGGGAAAACATCCCAGTTCTCCTTCTTCTTCGTAGTATCAAATATCCTTAATAAATTCTCCTGCGCTTCCACCGTCAAATCATCAAAGTATATTTCTACCGTTCCGGCCATTGAAAACCTCCATAAATTCGGGAATAGTAATGTCGGATTGTATATAAATTTTAAAAAATAATCTATCAATGGATACTCAGCTTACCTCCACTATCGCAAGAACTGGTTTAGGCTTCCTCGAATGATATCCAGTTGTTGTTAATTTTGTACTCTACAAAAGTTAATGTGCTTTCGCGATGAGATCTTATCTTATTACATAGATTCAAAGCAAAATTTCGTGGTGTTAGCCACTTTTTTGTTGACGACGACATCATTGTGTGTTACCTAATAAAAAATAATAACACGGTTGCAATCTGAGTTGGATTCGAAGAATGAAAAAGATGGGCCGTATTATTTTTTTACGTGCTGGTAGCACGATTATAAAATTTATGTCATTTATCGCTCTTGGAGGTTGAAATGCACATTCCTGACGGGTACCTTAGTCCGCAGACATATATCCCCCTCTATGGGGTATCGATGGCCTTCTGGGGGATAGCCTTGAAAAAAATTAAAAAAGAGGTATCCGCCAAACAGATTCCCTATCTGGCCATGGCGGCAGCATTTTCTTTTCTGATTCAGATGTTCAATATCCCTATTCCCGGAGGAACGATGGGTCATGCCGTCGGCGCGGGGATAATTGCCCTTCTTCTGGGTCCCTGGACGGCAGTCATCGCCGTCTCCGTGGTTTTGATCATTCAGGCCTTCGTCTTCGGTGACGGCGGCATAACGGCCATCGGCGCCAACTGTATCAATATGGCCATTATCATGCCCTTTGTCGCCTTCTGGACGTTCAATGTAATCAAAGGGCCCTCACAGAGCGGTCCGAGGTTTATTGCGGCGGCCTTTCTTTCAGGGTATATCGGGCTTACTGCCGCCGCCCTTTCTGCCGCCTTCATGTTTGGTATTCAGCCCGTCATCGCCTCCGGACCGGATGGCAGGCCCTTGTATGCGCCCTATCCCCTGTCCATTGCCATACCTGCGATGGCGATTGAACACCTGCTCCTATTCAGCATCGTCGAGGGTGTGGTGACCGTTATGCTCATAAGGTATTTTCTGAAACATGAATCGACGATCATGTACGGTATGAGGGAGGTCTCCTGTGAAAAAGTTTGAAAACAAGCTCTGGCTGGGGCTTTTCATCATGGCCCTCCTATCCCCCCTCGGTATTATTCTCCCGGAAAAATTCGGCGCTGAAGATGCCTGGGGTGAATGGGGTCTTGATACCCTGGAAAAGCTTTTGGGGTACGTCCCGGAAGGATTAAAAAAAACGGCAGACATCTGGACTGCGCCCATACCGGATTACAATTTTGGGGGAGACGGGGCATTGCTGCCCGCCAAAATTCTTTCCTATATTGTGTCGGGAATCATAGGTTTTATACTGGCTTCCGTCGTCATGATAATAATATCAAAGTATTTGTTCAAGAATGAGAAATAAGATTCCCGCATTTCTTTTGTCAAAACCTTCCGAGGGGCAGATTCACAACGAATCGGCTAAACTCCGGATTTCCTCCATCGAGAAGGGAATGAAATATGTCTCGGAGATGATTACGAAAGGCTTCATTCACGTCGGTCAGGAAACAGTGAGGGGATTTTTTCAGAATCTTGATCCGCGGCTGAAAGTTTTATTCCTCGTCTTTTTTGTGGTCATTGTCAGCCTGAAGAGGGATATTGTTCCGGAAGTTATGATAGCGCTCTTCATGGCGCTGATGGTTGCCTTATCCCGCATAGATTTCTTGCGATTTTACAGAAAAATAATTGGGTTGACATTATTTTTCGGATTCCTTGTTGTCTTTCCCGCGGCCTTTAATGTAATCACGCCAGGAGAGATGATTATCCATGTGGCAACATTATCCCAGGCATATGATTTCTGGATCTACCATATCCCTCGCGAGATCGGCCTCACCAGACAGGGAATAGAGGGAGTTGTTATGCTGTGTCTGAGGGTGATGAATTCCCTCACCATTTCCCTTCTTGTTATTCATACGACCCCGTTTCACAAAATTATCAAGGCTCTCAAGGTCTTTCGGGTTCCCGATACGTTTCTCCTCATTATTACGCTTTCGTATAAATATATCTTTGTGTTCGCGAAAACAGTGGAGAATATGTACATGGCGAGGAAAAGCAGGCTCGTAGGAATGGTGAAGGACGACGAAGCAAGAATGTGGATCGCCGGGAGAATTGCCTTTATGTTCAGAAAGACAATGGCAAGGTATGAAGAAGTGTATAGGGCGATGGTTGCAAGGGGTTTTACTGAAGATGTGAAGATTTCCAATTTTGGCCCCTTGAGCAGGGTGGACAGGTTTTCCGGCAGCTTTTTCCTGATTGCCGGGATTGTTTTTTTATGGATGTGAGGACTTTTAATGGAACCTGTCATACGAGTTGATAATGTGAGCTACAGTTATTACGAAAAGATTCCTGCTCTTTCGTGTGTAAACATAAGTCTCTCCGAGGGCGAAAAGTTTGCCGTGATCGGTTCGAATGGCAGCGGCAAATCGACCCTTCTCAAAGTTATGAACGGTTTATTGTATCCCCCAAGCGGAAAGGTTTACTTCCGTGGAGAGGAGATTACCGAAGAGTCGCTTAAAAACAGGGCATTTCTGAGACTGTTCAGAAGCAGTGTAGGATATGTCTTTCAGGATTCCGATGTCCACCTTTTCTGCCCTTCTGTTTTCGATGAGCTGATGTTCGGCCCTTTGCAGCTGGGATTGTCCGACGACGAAGCTCATGAGAGGACGAAAGGCGTATTGGAAATGCTGGAAATCACCCATCTGAAGGATCGGCCTTCCTATATGCTGTCGGGAGGGGAAAAAAAGAGAGTGGCCATCGGCTCTATTCTTACCATGAATCCCGGGGTGCTGCTTCTCGATGAACCGATGAGCGGCCTCGACCCCAAAACAAGAAGCTTTTTGATTGAGTTGATGATTTTCCTTAATGAAGCGGGGAAAACCCTCGTCATTGCGACACATGACCTCTCTCTCATCAATGAACTGCAATGTCGGGTTGCCGTCCTTTCCGAGGATCACCGCGTGGAAAAAATCGGGACCGCTGATGAAATATTGCAGGATGAGGACCTGTTGTTGAAGGTCAATCTCATCCACGAGCATATGCATTACCATGGAAACCAGGCCCACATCCATATCCACTCCCATTATCTGATACACCGTCATGACAAAAATCATGAGCATGGAGAAGGGGGATAGCCTTGAGAACAGTCTTTCTTGCTGCAGTGCACTTCATTATGAAATCCTTAGGTATCATGTGTATTATTCATGCTTTTCTATCGTTCAGCTATGCCGCGCATCCCCTCATTACCGATGATACAGGGTCACAGGGGAAGGGGAAATTTTTGTTCGAGCTGAACGGTCAGGCAAGTCACGACAGTATGGATTCACGGGATGATGCCGGCGTTAAAATAAGGACGAAAAGCAGGGAATGGGAGCTGAAGGCGGGTCTTACCTATGGTGTTATGGAAAACATTGATGTGATTCTGGGGATGCCCTACCAATGGAAAAGAGTGGAAGAAAGCGATGTCACGACATCTGATGTACACGGTATTGCGGATATGTCGCTGGAGCTAAAGTGGCGATTTTACGAAAAAGACGGTTTGAGTGTTGCGCTTAAGCCGGCACTGACGATGCCGACCGGTGATAAAGATAAGGATCTGGGGACGGGAAGGGCAACAGTTTCGCTGTTTTTCATTGCCACAAAAGAGCTGAACCCCTTGGCGTTTCATTGTAATCTTGGCTATAAAAGAAATGAAAATCAGCTGGAACAGAGAGAAGACATCTGGCACGCATCTCTCGCAGGAGAATATAAAGTCATTCAGAATCTGAAACTTGTTGCGAACATCGGTGCGGAAAGAAATACGGATCCATCATCAAACACCCATCCCGCCTTTCTATTGGGTGGAGTGATATATTCCATCAGAGAAAATCTGGATTTTGACTTCGGCATTAAGATAGGCTTGAACGAAACCGAGAAAGACGTTGCGTTTCTTGGAGGAATAGCGCTTAGATTCTGAAGTTTTAACTGCAGAACAGGAACGGACTTCTTACAGGACAGGCGAACATGCATCAATAAATGTCATAATGTGAACGTCTTCTGTAAGAAATAAAAGAAACGCCGCGGACAATTTCAAAAGTTTAATATCTTTGAAATCCTTATCTTCCGCTGCATTTTTTATTTTGGTTTTGCTTAAGGAAAAAATATTGCTGTAGTTATTTAGGAACTCTTCAACGTCGTATTCCAGCTTGTCGAATCTCTCCAAAAGATCCTTTGCTTCCGGAGTTAAATGCAGCCCTTTTCCCTTTCCGTCTGAGCAGGTCAACTTCACGCCTAGACGTGCTTCTGAGGCTTTGAGTCTTCCCCAGGCGGCCCGGTACGACATGTTCAATTTTTTTGCCGCACCGTAAAGGCTGTGATGTTCCTCTATGGCATGCAGGAGATCCTCGCGGCCTTTTCCAAAAATGGTTTTTCCGTTCCTTTCCAGCCATATTTTGTGCCTGATTTTCATTGCCTTGCCTTTCTCAACATGTAATACTATTAAGTACTAACACGAAAGCTCCTCAATTACCAGTGCAAAATGCATGTGAAATACATATGTCATAAATGATATAATCAATTACAATAATTATACAATTACGCCAAAAATACTTGACACTGAGAGGAATAAAGTATATAGGGAACCGGTTTAAAAAGTCTCGGAAAATGGCTGTGATCGGTTTTTAATCCTCACGAAACAATCATGGATGTATATGCAAGAGATTTCGGCCCGCCTTTGAAGAGTACATCTTCTCCGATCCACTTCTTCTCACGTGAGTATCCATGAAGGGTGGACATTGGGCATGACTGGAAACGGTCCTGCCTCCCGTGTTTGGAAAGGAGAAAAGATATCCGGGAGAAATATTTTCTAATTAAAATCTCAGAAAGGAGCACTTTTTATGGATGTTAGCAGAAGAGGTTTCTTGAAGATCTCCAGTGCTATCCTGGCGGCAAGCGGAATCGGCGTCAGCCTTAAGCCCGTGTCCGCCCACGCCCAGCCGCTGAAGATCAAGTATGCGAAAGAGACCACGACGATTTGTCCTTACTGCTCCGTGGGATGCAGCATCATTGTATCCACACGGGAAGGCAAGGTCATCAACACGGAAGGCGATCCGGAAAGCCCCATTAACAAGGGTTCTCTGTGCAGTAAGGGAGGATCCATCTACCAGATGTCTGTCAATGAGAATCGTCTGGGAAAGCCTCTCTATAGGGCGCCCAATGCCGCGGAATGGAAGGAAGTGGAATGGGAATGGGCCCTGGAGAAGATTGCAGCAAATATCAAAAAGAGCCGTGACGCGAGTTTCAA
>Ga0315275_10005140_pt1 | contig 12348 bp, 4 predicted proteins | sample YL17G03_0_MG_FD_205557 | JGI IMG/M metagenome (GOLD analysis project Ga0315275, IMG submission 205557) | Sediment microbial communities from Yellowstone Lake, YNP, Wyoming, USA - YL17G03_0 | ecosystem: Environmental > Aquatic > Freshwater > Lake > Sediment | place: USA: Wyoming | collected... | reverse complement strand
CATGAACGCTGGCGCGGGCCACTTCTGCAGCAGCAGATTGGGCGCCATCCAGAGACTGTCCGCAACAGGCGCCGGGCGAGCGTAGAGTCGCAGCGAGCCCGGCGCGGCGCTCACCGACATCCAGTCGCTGCGCGGGTTCGCCTGCCATTGCCACTGCAAACCAAGGGGCGGTCCGCTGAACTCGTCCGAGGTCGGCGACACCTCGATTCGCAGCGGCCCGCCGGCGGGCGATGCGGCGCTCGTGTTGGGCTTTCGATACGTGCGGACGGGCTCACCCTTGCCGTCTCCGTCTGTGTCCACGCCCATCACCGGCCACCCATCGTCGCGCCACTTCATCGGCTGGAGGTGAACGACGCGCCCGTAGGCATCAAGGTCCTGGAAGTGGAAGAACCAGTCCTCGCCCGCCGGCGTGTCGACCCAGGCGCCCTGGTGCGGCCCGTTGATATCCGTGGACCCCTGCTCGAGGACGATGCGGCTCTCGTACGGGCCATCGACGGCCTTCGCGCGGAACACCGACTGCCAGCCCGTCTTCACGCCACCGGCTGGCGCGAAGATCCAGTACTCGTTCTTGCGCTTGTAGAACTTGGGCCCCTCGAGGGTCCGGTAACCCGGGATCTTGTCCCCATCGATGATGACCTTGCCCTCATCCGCGGTGCGTAAACCGTCCGCGCTCAAGCGGTTCAGCGTGAGTACGTTGGCGAACCCCGCGCGGCTGCGGGCCCACGCGTGGGTCAGGTACGCCTGGCCGTCGTGATCCCACAGCGGGCAGGGGTCGATCAGGCCCTTCCCTCCCTTGACCAGAACCGGTGTGGACCACGGCCCAGCCGGGTTTGTCGCCGTCACCACGAAGATGCCGAGGTCGGGCTCCGGGTAGTAGATCCAGAAGCGGCCGTCGTGGTGACGAAGCGCTGGCGCCCACGGCCCCTTGCCGTGCTGCGGGGTGGTGAACCTGTCCTCCGGTGTCAGCCTCGGCAGGGCATGGCCAATCAGGCGCCAGTTCACCATGTCGCGGGAATGGAGAATCGGCAGGCCCGGCACCGCGTTGAAGCTCGACGCCGTCATGTAATAGTCGCGGCCGACGCGGATGATGTCCGGGTCCGAATAGTCCGCGTAAAGCACGGGGTTGACGTAGGTCCCGTCCCCGCGATCGGACACCCAGGCAGGCTTCGACGGGGCCTGCGCCAGCGCAGCCACCGCTGACACGCCGACAGCCACCGCTGCGAACAACATGGCGACATGCTTCATTAGCCCTCCGCTCAAGCGCTGTCCGTCGTGGGGCACGGGTCCTGTCCGCGCCGTTCCCATCGGTGCTCGGCTGACCAATCGAATCGTCCGGCGATTTGCCTGCGCGCAGATGGGAGCCGCCGCGGCCACCCGCTGTCGGTGCTTCCTGCCTGACTTCGAATCGCCGCGAACCTCGAGCGAGCGGATGACCGGGGGCAGGACCCGCGATCAAGGTGAGCGCCCGGTCCCGATCGGAACGACCCACCTATGCCTTCGACGGCAGGAAGTCCTCGCGGATCGGCGTGAAGATGTCGACGAGCACGACCTCTTCGTCGAGCATCGTGGCGCCGTGCAGGATGTTGGACGGGAAGTGCAGCACGTCGCCCGGGCCCGCGATCCGCTCCTCGTCTTCGATGTAGAAGCGGACCCGGCCCCGCTCCACCAGCGTCATCTGCTCGTGCGGATGGCGATGGATGGCCGTGACCACGTGAGGGTCGAAGCGCAGCCGGCAGATCATCAGACCGTTGCCGACGACCATGCGGCGCTCGATCCCGGGAGCCGGGACGTCGACCGGCACGTTGCTCCAGGACGCATGCTGATACGCCGACGCGTTGTCTCCCATGAACCCACTCCTCCAATTGTCTACGGGTGGTGTCATCACACGGCACTGCGGCGGGGCCAGGCCACCGCACGCAGTTGATGACATCGTCAATACCGATCCGCCCGGCCGATCGCCTGCACCACGATATCGGCGATCGTCCACACCGGCACCTCGTCCCGTGGCCCGTCCGCTGCCGCGGCGAGCGCATAGCTGATACGCATCATGACCGAGGCGGTTTCTCTGGAACCGGTTTCAACACCTGCGTGGGCGGCCTGCGTACGGCCCTAAGAGCGGGTTCTGAAACCGGCTGCAGCTCAACCGCATACACGTGCGCGCTCCCGTGCATGTTCGATCTGAAGACGAGCCAGCGGCCATCGGGCGTGAACGTGACGTTGGGCTCCAGGCTGTAGTCGTGCGCAGAGAGATCGACGAGCGGCGTGGCTGTCAGGCCCGCCGACCCCGGCGTGAAGAGGTAGATCCGCTGGCCGTTGCCTGGCGCAGCGACGCTGCGCGGGCCGCCGCCGTCGCCGGCGAACAGCTTGCCGTCCGGCGATACGTTGAAGTGCACAGACCAGTGCGGCCGTGCCACGGCGTACTTCGTGCGTTCCTTGGTAAGCAGATTCACGCCCGCCAGCCAGAAGACCTCGCTTTTCGGCGTCTGCAGGTCGTACCAGATCGTGCGGCCGTCGGCGCTGAAGAACTCGTGGCCGGCGATCTCCATGTCCATCTGCCGGGTGTGCTGCTTCGTCAGGCCCGTGCCGTCGGTGCGAATCGTCCAGATGCGATCCAGTTTGTGCCACGGGCCCTCGTGACAGAACATGAGTAGCGTGGGATCCGTCGGCGAGAACTGGACATGGTTCAGCCAATCCGTGCTCCGATACACGGTCGTGATCGCGCCTGACGCGATATCGACCGTATAGAGCGCCATTGGCAGTCTTGCGGCCCAGCGGGCTTCCAGGCCGCCGCCGCGTGGCGCAGGCGGCGCCCCTTCCTCCACGAGGCTCCCGGCCAGCAGGGTCTCGGTGGCATTCACGGCGAGACCCGACCCCGATCGCACCAGCTGGTTCTGCACGATTAACCGCGTGACTTTCGTGTCGAGGTGCGTGGCGTAGACCCCGCCGTCTTTCACGTAGAAGACCTGGCGGCTCTTCGGGCCCACGACAACATGGCTGACCCGCCCCGAGACGATGCGTTCGACGGCGCGCGTCTTCAGGTTGACGGTGGCCAGACCGTCCGGCACCTCGATGATCATCTTGTCGCCGGTTGACGTGTAGGCGTTCTGATGAAAGTACAGCGAGGTGCTGCCGGCCTCTTCCGACAACCGGACGATGTGATAGCCGGTGGCCGGGTCGATCCAGTCGCGAGGCGGCGTGGCCGGCGTGGCGGCGCCCCGTGCGACAGGCAGCAGGCGGACCCGGTACGCGTGGGGGTGGTCGCCGGCTATCCGGTACCCGTCCATCGGGTACGCCAGTTTCGTCCAGCTGTCGATGCCGCCCACGCCCATCTGCGCCATGTCGAGATTGAGATAGATCTCCGGGCGCGCGGGCAGGTCGATTGAATACGCGGCCCGTTCGATGTCGCTGGAATTGACGTGGCGGGCGCCGACGCTCAGAAACGGCAGGCCTTCCGCCCGGAGGCCGAAGCCCTGCGCATTGGTCAACTCCACCCAGCGGACATCGGTCTTGTTTCCGTATTCCTGCGGCCGGGCGTACTCGACCCATTCGCGGCCGACGGTCGACGCATAGACACCCACGCGCTCGAAGGCGCGGTCGGTGTAGGTCTCGGCAGGACCGCGCCCGTACCACGCGATATTCTCCAGTCCGGGGCTCGCGACGAACTCGAGGCCGAAGCGCGGCATCATCGCCACCGGGCCCGGACCCGGACGGTAGTTGCTGCCCACGACCACTTCGCCCGTTCCCTGGATGTCGTACGTCATCGTGTAGGTCGCGCCCACGCGAGGCAGGGATGCCTCCACCGTGATCGTGGCCGACGCCTCGTCGACACGCTTCAGCTGGACATCCGTGACCTTCCAGCCTGGGCCGGCAGATTTCCACGCGAGGATGTCGAGGGCGGGGTCGGTGCGTGCGGCATTGCCCAGGGATTTCCACGCCCCGCTGTCGTTGTCGGTCGGCGCGCGCCAGAAGTCCGGGAGCGGCCCGCGATCGAGCAGTTTTACGCCGCGGTATGCATACGACGTCATGACGCCATTCAACCGATCGAACACCAGCGCGAACTCGCGTCCGCTGATCCGAACGAAGGGCTGACTCTCGATAATCCAGAGCGGGTTGGACGGCGCCGGCACGTCCGACGTTACGGGCGGCGTCGGGGGCTGGGCCGGCAGCGGCAGAGACCACTGCTCCCAGGCAATCTCATGGCCTCGTGGCGCCCACGGAGTCTCGCGTTTCAACGCAAAACTCACGTTGAGGTAATACTCAACCCCTGCCTCGGCCACGAGCGCCGGCAGCCCAAGTGCCAGCGTCTTCTCTTGTCGCGGCGCGAGATCGACCTCCGGCATCGGGCCGGAGGCGATCAGGCGACCGTTCGCGAGAATGTCCCAGCGGCCATCGACGAGGTCCTTCGGGTTGATCTCGTCGAACCAGCTCTTCACGGTGATGGTGCCGGCAGCGAGATCGGCGGGCGCGGCATGGAGATACCGATAGACGTGTTTAATGGCGCGCAACCCGGGATGTGGCAGGCGATCGGCCGCGACCAGGCCGTTCTGACAGAAGTTGTTGTCGTTGTGCACGCCCGCGCGGTCTTCCCAGTACCCGCCGTAGGCGAAGAACGTGGAGCGGGTGTCCCCGCCAGCCCGCTTGGCCGTGGGGACCGGCTGGCGGATGCCCTGGTCGACCCAGTCCCACACGAAGGCGCCCTGCGCGTTGGTGCCCGAGTAGAAAATGTCCCAGTACTCCTTCAACCCGCCGCTGCTGTTGCCCATCGCGTGCGAGTACTCGGAGATGATGAGAGGCATGGCGGGACGCTGCCGGGCCCGCTCAACGACATCGGCCGGCGTGATGTAAAAGAAGGAGTTGATGTCGGAGTTCGACCCGCCGCGCCGCGTGCTGCCCTGGTAGTGGATTGGGCGCGAGGGATCGCGCTGCTTCGCCCATTGGTACGCGGCCGCCAGGTTGGGTCCGTCGCCCGCCTCGTTGCCAAGCGACCACGAGATCACCGACGGGTGATTCTTGTCGCGCTCCACCATCCGCGCGATACGATCGAGGTGGGCCGGCTGCCACGCCAGGTCGTTGGCGAGGCGGTTGTCAGGGCCGAGGCCGTAAGCGTGGCTCTCGATATTGGCCTCATCCATCACGTAGATCCCGTACTGGTCGCAGAGGGCGTACCACTCGGGATCATTCGGATAGTGCGATGTGCGGACGGCGTTGATGTTGTGCTGCTTCATCAACTCGATGTCGCGCACCATCCACGCGCGCTCGACGTAATGACCCGAGTCCGGGCTGTGCTCGTGACGGTTCACGCCCTTCACGAGGATCGCCTGGCCGTTCACCAGCACACGCCCGCCGCGGATCTCAACCGTTCTGAAGCCGACGCGCGAGGGGATGACCTCCAGCACCCGTCCCGCCGCATCCTTGAGCGTCAGGAGGGCCGTGTAGAGGTACGGCGTCTCTGACGACCATCGTTGCGGCGCGCGCACGGGAAACGCAAGGGCCAACTGCTGCTCCGCGCCAGCCGCCGCGCGCTCGGTTCGGGAGACCGGCCGACTCACTTCCCGCCCGCCCGCGTCGAAGAGCTGTAACGTCACGGCAGTCGCGCCGGCGGACGCGCCGCGGTTCGAGACGGTCACCGTGGTGTTCAGCGTGGCATCGCGCCGCGCCTGGTCGAAGTCCGTCCTGAACTCGAAATCGCGAATATGGCTCGACGCCGTGCTCCAGAGATAGACGTCTCTGAAGATGCCGCTCAACCGGAACATGTCCTGGTCTTCCAGGTACGAGCCGTCGCTCCACCGGTAGACCTCGACCGCCAGCACGTTCGGGCCGGCCTGGACGTGCGGCGTCACGTCGAACTCTGCCGGCGTCCGGCTGTCCTCGCTATACCCGACCCGTGTGCCGTTCACCCACAGATAGAACGCGGAGTCGACGCCGCCGAAGTGCAGCAGGATCCGGCGCCCGGCCCACTCCGGCGGCACCGCGAACACCGTGCGGTACGACCCGACGGGGTTGTCATTGCGCTGGGCCCTCGGGTTTCTGGGCTCGTACGCGAACGGGTAGCGGGAGTTGCTGTAGATCGGCATGCCGAAGCCCTGGAGCTCCCAGTTTCCGGGTACCCGGATGTCGGACCACGGCGTATCGTCGAACCAGGACTGCTCGAACCCGGCGGGCCGGGCTGCCGGGCTGGCGGAGTAATGGAACTTCCAGACGCCGTTCAGCGAGCGGAACCACGGCGACTCCTCCCTCGTGTTTCTCCGCGCGAGTTCCGGCGTGGGATACACCATCATCGTGGCGTGTGGCGGCTCGGTGTTGAGATGCAGCACCGCCGGGTCGTCCCATTCCTCGCGTGTATCCGTGGACCAGGCGGCGCCTGAGAACATCGTCCCGAAGAACGTGGCAAAAGGATTCCCAGGCAGCCCGCGCAATCCCTCCACGACCGTCAGCGCCGTCAGCTGAGCCCCTGCCGGTGAGGTATGTGTGCGATCGGCGAAGAAGAACTCTCTGGCGACGTGGTCGGCACCGGCCTTTTCGTACTGGCGGGCCACGGCGTCGTTCAGATCCAGCATAGGCACGCCGGCAGCCTCGGCCACGGCCCGCGTCCACGCCACATAGTCGTCCGCTGAGCGGATCACCCGGCCGTCCTGCCAGTTGTTTCTGGGCACGAGGGAACAGAGGATCGGCGTCACGCCCTGCGCGCGCGCCTCCGCCACGTACTTGCGCAGGTACCACCCGAAGGTGTGCACGACCTCGGTGCGGCCGCTGGCGGCGATGACGACATCCTTCGTGTCGTCGCCGACTCCGGGAAGCGAGCCGCGCGCCCGGCCAGTGTTGAGCGAGCCGACGTCGTTGTGGCCGAACTGAATCAGCAGGTAGTCGCCGTTCTTGATCTCCTTCAGGACCTGATCCCAGAGCCCCTCGGTCTGGAAGGTGCGGCTGCTGCGCCCGCCGAGGGCGCGGTTCACGACGCGGATCTTCGCTGCGTCAAAGTAGTGCGCGATCGCCGTGCCCCAGCCAAGCTGCCCGGTGGTGTTGTTCTGCACGGTGGAGTCGCCGACGATGAACAGGGACGGCCGCGCGGGCTCATCCGGCACGACCCGCGCGGTGTCGCCGCCGGCCCTGGAGCTCGGGCTCACCGGCAGGCTCCAGGTATCGGGCGGGTCTGGATGGGACGGGTCGAAGGACGCCACGTCGGCGGCGAGCTTGGATGCCAGGCCCAGGCCGGCTGACTTGACGCCTTCCACGACGGCGCGCGCCAACTCGTACGCGCCGTACGCATTGAAGTGCGTGTCGTCCTTCAGTTCGGCCGCCTGTCCGGGGAACGTCCCTGCCGGATAGTGCACGAACGCCCGCTTGCTGCCCTCGGGCCCCATGGTCTCGAAGAAGCGCTGGCTCATTGCGGTCAGATCAATCAACGCCACGCCTTCCTGCCTGGCCACGCGCCTCATCGCATCCGGGAAACCCTCGAGGGAGTTCACGATGGTGCCGCGCGAGTCGAAGCGGCGGCGCTGCATGGACGTCACGAGCACAAGAATCGCTCCACGTCTTCTCGTGTCGGCGATGACGGAGCGGAGCAGCGATTCGTAGGGCTCGGTGTTGGACCCGAGCTTCTGGTCGTTGTGCGCGAACTGCAGGAACAGGTAGTCGCCGGCCTTGATCAGGTCGAAGATCTTCTCGAGCCGTCGCTCGGCGATGAAGGACCGGAGGCTCTCGCCCGATTCGGCGTGATTGGCCACGGCCACGTCCGGCCCGAAGAAACGCGGGAGCATCTGTCCCCACGCGCTCCAGGGCTCGGCCGTCTGATCCGTCACGGTCGAGTCGCCCGCCAGGAACACCGTGGTGACGTCAGGCGCCGGGGTGATCCCGACCGCCGCGACGGCCGGCCGGCGATCGCCGAACTCCAGTGTGAGGGCGTCATCCCAGTGCGCCACGCCGATCTCGCGACTCTTCAAGGCCACGTAGCCGCCAGCCGCCAGCCGGGTGTTTCGGGTGTTCACGACGAAACTGCGTGTTGTGAAGGCGCCGCGGGCAGTCGCCACGTGCTCCAGCATGAGCCGCCGGGACTCCGCCCTGACGGTGGTCAGCGATGCACCGTCGGCGTCGCCGAGGGTCACGGTCACGCGGTAGTTGCCTTCCGGCAGGTCGACGACAAACCGGAACGCCGTGTCGCTCGTGCAGAAATCGCCGCGAAGAGGATCCGCCGTTCCGCGGTCATGACAGACAATGCCTGTCGTTTCGAGAAATCCGTATCCCCGTTCGCGGGTGTACGAAGTGGCGGCGACCACCTGGGTGGCTTCCGCGGCGACGGCGCCCGGGCCGAAGTCGAAGGCGTGCCCTCCGGCTGCGGTGGACGCCTGGGGAGCCGGTGCTGGAGGACGAGGCGCCTGGAGAACGGGAGACTGGCCGACGGGGGACGCGAGCGAGGCGAGAATCAAGGCGCAGACAAAAGCCGACCTGCGTTGATGGTCTAGGAACATGATTCTCCCTTCGCGGCGGCCCGTCACGGCGAGTCGCACGCCAAACGGAAATGCGCGATTCGGCGTCGTCGACCAATTGGCTGCGGGTCCTGTCCGCGCCGTTCCCATCTGTGCTCGGCTGACCAATCGAATCGTCCGGCGACTTGCCTGCGCGCAGATGGGAGCCGCCGCGGCCACCCGCAGACCAGCACCCCGCGATGATCCAGAATCGCGGTTTCTCGTCCAGTAGGGACGGTCCGCCAACGGCCCCCGACGTATCGTGGGCGGTACGGAGCGGAGCTTCGCTATCGCAGCAGCGCCGATGCCGTCCACAGCACCGGGGCCTGGCCGTGCAGGTCGCCGACGTTGCGCGGCCGATCCAGGTAGTACTGAACCGTCGTGCCCTTGTTGGTGCCCGCGCAGACGTTGCTGATATTGGCGTCGGCATCGATGTACTTCACGAGCCCCAGCCAGGCCTTCCTCGCCGCCGGGCCGTACGTCCGCTCGTCGAGCCACCCGTTCTGCACGCCCGTGACCATCGCGAAGGCGAACATCCCCGTGCCAGAGGTTTCCGGCCAGGCCTCCGGGTGGTCGAGCAACTGGCGCCACAAGCCGTCATCGCCCTGCATGGTGAGCAGGGACGCCATCATCGTGCCGTACCCGGCGAGGATTCTGGGGCGCGCCGGGTGGTTCTCGGGCAGCGACCGCAGCAGCTCAGCCGAGCCGGCCGCCATCCACCCGTTGCCGCGGCTCCAGTAGAACTGGGAGTCCAACGCGTGGAAGAAGAGGCCATTCGGCTGCTGCAGCTTGTCCAGGTACGCCACCATCGTCTGCGCAGCCCGATCGATGTACTTTGCATCTCCGGTCGCACGGTACGCTTGAACCTGCACGGCCGTGATCATGAACATGTCGTCGATCCAGTAGCGCGCCTCCGTCGTGATGCCGTCGGGCGTCGTCGTCTCCCACTGCTTGTCGGCGAAGCCGCGGCCGAGCTCGAGGAAGCGCGCGTCCTTCGTCTGGATGAAGATCTCGAGGGGCACCGTACCGAACACCCGGTAGTCCACGTGCGCGTTTGGCGAGATGTTCTTCGACCCTTCCGGCGTGAGGAGCGGGTCGAACTTTCGAACGAGCCGCTCCTGAAGTTCCGCGTTACCGGCGAGCTTCGCCAGGGTCAGCGCGCCGTACCACGTGCACACCTCGGGGTAGATGATGAACCCGGTCGGGCGCTGAAAGGGCCGCGCGGCGAAGTTCTCCGCCACGCGCCGGCCAACATCGGCCGGCGACGACCCTGCCGGCCAGTTCTGGAAGACGGCTGGCGTCGCGCGGCCGGGCTCCATCTCGCTCGCGGCGATCATCACGGCCATGAGCCCGTGGGTCGAGTTCTTAAGCCTGGGGATCTTCAGGTACCCGGCCACGTCATTCTGCACGCCCATCCCCTGCACGGCACTCGTGAACACCGGTCGGCCTCCGGCATCCTGCTCAAAAGTAGCTTGCAGCCCTTTCCAGGCCCGCTCGGCGACGGGCAGAAACGACGGCTCGACGAGTTTCAGGCGGACGGCCTTGTGGATGGCGTAAATGAACATCCCGCTCGACGACGTCTCGATCCAATTCTCGCGCAGCGATCCCTTGTCGAGGACCTGGAACCACAGCCCTGTCTTCGGGTCCTGCACGCGGGCCAGACCCGCGACGTTCTTCCTGAGCAGCTCGAGGAGCCGAGGATAGCCGGGGTGCGACGGCGGCAGCTGTTCGAGGATGTCCACCAGGGCCATCACGTACCAGCCCATGCCGCGGCTCCAGATGACCGGAGACCGCCCGGATTTCGGATCGGCCCAGGTCGCGTTCCGGTCCTGGTCCCACGCGTGGAACAGCAGCCCCGTCTTCGGATCCAGGCAGTGCTGAGCCGCGAGCGTCGCCTGGAACACCGCCATGTCGTTTCCGAACGCGGCATCATCGAACAGGCCGCCGTAGCGAACGAGGAACGGCTCGCCCATGTAGATGCCGTCGATCCACATCTCGTTGGGATAGATGCCCTTGTGCCAGAAGCCCCCGTCCGCGTTCTTCGGAATATGGGCGAAGGCCTCGCGGACGGTCTTCGCGGCCGCCTTGTACTTCTGCTCGCCCGTGTGTTCGTACAGAAACAAGACCAGCATGCCCGGCTGGATGTAGTCGAGGTTGTGGGTTCGCGCCTGGTCCCACCCGAGGACGCCCTGCTCGTTCACGTAGCCGTCGACCCAGCGTCGGATGTAGCTCAGATATCGAGGATCCCTCGTCGCCTCGTACATCTTCGACATGCCGAAGAGGACGATGCCCGTGTTGTATTCCCAGCCGTTCTTCGCCGGGTCGATGGCGGCGGGATCCGGCCATGCGGCGATCACCGTGTCGGCGAACCGCACGCCCCAGCCGGGCTGTTGGGCGGCGGCGGGCTGGTAACCGGCCGGCTGGATCGACGTCCAGGCCAGCGCGGCTGCGGCGATTGTCAGGACGGTGATTCGCCGGCGCGCTACTCTCGGTGTCACATTAAGCCTCCGTGGGAACTGATGCAGGACGGGCGGGCACGCCGGATCGACTCGCCGGCCCTCCAGACACAGAAAGGGGGCTCCCGGCGCCTCATGCCGAGAGCCCCCGTGGTAGGCGGATGGCTCAGAACGTCAGCTTGATGCCGAGCTGCGCGCGCCGCGCGTAGTTGTCCTGGTTCGATGCCGTGACCTGTCCGAACGTCGAGGTGGTCTGGCCCGTGACCGGAGCGGGGAAGTAGGGCTCGTTGAAGGCGTTGATGAACTCGGCCCGCAGCTCGACCCGGATGCCGTTCGAGAACGAGACGCCCTTGATGAGCGACAGGTCCATGTTGTTGATGGAATCTCTGCGGACGTCACTGAATCTCATCGGGAACGTCCGCAGGTGGTCGACGGGCGACGAGTTGTTCGATACCGGGTCGGTCAATATCGACGTGAAGACGGCGGTATTGAACCACTTTGCGGTGCTCCGCTGGTCGGCCGGGAGCGCGATGTCGCCGCCGTTGTAGAAGATGTCCCCAAAGCCGATGGGGAAGCCGGCCTGGTAGGTGTAGACGCCCTGAATCTGCCAGCCTCCGAGCAGCGCTTCCGTGAACCCGTTCGCGTCCGACAGGAACCGCTTGCCCTTCCCGAACGGGAATTCGTAGATGCCGCTGACCGACAGCCTGTTGGTCACGTCCAGATCCGAGATCATCTTGGTCGGGTTCGCGTCGGCCGCGTTCAGGTACTCGGTCGCCTGCATCCAGTTCGAGTAGGTGTAGGAGACGCCCAGCGTGTAGCCCTTCGCGAACCGCCTCCGCAAGCCGAACTGAGCGGAGTGGTACCACGACTTGCCGTCGTTGTTCGTCGTGTTGATGGCCCCAAAGGCGGGGTACGGGAGCATCAACTGCCGGCGGGCGATGGTCGGGTTGTTGAAACTGGTTCCGGGCAGCAACCCGGCGAACGGATTCGCGACAGACCCCGCCAGGAACGTGTTGTTGGCCACCATCGCGGCGCTTCGGGAGTTGTCCGTGTTCAGATACTGATTCGGCAGGGCGTTGATGTTGCGGGTGATCTCGATGTCGTAGCCGTAGTTGCCGACGTAGGTGGCCTCGCCGGTCCAGCCGCCCGGCAGCTCCCGCTGGAAGCCGAGCTGCCAGCGCAGCTGCTTCGACACGGCCGGATTCGGATTGAAGAAGGAAATCCCCTGCCCGAGGAAGGTCTGCTTGCCGGCCGCGTTGCCGACCGGTTCCAGGATCGGCGCCGAGAGCAGCGCGCTCTGCCAATCGATCGGGATCGGCGCCCCGAAGGCGTTCGTCGTGGTGCCGAAGGTGGTCGTCTGAGAGTAGCCGGACTGGATCACGTCGCCGCGCCGCTCGCCGAGGAAGCCGGCGAAGAGCCCGACGCCGCCG
>Ga0315275_10005139_pt1 | contig 12348 bp, 10 predicted proteins | sample YL17G03_0_MG_FD_205557 | JGI IMG/M metagenome (GOLD analysis project Ga0315275, IMG submission 205557) | Sediment microbial communities from Yellowstone Lake, YNP, Wyoming, USA - YL17G03_0 | ecosystem: Environmental > Aquatic > Freshwater > Lake > Sediment | place: USA: Wyoming | collected... | reverse complement strand
CTGGCAGAGCTCGGACACGTCGGTCCGGCTCGCAGCCCCACGTACACGTTGATCGAACCGTACCGTTTGCAGGGACGCGACATCACGCACTGCGACCTGTACCGGCTGCGTCACCCGGATGAACTCGACGACCTCGGTCTGCGCGACTTGCGAGGTCCCGGCTCGGTGCTGCTCGTGGAGTGGCCGGAGAAGGCCGCGGGCCGGTTGGGCGCGGCCGATCTGACGCTGACGCTGGACTACGCCGGCCCGGATGCGCGCAATCTCGTGGTCGAGGCAGGCTTGTCGACGGGACAGGCCGTGCTCGCACGGCTTTGACAGTACGTGATAAACCTCCCGTATCTATATAATTTTATTGAATTATCTGCCTCCGGCGCGGTAGATTACCCGCCATGCTGACATTCGGACCCCGCTCAACCGCTCTGCGACTCGCCTGGCTGGCGCTGTCGTTGGCTTGGTTGCCGGCATGGGCGAGCCCTGCGCGCGTCACCGACGTCAGGTTGTGGTCCGGTCCAGAAGGCACACGCCTTGTGATCGAATTGTCGGCACCGGTGGAGTACGACGTCTTCGCACTCGACAACCCCGACCGTGTCGTCGTCGATCTCGCGAACACGACGCTGCCAGCGGACGAGTCGCTGCCGCCCGCCCAAGGTCCGGTGAAGTCATTGCGTTCGGGTCCGCAGCAAGGGCAGGGCTTGCGCTTCGTCCTCGACGTGACCGAGGCACTCAAGCCGCGCAGCTTCGTGGTCGGTCCCGATGGCAGCGCCGGGCACCGCATCGTCGTCGAACTGCCGGGTAAGCCTGCCGTCGTCGCGGCGCCCATGAATGCCGCGCGCACCCCGCCTGCGGGCAACGAGGTACTCGCGATGGTCGCCGACACCTCGCGCGCAGTGGCTGCGCCCGCGGTGCCGAAGGCCGCCGAGCCGGCTCCGTTGCCGGCCAAGGTGTCGAGTTCGACCGTCAAGGGCCGCGACCTGGTCATCGCGATCGATGCAGGCCACGGTGGGCAGGATCCCGGCGCGATTGGCCGTGGCGGCACGCGCGAGAAAGACGTCACGCTGGCGATCGCGCGCAGGCTCGCGGCAGAAATCAACGCGGAGGACGGCATGAAAGCAGTCCTGATCCGTGAAGGCGACTACTTCATCACCCTGGGCGGCCGCACGCGCAAGGCACGCCAGCTCGGCGCCGACATGTTCGTCTCTATTCACGCCGACTCGGTGCAGAACCGGGCGGTGAGCGGTTCGTCGGTGTATGTGCTGTCGCTGCGTGGAGCGACCGACGAGGCCGCGCGCTGGCTCGCCGAGTCGGAGAACGCCGCCGACCTGAAGGGTGGCGTGTCGCTCGACGAGAGCGGCGACGTGCTGGCTTCGGTACTGCTCGACGTCACGCAGAAGGAATCGATCAGCGACAGCGTCGAAGCGGCCGAGAGCGTCTTGACCGCGCTGCGCGGCGTGGGCGACGTGCACCGTCCGCGCGTGCAGCATGCGGGCTTCGTCGTGCTGAAGTCGCCGGACGTACCTTCGATGCTGGTCGAGACGGCTTTCATCTCCAACGCGACGGACGAACGTCGCCTGCGTGATGCCGATCACCAGTCGCGTATTGCGGCTGCGGTGAGCACGGGCGTGCGCAACTACTGGTACGACAACCCGCCACCCGGCTCGAAGCTCGCGGCCATCGTGGCGGCGCAGCGAGGCGGCGTGGCTGACAGCGGCACGGCCGTCGCCGGACGCTGATTCCCGCCGCTTTGCTATGCTCGCGCACCCGGCGCGAGCCGCCAGACGTACCCTTCCCCCATGCCGATCCGGGTGCTGCCCGAGCAACTCGTTCACCAGATCGCTGCCGGCGAGGTCGTCGAGCGCCCGGCGTCCGTGATCAAGGAACTGGTCGAGAACAGCCTCGACGCCGGCGCGCTGGCGATCGACATCGAGGTGGAGCAGGGCGGGGCAGCGCTTTGTCGCGTGCGCGACGACGGCATGGGGATTGCCGCGGACGAGCTGCTGCTCGCGCTGGCCCGCCACGCCACCAGCAAGATCGGCAGCATCGACGACCTCGAGGCGGTGCGCACGCTGGGTTTCCGCGGCGAGGCGTTGCCGAGCATCGCGTCCGTATCGCGCATGCGGATGATTTCGCGCCCGCGCGACGCCGATACAGCGCACATGGTTGCCGCCGTCGACGGTGCCCTGACGGGCCCCGCGCCGCACCCGCATCCACACGGCACGACGGTCGAGGTCCGCGACCTGTTCTTCAACGTGCCCGCGCGGCGCAAGTTCCTGCGAGCCGAGCGTACTGAGCTGGCGCAGATCGAGCGGCTCGTGGAGCGGCTTGCGCTCAGTCGTTTCGACGTGGGATTCCGGCTCTCGTCCGCGCGCAAGGTGCTCGCGGATCATCCGCCGGCGCGCGACGAACGATCGCGCGACGCGCGTGTGGCGGCGATGCTCGGCGAGGACTTCATCGGCAACGCGATGAAGCTTGACCACGAAGGGTCGGGCCTGCGACTGCACGGCTGGTTCTGCCTGCCGACGTACGCGCGCAGCCAGGCCGACCAGCAGTACTTCTTTCTCAACGGCCGGCCGCTGCGCGACAAGCTCATCGCGAGCGCAGTGCGGCTCGCGTATCGCGACGTGCTCTTCCACGGCCGCCATCCCGCGTACGTGCTGTTTCTCGAGATGGATCCCACGCGCGTCGACGTGAACGCACACCCGCAGAAACTCGAGGTGCGTTTCCGTGAGCCCGGCCTGATCCACGATTTCCTGTTCCGCACGCTCGAGCGCGCGCTCGCCGAAACGCGGCCGACTCAGTCCGCCGCCGACTCGATTCCAGCCGCTCGTGCCGATTGGTCACTGCCCCTTCCGGCTAACCCCTATCCCCTAACCCCTAACCCCTCGGCGGCAGGCGGACTGACCGCGGCGACGGATATGTATCGTGCGTTTGATCAGGTGCGCGACATCGCAGCAGCGGACGCCGCCGCGCCCGCCGCCGAACATCCCCTGGGCTACGCCATCGCGCAGCTGCACGGCGTCTACATCCTCGCGCAGGCGCAAGGCGGCCTCGTTCTCGTCGACATGCATGCCGCGCACGAGCGCACCACGTACGAGCGGCTGAAGGCCTCGATGCAGTCCGACCGCTTGCCGGCGCAGCCGCTGCTGGTGCCGATCCCGGTGCAGGTCGCGGTCGCCGACGCGGATGAGGTGGAATCGCATGCCGAGTTGTTCTCGAGCCTCGGCCTCGACGTCGATCGCAGCGGGCCTGCGTGTGTGCTGCTGCGATCGACGCCGGCACTGCTGCCCAACATCGATCCCGCCACTTTGCTCAAGGACATGATTGCGGACTTGCGTGAGCAGGGCAGGGCCGCGACGTCGGCGGTCTTCGACCGAGCGCTCGGTACCATGGCGTGTCACCAGGCCGTCCGCGCCAACCGCCGGCTGACCGTTCCCGAGATGAATGCGCTGCTGCGGGAAATGGAGCAGACCGTGCGCAGTGATCAGTGCGTGCACGGCCGTCCCACCTGGTCGTTCGTCAGCATGGACGACCTCGACCGACTGTTCCTGCGCGGACGATGAACACTCCCGCAAATGCTGTCGACGCAGCCCCCGACGCCGTCTGCCTCATGGGGCCGACCTGCACGGGCAAGACCGCGCTCGCTTTGCAGCTGGCACGGCGCTTTCCGGTCGAGATCGTCAGCGTCGATTCGGCGCTGGTGTACCGGGGCATGGACATCGGCACGTCGAAGCCGTCCGCGGCCGAACGCGCGGCCGTGCCGCATCACCTCATCGACATCTGCGATCCATCGGATCCGTATTCCGCCGGACGCTTCCTGCGCGACGCGCTCCAGTGCATCGAGGAGATCCGCGCCCGCGGCCGGGTGCCGCTGCTGGTGGGTGGCACGATGCTGTATTACCGGGCGCTCACGCATGGGCTTGCGCCGTTGCCCGAAGCCGATCCGCAGGTGCGGGCTGCACTGGACCTGGTCGCACAATCGACCGGCTGGCCCGCCATGCATGCCGAACTCGCTGAGCGCGACCCGGTCGCTGCGAGCCGGATTCAGCCCGCCGATGCCCAGCGGATCCAGCGGGCGCTCGAAGTCCTGCAACTCACCGGCGAGCGTCTGTCGGATCTGCAGCAGCAGTCGGAGCCGCCGGCGGTCCATCTCGCGCGGTTCGCCCTGATGCCCGTTTCGCGGCCGGAGCTTTACGTCCGTATCAATGAGCGGTTCGACCAGATGGTCGCGGCGGGACTGGTGGCCGAGGTCAGGGCGTTGCTGGTCCGGGGCGACCTCGACCCGGACCTGCCCAGCCTGCGGGCCGTCGGCTACCGCCAGATCTGGCAGCATCTTGCCGGCGAGTGCAGCCTGGAGGACGCCGTGGCGGCTGCCCGGCAGGCGACCCGGAATCTGGCCAAACGCCAGCTGACGTGGCTCCGTGGTGATCCGGCCATTGCCTGGGTACCGTCCCTTGCAGAACGTGATCTCGTCCCGATATACGACGCCGTGACCAGCGCGGCCGGAAAAATCGGTGCGAAATCCCTGTGCTAGACTGGCCTCGTTCTTGCTGGGAGCCTGAAGCATCCAGGCGGGCCGTTTCACGGAAGAAGCTGTGCAGGAACGAGCGGCACCAGAGAAAAAAAAGGAGGCGATAGCAATGGCCAAGGGCCAGTCCCTGCAGGATCCTTTCCTGAACGCTCTTCGCAAGGAGCGCATCCCCGTATCCATCTATCTGGTCAACGGCATCAAGCTGCAGGGCCAGATCGACTCGTTCGACCAGTTCGTGGTCCTGCTGCGCAACAGCGTGAGCCAGATGGTCTACAAGCACGCCATCTCGACGATCGTGCCGGCCCGCAACGTGCGCCTCCCGGCGGGCGATGATGACCTGCCGCCGCTCGAGGACGACGCCCCCGCGGGCTGAGCCGGTTCAGGCGAGGACAGGGAGCATTGTTCGAAAGGCCGGCCAGCGGCGAACGCGCGATCCTAGTCTGTGTGGGGCTCGGTCGAGCCCCTGAACCCGACCGCGTCGAAGAGTTCGGCGCGCTCGCGCGTTCGGCCGGCGCGCAGGTGCTCGAAGTGCTGGCACCCACCCGCAAGTCGCCCGATCCGCGATACTTCATCGGCACCGGCAAGGTCGAGGAACTGCGTGCACGCGTCGAAGCGCTCGCCGCCGACCTCGTCGTCATCGACGGCGCGCTCAGTCCCAGCCAGGAACGCAATCTCGAAAAGGAACTGAAGTGCCGCGTGCTCGACCGCAGCGGCCTGATCCTCGACATCTTCGCGCAACGCGCGCGCACGTTCGAAGGCAAATTGCAGGTCGAGCTCGCGCAGCTCGAGCACATGTCCACGCGCCTCGTGCGCGGCTGGACCCACCTCGACAGCCAGCGCGGCGGCGGCATCGGCCTGCGCGGACCGGGCGAAACCCAGCTTGAAACCGACCGCCGCCTGATCGGCAAGCGCATCAAGACCCTCAACGATCGCATCGAGAAAGTGCTGCAGCAGCGTGAGACCACGCGGCAGGAGCGCAGGCGGCAGGAAGTGCCGACGATCGCGCTCGTCGGTTACACCAACGCGGGCAAGTCGACGCTGTTCAATCGCCTCACGCGCGCCGACGCGTACACAGCGGACCAGTTGTTCGCGACGCTCGATCCGACGGTGCGCCGCCTGCACCTGGCGCCGGGCCTCGAGACGGCGCTCGCCGATACCGTCGGATTCGTGCGCGACCTGCCGCACGAACTGGTCGCCGCATTCCGCTCGACGCTGCAGGAAGCACGCGAAGCCGACCTGCTGCTGCACGTCATCGATGCGTCCGATCCCGAGCGCAACGACCGCATCGCGCAGGTCGACGATGTGCTCGAGTCGATTGGTGCGCGGGGCGTGCCGCAGATCGCCGTGTACAACAAAATCGACCGCACCGGCGAACCGCCGCGGTCGGAGACGGGCGCAGACGGTCGCATCGATCGGGTCTGGCTGTCGGCGCACAGTGGCTTGGGGCTCGACCTGCTGCTGCAGGCGTTGCACCAGCGGCTCGGCGCCGACCTCTGGCGGGGTACACTGCGCTTGCCCCCGCAGGCGGGCCGTGCGCGGGCCCGGCTCTTCGCCGCCGGGGCGGTGATTGCGCACCATACGCTCGAGGACGGCGTCGTCGAGGCCGAAGTCAGCCTGCGCCGGCAGGACCTCGAACGAATCTGCCGTGAGGACGGGATCGAACTGCCAACGGTAAACGCGCCTTGTGCCGACGCAGGCCGGTTTCTACAATCCATTGATTCTTTGGCGACCCGGGGTGTGGCATGACGGCCGGTACCCGCAAAAAGCGCCTGGGATTCACCCTTAAGTCCCTGAATAACAACGCATCTGGAGCACTCCCACCCATGGCCTGGAACGACCCGGGCAAGAATCGCAATCCCTGGGGCAACCGCCCCGAAAAGGGAGCGGCCGACCTTGACGAGGCCCTGCGCAACTTGCAACGCAAACTGTCCCAGATGTTCGGGGGCAAAAGTGGTGGCGGTGACGACGGCGGCCGTGACGACGGTGGCGGCGGCGGCGGTTTCGGCGGTGGCAGCAATGTCATGCGCGGTTTCGGCTTCAGCACGGTCGCGCTGGTGCTCGTCGGCATCTGGGCGCTGACCGGCTTCTACGTGGTCGACGCCGCCGAACGCGGCGTGGTCACGCGGTTCGGCCGGTTCGTCTCGGCGACGGAACCTGGTCTGCGCTGGCACGTGCCGTGGCCGGTTGAGGCGCGGCAGATCATCAACGTCGAGACGATCGAGGGCGTGAATGACCAGACGCGCATGCTCACCGCGGACGAAAACCTCGTCGACATCAACATCGCCGTGCAGTACCGGCGTGCGGACCCGGTGGCGTATGCGTTCAACGTGCGCGATCCCGACCAGACGCTGAAGGAAGTCGCCGAGAGCGCCATCCGCGAGATCGTCGGCCGCAGCCAGCTCGACTTCGTGCTCGAGCAGGGCCGCCAGGAAATCACGGCCAAGACCAAGGAACTGATCCAGCGCACGCTCGATGCTTACAAGACCGGCATCGAAGTGACGACGGTCAACCTGCAGGGCGTCGGCGTGCCGGAGCAGGTGCAGAGTTCCCAGCGCGACGCAATCAAGGCGCGCGAAGACCGCGAGCGCCTCGCGCTTGAGGCTCAGGCCTACGCCAACGACATCCTGCCGAAAGCCAAGGGTTCTGCAGCGCGCCAGTCGGAGGATGCGGCGGCCTACAAGGCGCGCATCGTCGCCGACGCCGAAGGTGAAGCGCAGCGCTTCTCGCTGCTCCTGGCGAGCTACCTGCGGGCGCCTGGCGTGACGCGCCAGCGGCTGTACTTCGAGACGCTGGAAGAAGTGTTCGGCAACACCAACAAGGTGCTGGTCGACACCAAAGGCACGGGCAACATGATCTACCTGCCGCTCGACAAGCTCACCGAAGGGCGCACCCGCACGCTGACGCTCGACGAGCAGCGCCAGGTGGCGGCGACAGTGCAGCCGCGGGCTTCAGTTACTGTCGAGGACGCGCCGGCCGCCGCCGCGCCCGAAGCGCGCCGCGAGCGGGGGACACGCTGATGCCGAACCGTGGTTACCTGCCGCTGATCCTGGTTGGCGCTGCCGTGCTGCTGCTCTCGATGGCGGCGTTCATCGTGCGCGAAACCGAGCTCGCGCTGAAGTTCCGCTTCGGCGAGATCGTGCGCGCCGACTACAAGCCCGGCCTGCATTTCCTGACGCCGTTCGTGAACAACGTGCTCAAGTTCGATCGGCGGATCCTCACCGAGGACTACCCGGCGGAACAATTCCTGACCAGCGAAGGCAAGATCCTGCGCATCAACTTCTTCGTCAAGTGGCGCATCAGCGACGTCTCGCGCTTCTACACGTCCACCTCGGGCGGCAGCGAGGAAATCGCGAACCGTCGCCTCGGTGAAATCATCAAGGACGGCATCAAGACCGTCATCGCGCGCCGCACCATCCAGCAGGTCGTGGCTGCGGACCGCAGCGAGTTCCTCGGCGAAGTGCTGAAGATTGCCGGCACCAACGTCGGCAACCTGGGTATCGCCCTGGTCGACGTGCGCGTGAAGAACATCGAGTTGCCGGAAGAAGTCAGCGAGTCGGTGTTCAACCGCATGCGGCAGGACTTTGCGCGGCAGGCGGCGCAGTTGCGCGCCGAGGGTTCGGCCGTGTCCGAACGGACGCGAGCCGAGGCGGATCGTCAGCGCACCGAGATCCTGGCCAACGCCTACCGCGACGCCGAGATCGTCAAGGGCCAGGGCGACGCGACGGCGGCCGACATCTACGGCAAGGCGTACGGCGCAAACCCCGAGTTCTTCGCGTTCCACCGCTCGATGCAGGCGTACCGCCGGTCCCTGGGCAAGCAGGGCGACGTGCTCGTGATCGCCCCGGATGGCGAGTTCTTCAAGTACCTGAAGGAATCCGGGCGCTGACCGCAGCGCCCGGCCACCGCACTCGTCGATGAACTGGAACGACCTGTGGGCGGCCTTTGCGCTGTACCTGGTGCTGGAAGGCGTCCTGCCGTTCCTGAATCCAGGCGCCGCTAAGCGGGCCTTGGGCACGATGTCGCAGCTGGATGAGCGCATATTGCGCCGGATCGGCTTGGGCAGCATGATCGCAGGTTGCGTCGTGCTTTTTCTGGTGCGCGGGGGCGGCTGACCGTCCTTCGGGCACCAGTCACTAATCAGTAGTCACCCCCAAATGTCCAAGAATCTCGTCGTCATCGGCGCCCAATGGGGTGACGAAGGCAAGGGCAAGATCGTGGACCTGCTCACCGAGCGGGTCGGCGCGGTCGCGCGTTTCCAGGGCGGGCACAATGCCGGCCACACCCTCGTCATCGAGGGCGCCAAGACAGTCCTGTCGCTGATCCCCTCCGGCATCCTGCACCCGGGCGTGCAGTGCGTGATCGGCAACGGCGTCGTGGTCTCGCTCGAAGCCCTGTTCCGCGAAGCGGACATGCTCGTGCAGCGCGGCATCCAGGTGTACGACCGCCTCAAGGTCAGCCCGAATTGCGCGGTGATCCTGCCTTCGCACATCGCGCTCGACCGCGCGCGTGAGCGTGCGCAAGGCGTCAACGCCATCGGCACCACCGGCCGCGGCATCGGTCCGGCTTACGAAGACAAGGTCGCGCGCCGCGCCGTGCGGCTTGCGGATCTCATGCAGCGTGATCGCCTCGCGGCCCGGCTCGGTGAGGTTCTCGACTTCCACAACTTCGTGCTGAGCCGCTATTTCAGCGCGGAGACCGTCGATTTCCAGCGCACGCTGGACGAACTCGTGGCCCAGGCCGAGCGCATCGAGCCGCTGCTGGCAGACGTGAGCGTGCTGCTGCGCAACGAGATGAAGCGCGGCACGAACCTGATGTTCGAAGGCGCGCAGGGCGCGCTGCTCGACGTCGACGTTGGCACCTATCCGTTCGTCACGTCCTCGAACACCATCGCCGGTGAAGCAGCGGTTGGCACGGGCCTCGGCCCGCGTGACATCAATGCCGTTTTGGGCATCGTTAAGGCCTACACCACGCGGGTGGGTGCGGGTCCGTTCCCGACCGAACTCTTCGACGAAACGGGTGAGCACCTCTCCCGCGTCGGGCATGAGTTCGGTGCCGTCACGGGCCGTCCGCGCCGCTGCGGCTGGTTCGATGCGGTGGCAATGCGCCGCGCGGTCATGCACAACAGCCTCTCGAGCCTGGGCGTGACCAAGATGGACGTCCTCGATGGCCTCGACACGCTGCGTATCTGCACTGGCTACAGGATTGACGGCGAAATCCGCGACGAGCCGCCGCTGCTGCCGCACCGTTTCTCGGAATGCGTGCCCGTGTATGAAGAGCACAAGGGCTGGGCCGAGCCGACGCACGGCATCACGGATTTCTCCAAGTTGCCGACCAACGCGCGCAGCTATCTCGCACGCATGGAAGAACTTGCCGGAGTGCCGATCGACATCGTGTCGACCGGCCCGGATCGTGCGCAGACTATCGTGCTGCGGCACCCTTACGACTGAGAGAAGGCGGAAGGGGTCGGAAGGGGTTAGGAGTTAGTCGGAGGTGCAGGTGTCAATCACAGGCGGCCTCGACACATCCAACTATCCCCTATGCCCGAATTTGGTGTCCGGACCTATGATTTCCGGACATCCGGACGGCGGGTTCGCAACCGCTCTTCCCGCTGCACTTCCGACTAACCCCTAACCCCTTCCGGGCCCCTTCCCATGAAACCCTACGAATCCCCGTGGATGGACGACGACCTCCGCATGCTGCGCGAGGCAATTTCCCGTTTCGTCGAGACCGAGTTCATGCCGCTCGACGAGAAATGGCGCAAGCAGCACCGCGTCGACAAGGAGGCCTGGCGCAAGATCGGCGCGGCCGGTTTCCTGCTGCTGGACATCCCGGCGGAGTACGGCGGCGGGGGCGGCGATTTCCGTCACGAGGCGCTGTTGTACGAAGAGACGAATCGTCGCGGCCTGTCGGGTTTCGGCCAGAGCGTGCACAGCATCTCGGCCCATTACGTACTCAACTACGGTACCGAAGAGCAGAAGCAGCGCTGGCTGCCGCGCATGGCGCGCGGCGAACTGATCGGCGCCATCGCCATGACGGAGCCGGGCGCGGGCTCGGACCTCAAGGGTATCCGTACGCGTGCCGTGCGTGACGGCGACCACTACGTCGTCAACGGCTCGAAGATCTTCATCACCAACGGTGGCAGCGCCGAGCTGCTGATGCTGGTCGTGCGCACCGATCCAGGCGACCGCGGCCGCGGCCTGTCGATCCTGATGGTGGAGACCGCGGGCCTCAAGGGCTACCGCGTCGGGCGCGTGCTCGACAAGATGGGCCAGCAGGCGCAGGACACCGCCGAACTGTTCTTCGAAGACGTGCGCGTGCCGGCAGACTGCCTGCTGCAGCAGGAAGGCAAGGGCATGCACATGATGATGGGCGACCTGCCGTACGAGCGGCTGCTCATCGCGCTGGGCGGCGTCGCCGCGATGGAAGGCGCGCTCGAGGAGACGATCAAGTACGTCAACGAGCGACAGATTTTCGGGCAACCGGTGTCCGCGTTCCAGAACACCAAGTTCAAGCTCGCCGAAGCGGCCACGCACACGCGGGTGGCACGCGTGTTCGTCGACCGCTGCATCGAACAGCTGCTCAAGGGTGAACTCGACACCGAGACGGCGGCGATGGCCAAGTGGTGGGTCACCGACATGCAGCAGAAGGTCATCGACGAGTGTCAGCAGCTCTTCGGCGGCTACGGCTACATGAACGAGTACCGTATCTGCCGCATGTTCGCGGACTCGCGCGTGCAGCGAATTTATGGCGGCACGAACGAAGTGATGAAGGAACTGATCTCGCGCTCGCTGTGAGAGGGGTTAGGGGTTAGGGGTTAGTCAGAGGTGCAGCGCGCGCCGCGCAGACTGGAGCATCTCTCGCTGTCGTCCCCGATCAAGTCGCGCCATAATGGTGCGCTGCAAAACGCATCGCCGATGACCCTGGAACAACGCCCATGACCGACCGCATCGATAAATTCGGCCTCAGAGTCGCGCGTCCGCTCCACGACATGATCGAACATGAAGCGCTGCCGCCCACGGGCGTCGCTTCCGACACGTTCTGGAAGGGTCTCGCGGATCTCGTGCATGCCTTCGGGCCGAAGAACCGGGAACTGCTCGCCAGGCGAGACGACCTGCAGGCGCAGATCGATGCCTGGCACCGCGTGCATCGCAACCAACCGATCGATGCGGTGGCGTACAAGGACTTCCTCACCGAGATCGGCTACCTCGTCCCCGAAGGAGGCGATTTCCAGATCGATACGGCCAACCTCGACCCCGAGATCGCCAGCATGCCGGGGCCGCAGCTCGTGGTGCCCGTGATGAACGCGCGTTACGCGCTCAACGCGGCGAATGCACGCTGGGGCAGCCTCTACGACGCGCTGTACGGGACAGACGCGATGGGTGACCTGCCGCCGGCCGGCGGCTACAGCGCGGAGCGTGGAACTCGTGTGATCGCGTGGGCGAAGAAATTCCTGGATTCCGTGGCGCCGCTCGCTGCGGGCAGTCACGCCGACGCGACCTTGTATCGCGTCGCGGACGGGAAGTTGCAGGTCGAGACGGCCACGGGCACAACGACCCTGGCGAATCCGTCGCTGTTCGTGGGCTATGCGGGCGCCGCCGCCGCACCCACGGCCATCCTGCTGCTGCAGCACAGCCTGCACGTCGAAATCCATATCGACCGCACCAACCGTATCGGCAAATCCGATGCCGCGGGCGTCGCCGACGTGTACCTCGAAGCCGCGATCACGACGATCATGGATTGCGAGGATTCCGTCGCGGCCGTCGACGCCGAGGACAAGGCGCACGCCTACCGCAACTGGCTCGGCCTGATGCGTGGCGACCTCG
>Ga0315275_10005136_pt1 | contig 12354 bp, 14 predicted proteins | sample YL17G03_0_MG_FD_205557 | JGI IMG/M metagenome (GOLD analysis project Ga0315275, IMG submission 205557) | Sediment microbial communities from Yellowstone Lake, YNP, Wyoming, USA - YL17G03_0 | ecosystem: Environmental > Aquatic > Freshwater > Lake > Sediment | place: USA: Wyoming | collected... | reverse complement strand
CTCGTGCAGATCGACCTCTCGGCCGTGCCTGGAGTTAAGGGTGTGATTTCTCTTTATGACGAAAAGGGAAGTGAGATCTGGAGGGCCGATGATGCGGACAAGAACGGTCCCGAATCCATCTTTAACTTGGCCTTGGCCCAAGGCGTCTATTATATCGATGTTTGGGCCAGGGAAATTAACGCCATAGATCCATACACGCTGAGCACGAAAATCCTGGGCCCCTGGCGGGACGGAATGGAGGCGGAACCGAATGATCGCCAGGAAGACGCCACAGATCTCAGGCTGGGACAGAGCGTGGAAGGCTATTTTCAAGCCAATGCCGAAGAGGATTGGTATAAGCTGATTATCGACAAGCCCGGCAAGAGCGAAATCCAGGTTGACCTCAGCGCCGTTCCGGACGTGGATACGAGGTTTGGAATTACTGATAAAGACCGGAATGGGCTGTGGGACGCCAACAACACCTCAAAAGGCGAACCGGAAACCATTGCCCATCTTGTAGTCACAGAGGGCACGTACTATATCTGGGTGAAAGGCTATCAAAAGAATATCACTGACAAGTATACATTTAGCGTACGTTATCTCGGGCCCTGGCAGGAGGGCACTGAAGCCGAGCCCAACAACGAATTCAAACAGGCCGGCGAGATCAAGTTCAATGTGCCGTTCACCGGCCGTGTCAATTCGCGTTCTGACAGCGACTTCTATTCGATCAGCATCCCTGAGCCTGCGCCCGACATAACGGTCATCCAGGTGTCCGGCGTTCCCGGGATTCAATGGAATCTCTATCTCCTCGACCCCAAAAAGGAGTATCTCGATCAATCGCGATGGGCAGAACCCGGCCAGGGAGAAGAAATCGTCCGGATGAAACTCAAGCCGGGGACCTATTACATACAAGTCGAAGTGAGAAGCGGAGTGAACATCGGCGCAGAATACACGCTCTCTGCCGGGAGATCGCAAAAACTGCCGGCTGCGGCCGAGGAAGTCCAGCAGGCCCTGAGGAGAGCGCTGGATTGGCTCGCCTCCAAACAACAGAAAGACGGCTCCTGGTCCGGGCACTATGCTTACACAGGCCTTTCCCTCCAGTCCTTCATCGGAGCCAAGTGTGTTCAGAAGGATTATTCGGCGAACACCAAGTCGGCTGTTCAGTATCTCAAGTCGGTCTGGAAGCCGAGCGCCAAGTATCCCGACGGGTCCAAGGACCAGGCCTTTTATGGCGGCCAGTTGGGGACAGAAAATATTTATGAGCATGCCATGACAACGCTGGGCCTCATCGAAGCCCTGGTCGACTTGAATGACGCGAGCCTCGAGCCCATCGCCCAGGATGCCATCAGCCTCATCATCCGCTCCCAAAACACCGAGCACAAGCCGGAGACGCTCGGCGGGCCCTTCAAACCCGATAATGAATCCTATGGCGGCTGGAGATACCGTCCGGACTCTACAAACAGCGATATCTCGGTCAGCGGCTGGCAGATCCTCGCCCTCAGGGCCGCAGTGAACGCGGGTTTCGCTGTTCCCGATTATGTCTTCCCGGCAGCGGCCGGGTTTGTCCGGTCTCTTCAGGGCAAGGAGGACGGCTCTTTCCGCTATTTTGAGCCTGGCAGATCTGGCGGTTCCTGCGCCCGAGCGGGCATGGGAGCTCTCTCGCTCCAGCTCTGCGGCTATCCTCAGGACCCGGCCATCCCGCCCGCCCTTCGTTTCATGCAGGATTACGCACCGCGATGGAATGTCGAAAAGCCCGGAGACGGGTACCCGTTTTATTACTGGTATTACGGCACGCGGGCAATGTATCTTGCGGGCGGCGATGACTGGCGCATCTGGAAAGACTGGATGTGCAGGTTCCTGGTTGACCATCAAAACCAAGATGGGAGCTGGGATGGGGCTTACAGTGAGCGGGACTTGGATCCCTACAGAGTTGCGCTCGGCGCGCTGATGCTCGAGTTCTGCTGCGGAAATGTGCCGATCTACATGTCCCCGGTGAAGAGGCTCGGCTCGGGGTTTATCAAGGTCGATTTCGAGAAGGGCGCCGAGAAGGAGGCCAGTAAGAACGTCGAGATCATCATGGACGCCTCGAATTCCATGTGGGGGCGGATTGGCGGAGAAGCCAAGATCACCATCGCGCGCCAGGTGCTGGCGCAGATCATCAACGGATTGCCGGACTCGATGAATGTGGGAATGAGGGTTTACGGCCACCGCTACGGACTTAATGACAAGCTGGCCTGCATGGATACACAGCTTCTGGTCCCCATCGGCCCAGTCGCCAAAGCACAGCTCATCGACACGGTGAATAAAATCCAGCTCAAGGGGAAAACCCCGCTCGTGCTATCACTCCTCGAAGCGATCAAGGATTTCGAGAAAATCCCCAACGGCTCCGTCATCCTGGTCACGGACGGGATCGAAAGCTGCAACGGCGACATCAAGTCCATCGGTCCGGCCGTCAAGAAATCCGGCCTGGAGCTCAAGGTCCACATTGTCGGGTTCGACATCAAGGAGAAGGAAGCGCGCGCCGAGCTCGAAGCCATCGCCAAGTCGACCGAAGGACGGTACCTCGATGCTAAGAACGCCGGCGAGCTTCTTTCCGCCCTCGAGCAGACGCTCAAACTCGAGTATGTCGTACTCGACGAAAAGGGCCAGGAAGCCGGCCGCGGCACCGTCGGCGGCGACGAGGTCAAGCTCAAAGAGGGTGCCTATACGCTCCGCATTATGCTCGCTCCCCAGCCGATCGAAACGAAGGTGCAGGTCAAGGCGGGGGAAAGGTCGGTCTGCGTCCTCAAGAAAGAAGCCGGCGCCTGGAAGCTGGGCAGGTGATGAGCAGGCCGCCCATACCATGGTGGCACGAAAAACGCCCTATCTGCGTCTTTCTATTCTTCTCCACTCCCCTCCTCCTGATAGCGTGCGCCGCCAACCGCGTGGCCGTCCCGTCTCCAGGTCCGGCGGCGCCCGCGGACGTCGAGACGAGTGCCGCCCCTGTGGCCGCTCCGCTTATCCCCACCGGGGTATCGGCGGTAGAAGGAAACAAACTGGTAAAGGTGATATGGACGCCCTCAGCCGCGGCGACGTCCTATAACATCTACTATGCGACTTCATCCTCGGTATCCAAGAAGGACGGCATAAAGATCGCCGGCATCCCAGGCGGTAATTATACGGTACGGCGACTTAAAAACAAGACCCCCTACTATTTCGCGGTCACCGCGGTGAACGCCGGCGGCGAGAGCGAGGACTCCCCGTGGGCCATGGCGACGCCGCTCGCGCGAGCCCCGAAACCCGGGCTTGTCCGCATCCCGGCGGGGCCCTTCCGGATGGGTGATAACCTCGATCAGACGAGTTATGCGGTGCCCGTGCACACGGTCGACCTCGATGAGTTCTCCATTGAGCGGTATGAGACGATGTACGCGCTCTGGAAAGAGGTCTATGACTGGGCCATAGCCAACGGCTACAGTTTTGACAACGCCGGATCGAACGGCTCCTTTGGCAAGGGAAACCACCTGCCCGTGGTGATGATCGGCTGGTACGATTCCGTGAAATGGCTCAATGCCCGCTCCGAGAAGGAAGACCGGACTCCGGTCTACTATGTCGACGATGCCCACACGAACGTATACAGGACCGGTTGCATCGACCTCACGAATGCCCGGGTGAAATGGGAAGCCAACGGGTACCGGCTGCCGACAGAAGCCGAATGGGAAAAGGCGGCCAGGGGAGGCCTCGAGGGCAAGCGCTACCCCTGGGGAGATGAGCTGGGCGCGGGTCACGCCAATGACAACATGGGCAGCGCCGTGCCCGTCGGCATCTATCCGGCCAACGGTTACGGTCTCTATGACATGGCAGGGAACGTTTTCGAATGGGTCTGGGATTGGGGTTCAGAAAGACAAGCCTATGACTGGGCCGTCGATGGGGCCAAGAACCCCCGTGGGCCGGATTCGAGCGACACGGGGACAAGGATCCGGCGCGGAGGAGGCTACGCATATGGATCCCATCAATTCAAGTGCTCCGGCCGCATGTTTCGCGCGCCAACCTATACCGCTCCTTACTTTGGATTCCGATCAGCCAGGAATAAACGTTAGTGGCCTAACGGATCACCCGGGTATAGAGCCAGTAGAGAAAAGAGATCACGTAGGCGGCGAACAAGGTCCAGGCCAGGATCGCGATCGTCTTGTCGATGCGCTGGATGACCGGGTACTTTGCCCGCCATTTTCTGGTGTTGAGTTTCGAGACAGCGTAGAGTACGGCGAGCACGAGTCCCAGGGAGAGCCACTTTCTCATGTTCGGCCGCCTGATTCTACCAGAATCCCCCCGCCTCCGCCAATTGGTGCCTGTCCCCTGTTTGGTCTAATTTGACACGAATCAGGGCGTATGCTAAATTTATGTTCCTATTTTTATCGAAAAGGAAATCCGATGTTTGCCATATTCAAGACAGGCGGAAAGCAGTACAAGATCCAGACCGGAGATGTTCTCTCTGTTGAGAAAATCCCCGCCGAGCCCGGGCAACGGGTCCTGTTCAACGAGGTGCTGCTGATCGCGGATGACAATGAGACCCTGATCGGAACGCCGTACCTCGAGAAAGCGGCGGTCCGGGCCGAGGTCCTGGAGAACTTCAAGGATGAGAAAGTCATCGTTTTCAAGAAGAAGCGGCGCAAGCAGTACCGCAGGACTCGCGGGCATCGCCAGCAGCTGACCAAGCTGCGCGTGGACCTGATCGCTCCGGACGTGAGCGCCCTGTCTGAGGAGGAGCTCCGGGGTCCCGAACCGCCGGCCGCTCCCGCCCCCGCTCCTGAAGAAACCGCCGCGTCCAAGCCGGTCGAGGAAAAAACCGCGGCCGCGGCCGGGAAAAAGCCGGCCAAAAAAGAAACCAAGGCCAAGGCTGAAGGGGCTAAACCGGAAAAACCAAAAAAGGCCGCGAAAACCACCAAAGAGACGCCGGCCAAAAAGAAGGGCGCCTAGGTCGCTCAACGTAAAGGAGAACGAAGATGGCACACAAGAAGACAGGCGGCGCAGCTCGAAACGGCCGGGACAGCAGCGGCAAGCGCTTGGGCGTAAAGCGGTTCAGCGGCCAGCAGGTCCAGGCGGGTTCAATTCTCGTCCGTCAGCGGGGGACGCCCATCAAGCCCGGCTCCAACGTGAGCCGGGGCAAGGATGATACCCTGTTCGCCCGGGTTAACGGCACCGTTCGATTCGACGACAAAGGGAGCCGGGGCAAGTTTGTCTCGGTCCTTCCGGCATAGAGGGATTGGCCAAAATCGCTCCTGTTCTCAGTCCCCGAGAAGAAAAATCTTCTTTTTTTAATTCGCGAATGAAAATGGGGGAGGTGCCGGCTTAGCTCGATGTTCATCGACCGGGTCAGAGTCACGCTTCAGGCCGGCAAGGGGGGTAACGGCTGCGTCAGTTTCCGGCGCGAGTGGGGAGTCCCCAAGGGAGGGCCGGACGGCGGCCGGGGCGGCAACGGAGGCAGCGTCTATCTCGTGTCCGAACCCGGCCTGACTTCGCTATCCTACTTCCGTTTCCATCCCATCAACCGGGCCCGCAACGGATCTCACGGCGAGGGCAACCGGCGCTCGGGGAAGTCAGGCGAGGGCCTCGTCCTGCGCGTTCCGGTGGGAACGGTCGTCAAGTCCGCGGTGACAGGCGAGACGCTGTTCGATTTTTTGCGCGCGGACCAGAGGTATGAAGCCGCCCGGGGCGGCAAGGGAGGCCGGGGCAACGTAACCTACGCAACCTCCACGCACAGGACGCCTCGGGAATGGCAGCCTGGAGCGCCCGGGGAGGAAAAGGACCTGATCCTCGAGCTCAAGCTCATCGCCGATGTCGGCCTGGTCGGATTTCCCAACGTGGGCAAGTCGACGCTCATCTCGAAGGTCTCCTCGGCGCATCCGGTCATCGCCGATTATCCCTTCACCACCCTCATCCCCCATCTCGGCGTGGTCGATGCGAGCTCCGAACGAAGCTTCGTGGTGGCCGATATCCCCGGCCTGATCGAGGGGGCGCACGAAGGACACGGGCTCGGCATCCAGTTCTTGAAGCACATCGAGAGGACAAAGATCCTCGTCCACATCGTCGACGTCTCCCCCTACACGGGCCGGGACCCGGTCGCCGATTTCCGGGTTGTGCTCGAAGAGCTCAAGGCTTATAACCCCGGTCTGGAAAAGCGCCCGCAGATACTCGTCGCCAACAAAGTCGACCTGTTGACAGACGACAAGAAAAGGCTGACGGCATTGAAGCGCCTGGCGGCCCGGCGGAAGCTGCCGTTCATGGCGATCTCGGCCCTGAAAGGGAGCGGGCTCAAGGAGCTCGTCACGGCCATGGCCTCGCTCCTTCAGGAACAGGAGGCCTCGCGGGCGTAATTCATGCAGACAGACAGAGTGGGGCTGCTGGGCGGAACGTTTAACCCCGTGCACAACGGGCACCTGCACGCCGCCGAAGAGGTCCGCCGGCGCGCGGGGCTGCGGCGGATTCTTTTCATCCCCTCCTATATCCCCCCGCACAAGCTGTCGGCGGAGATGGCTTCGCCCGAGGACCGGTTCGCGATGGTCAGTTTAGCGCTGAAAGGCCACCCCGCTTTCGAAGCCTCTCCCCTCGAGATCGACGTCCGGGAGACATCGTATTCGATCATCACCCTGAACAAGGTCAAGTCTCTCCACGGGGAAAGCCGGGTTTTTTTCATCCTGGGCATCGACGCCTTTGTGGAAATCGAAACGTGGAGGTCCTACCGGGAACTTCTCGCCCAATGTCATTTCATCGTCATCAGCCGTCCCGGCCACCGGCTGGACGAGGCGCGCCGGGCCCTGCCCGGGGATTACGCCGGGACGATCCTCGATCTCCCGGAGCCCCTGCCCCTCACCGACGAGCAGGCCGAGCGGTACCGGATATTCCTGTTTCCGATCAATGCCCTGGACATCTCCTCGACGGATATCCGCCGGCGGGTCCGTCAGGGACAGCCCGTATCCGGGCTCGTGCCGGAACCCGTCGATTTTTATATCCAAAAGAAAAAGCTTTACCAGGAGTAAAATGACGAACGACATAACGAAAAAACTCACCAAGCGCGGCCTTCCGTCCGAGGTCCGGCTGTCCGTCAAGGCCAGCCAGGCCAAGAAGGCCGAGGACATCCTGGTCCTCGACCTCAGGGAAATCACCTCATTCACCGACTTTTTCGTCATCGTAACCGGGAACTCGTCCCGCCAGAACGTGGCCATCTACGAGTCCATCGAGCAGGACCTCAAGAAAAAGAAGACCCGGCCCCTGGGGGTCGAAGGCAAGGAAGTGGCCGAATGGATCCTGATGGACTACGGGAACTTCGTGGTGCACGTGTTCTCCAGGCGCGCGCGTGAGTACTATTCGCTCGAGAAGCTCTGGGGGGACGCCCCCAAGGTGGCCTACGCCGAGAGTTCCTGACGAGCCTCCGGCCGCCGGACCGCATTTCTCTGTCGTTTTTTCTTGACTTTTGAACCCCGAGTCCGTATTTTAGGTTTTCTTTTCTGAAAGATGAGTGGACGTCTCAGGATCCTCTGGCCCGGCAAGACCAGGGACCTCGACTGGCGCGCCCTGCAGGAGTTCTACCTCCGGCGGATCCGCCAGCTCGCGCCCTGCGAGGTTGTCGAGACGCGGGAGGCGCGGGGGCTCGAGGACAGCCAGTCGGCGAGGATCAAGGAGATCGAAGCCGCCAGCCTTGAAAAGCGGCTGAAAGATGATTATATTATCTGCCTCTCTGATGGCGGGAAGACGATGACCTCGGAAGCCTTTGCCGGTTTTTTGCAAAAGCGATTGTCGGAGGCACGGGGGACGGCGTTCGTCGGCGGCGGTTTCGCCGGGCTGGCCGGACGGATCCTGGAGCGCGCCGACCTCACGCTCTCCCTCTCGCCGATGACATTCTCCCATGAGCTCTGCCGGGTTGCTCTGCTCGAGCAGATCTACCGGGCTCTGACGATCATGAAAGGAAAACGATATGCCAAGTAAAGTGGAACCCATCGCCAAGAAAGAAAAACAGGTCCTGGAGAAGACGCTCCGCGAGGAGAAGGAAAAGATCCTGTATAAGCTCAGGCAGTTCCATACCGAAAGCAAGGAAGTGGAGTCCGACATCGCCCAGGATGTCGTGGACAAGGCCGAGAGCTCCTACACCAAAGAATTTCTGCTGAGCCTGTCGGACACCGAGCGCCGGCAGCTGGCCCTGATCGACGACGCCTTGCGGCGGCTTCACAAGGAATTCGGCCTGTGCCAGATGTGCGGCAAACCCGTCGGCAAAAAGCGCCTGTCGGCGCTCCCCTGGACTCCCTACTGCATCGATTGCCAGCAAAAGCAGGAACAGGAGAAAGCCTGAGGGAGGGCTTCGCCCGCCGGCTCGCCGGCTGGCTTAAACTCGCCGACCTTCTCGTCTACCCGTCCTTTTGCGAACTCTGCCGGTGTTTCCTGGAAAAACCCGGGGAAAAAGTCATCTGCCGCGAGTGTCTGAGCCAGCTCCGGCCCAAACTCTCCGCGCACTGCCACGTCTGCGGCCGGTTCTTCGAGGGAGCCGGGGAATCCCACCTCTGCGGCGCCTGCCTAAAGAGCCCGCCGCCGTTTTCCAGGCACCGGTCATACATGAAGTATGAAGGCAAGGCGAAGGACGTCATCCTCCTGTTCAAGTACCGGGGGAACGAGATCCTGGGCAAGCGCCTGGCCGGACTTATCGGCTCCGCGCTGGGAGGCGAAGACGGCCTCTGGGACGGAGTGGACGCCGTGGTTCCGGTTCCGCTCCATTCGAAGAAACTCAGGAAACGCGGTTATAACCAGGCGGCTGTCATGGCCCGGCATCTGGCCGGGCTTAAGAGGATTCCTCTTGTCGACAACCGCCTTCTCAAGGCGAGGAACAATCCCGCCCAGACATCGCTCCATGCCGCCGAACGCGAGACCAACGTGAGGGGGGCCTATCTCATCAAGAAACCCGGGCCCCTAAACGGCCTGGTTGTGCTCCTCGTCGACGACGTCTTTACTACCGGCGCGACCATCAGAGAATGCAGCCGGACGTTATTGCGGGCCGGAGCCAGGGAGGTCAGGGCAGTCACCTTCGCCCAAGCCTAATTCCGGTCCGCCTTTCCGCTTACTTCGTTTTTTCCTCTTGCGTCGGCTTGACGATCCTGACTTTGCGCGGCTTGAGCTCGGCTTTCTTGGGCATCGTGATTTTCAGGACTCCGCTCTCGTGCTCGGCCCGGATCTTGTCTTGATCGATATAGTTGGGGAGTGTAAAGGACCTATAGAACGAACCATAAGCGCGCTCGATCCTGTGGTAATTTTCCTCTCGGGTTTCCTTTTCGAGCTTCCGCTCGCCCTGGATGCTAAGGACGTTATCCTCGATTTTGATCTCGACGTCCTGTTCGCTCAGCCCTGGGACTTCCGCGGTCAGCACGAGTTGGGCTTCGTCCTCGTAGATGTCGACAGCTGGAGCCCAGGAAGAAGCCACAAGCTCCTTCTCCTCGCCGCGCTGGGTGACGGCATCCTCGAACAGCCGGTTCATCTTGTCACGGATAGAAACCAGATCCCTCAAGGGATCCCATCTGATGATAGCCATATTCGATCTCCTTTCATGGGCGATTTTAGATCTCATTATAATATCTTAGCGTTATGTTGTCACGTATATCTTATTAAATATATTTATATTGCAAAGATACGCCGTCCTCTAGTCCATATTGAGGGTTGATCCTAAACGTTCCCGGAAACCGTCTTTGACTTGCCCGCCCCTGCGATGAGCACGACGGCCTCCCCCCGGGGCTTCATGCTCTGGACCTTATCTCGGAGATCAGCGATAGTCCCCCTGATAAACTCCTCGTAGATCTTGGTCAATTCCCTGGCGATGACTGCGTCGCGGTGACCCAGGACCTCGGCAGCCAGGCTCAGGAACTCGCCGACTTTCCGGGCCGGCAGATAAAAGATCAGGGTCCCCTCTTCGCTCCCCAGGGACACCAGGAGCCGGCGGAGCTTTTCTTTCTTCGGCGGCGGGAAGCCCAGGAAAACAAACCGGTGGGTGGCCAGGCCGGACGCGCAGAGGGCGGCCACGAAGGCCGACGGCCCCGGGACGGGGACGATTTTGACGCCGGCTCGGAGCGCTTCCCGGATGAGCCTGAACCCGGGGTCGGAAATGCCCGGCGTTCCCGAGTCCGAGACGAGCGCGACGTCCTTTCCCTCCCCAAGCAGGCAGAGAATCAGCGGGATCTTCTGCCCTTCCCGCGGCTGATAATAAGATATTAGACGAGCGTGGAGGCCATATCTCGTGACGAGCTTGAGCGTCTGGCGCGTGTCCTCGCAGGCGATGGCCCCAACCTGGCGCAGGATCTCGACCGCGCGAAACGTCATATCTTCCAGGTTGCCGATGGGCGTGGCGACCACGTAAAGGGTCCCGCATCCGGCGCGCGGTGCGACCTCAGCCATGATCTAACGGCCCCGGTCGTAAGGGTAAAGAAAATCGAGCCCCACCGTGCGGGCCGATATCTTGGCGATGGGGGGCATTTTTCTCTTGAATTCGCAGCTCTCGATGAGCGTAACGATTTTTCTCACCGACTTCGCCGGGAACCCGGACTTGACGAGTTCGCCTGGAGATTTCCCCTGGTCCACAAGCTCGAATAGAATGCCGTCGATCTCGCCGTAGGTCAGGCCGAACTCGCCCTCGTCAGTCTGGCCGGGCCAGAGGCCGGCTGACGGCGCCTTCTCCCGGATCCGAGCGGGCACATCGAGGTGAGCGGCCAGCTCGCGCACCTGCGTCTTGTAAAGGTCGCCCAACGGGTTGATGCCGCAGGCTAGATCCCCGTGGATCGTTCCGTAGCCCATCAGGAGCTCGGTCTTGTTGCTTGTGCCCAGGATGAGGGCGCCTTCCCGGGCCGAAAAATCGTAGAGAATGGACATCCGCTCCCTGGCCATCTTATTCCCCCTCAGCAGTTTGCTCTTCGTGGGGGAACATGAGAAATAGGCGTCCACCATGGGCGCGATGTCGATCACGCGGGAGCGGATGCCCAGCCGGCGGGCCACTGCCCGGGCATCTTTGACGTCCTCTGAGGACATATCGCCGTAGGGCATGATCAGGGCGAGCACGTTCTTCGGTCCCAGGGCCCTCGCGGCCAGGGACGCGCAGACCGTAGAATCCAGCCCCCCGGAGAGCCCCAGGACGGCTTTCCGGAAGCCGAACTTGGCGAGCTCCTCCCGGATGAAAGAGCAGAGCAGCCGGGCGACAAAGGCGGGATTAATCTTCATTGCCGCGCACAACCCTTCCCAGCGAGTGATAGATGAGCTCGGGAAGGTCGTCCCTCTTGAAGGTCCACCTCTGCCGCGCCCGCCGGATCTCGCTCAGGTCAAGGTCGACGATAGCGAGTTCCTCGCCGGTTTCCGGGGCTTTTAAAAGGGGTTTTCCCGAGGGGCTGAACACGAACGAGCCCCCGGCGAACACCTTGCCGTCCTCGAACCCCACCCTGTTGCAATAGATGACAAAGGACGTGCAGAAAAAGGAAACGGCTTCGCCCATAAGTTCCCACATCCGCGTCGTGGCAAACCCGGGCTCCTCCGACATGCCGCGTCCGGGCGCCGCGCTGATCACGATGATGACCTCCGCCCCGCCCGCAAACAGAAGGTAGCTCGAGGCCAGGCTCAAGAAATCCCGGCAGATCATCACCCCGGCGCGGCCGAACCGCGTGTCGAAAGCGGCGAAATCCCTCCCCCGGGCGAAAAACTTGGCCTCGTCGAACATCCCGCCCGTCGGCAGGAAGACCTTCCGGTGGAGGTGGACGATCTCGCCGCCGCTCAGGTAGGCCGCGGCGTTATGGAAAATCCCCTTCGACGTCTCCGCCATGAAGCCGAACACGACATCGACGCCGCGGCTCGCCGACCTGAGCTTATCCATCACGGGGCTCTTCGAAAGGTCGATGGCGACCTCGGGGACGAGGTCCATGAGGGTGTACCCGGTCAGGCTCAACTCGGGGAAAACGACGAGTTCCGCGCCCTTCTTCCTGGCCGTCTCGATGAAGCGGAGGTGGCGCGTCAGGTTGCTCTCGACGTCCCCGAGCCGGGGCGCCATTTGAACGAGGGCGGCTCTCACGATGAAAAATTATCACATTCCCCCGGCCAATGCAATTTGGCCGCGGTTTGAAAATTTGCGCCGCTTGGGATATAAATATGCAGTAAAGGTTCAGCATGAATCACATCGCCGTTCTTCTCCGCCGTATTTATCTCAACAGGCTGAGCGGCCAGCTCTCCTTCCGCCGGGACCCTCTCAGCAAGCAGCTCTTTTTCCGGGACGGCGAGCTCGTGTCCGCCAGGACCAACGTCCCCGAAGAAAGACTGGGCGAGATCCTCTTCAAGCTGGGCAAGATCTCCGGCGATGTCCACGAGAAGCTCGAGCGCTACATCAAGCCG
>Ga0315275_10005131_pt1 | contig 12356 bp, 4 predicted proteins | sample YL17G03_0_MG_FD_205557 | JGI IMG/M metagenome (GOLD analysis project Ga0315275, IMG submission 205557) | Sediment microbial communities from Yellowstone Lake, YNP, Wyoming, USA - YL17G03_0 | ecosystem: Environmental > Aquatic > Freshwater > Lake > Sediment | place: USA: Wyoming | collected... | reverse complement strand
TACCTGCAGGGACTATATTAACAGGGAAGATACACAATTTTGAGAACATAGCTATATTAGCTAAAGGTCGTATACGAATTACTAACGGTACTGATTCTTACGTTATATCTGAAGGTCACATAATGGTAGACCAGCCGGGCGTTAAACGCCTTGGTTATGCAGAGACAGATGTAATTTTTATAACCGTACATAAGACAGCCAACACAGAGATTGATGACATAGAAAAAGAACTTGTCTCTGCTACCTTTGAAGAATATGAACAGCAACTGCTGTTAGGAGAAACACTATGAGTTTTATTGTAGCAGCAGCATCAACAGCCGCCGTATCAGCTATATCGGCAGGGGCAATCACAGGTGGGGTTACTGGGGCAATAGCCGCTGGCGGTATTGCTGGTGCTACAGCCGCACTAGGTGGTGTTGCCGCAGGGGCAGCTACAGCAGGTGCTTTAGGCGCAGGTATAGGAGCTATTGGTGCAGCAGCTACAGGTGGTGATGTTGGTAAAGGTGCTTTATCTGGAGCAATTTCAGGTGCAGTCACTGGGGGTATTGCCCCCGGTTTAGGGGGAGCAACCGCAGGTCTTGGTACGGTAGGAAGCGGAATAGTAACTGGCGGGATTGCCGGTGCCGCAGGTTCTGCCGCTGGCGCAGCTGCTGTAGGTGAGGATGCCGGCAAAGCTGCTCTAATGGGCGGAGGTATAGGCGCTGTTGGCGGAGCTATAGGTGGTGCAACTAAAGGTAATGTCACAATGGACGAAGGGGCAATGGCTGGTGTTGAGGGAGCTCCACCAACAGGTGGGGATGGTTTACCACCTAGCGGACCTCAAGGGAATTATCCTAACTCCCAATTTGTAGACGGCGCACCAACAATGGAATTACCTAATAGTCCCACTACAGCTATGTCACCTACCGCTAACGCGTCCACACCTTTCTTGGCCCCTGCAACACCTATTGCTCCAAGTTCGGAAGGATTGGGAAGTAGATTAGCAAGTGCTGCAGGGGATGTTGGTACTAATTATGGACAACAACTTGTAAGCAACCCTATAGGTATAGCAAAGTCTGCACTTCCAGATTTAGCAACAGGCGCTTATTATGGCGGGGGGTTAGATACTCAATACCCAACAGAACAGCCTACTGTAACACAAGACATAGGAGGAGCGCCTTTAGCGGATACCTACCAACGTACTGGAGATGCCGAAAGAAAAACACTTCCTAAATACTACGCAGCTGGCGGAGGTATTCCTAGAGCAGCAGAGGCTACGCCTTTACTTAACGAGAGTACAACTCCTGCTCAACCACAAACTATGAATAAATTTGCAGGTATGGGGGTTGAGGCCGCTAAAATAGGCAACCAAGTGTATCAGACACAACAACAACAACAGCAACCTCAACCTCAACAACAGCAAGTAGGTATCCCTAGACCTATGCAACCTACCCCTCCACCAGCTCCTACACAGTTGCAGACGCCTACACAACAGAACCAACCTATGTTCTATGCGGCAGGTGGAGCTGTTCAAACTCCAACTCAAGGAAGTGCGCAAGGCTCATTTACAGATCAAGTTAGAGCATTGGCTGCACAGAAAGTTAAAGAGCATTACGCTCAACAAGCTCGTGATCTACAAGCACAGCAACAAGCGCAACAGCAACAGTATGCTCAACCAAGAAGCCAAGTTATTAATACATCTAATGATGGTATGGGTAACTCCGTTAGTAATGTACAACCTGCGTATGCCAACGGTGGCATGGCTCAAGATAACTTAGGCGGATATTCTCATGGTGGTATTGCCGGGTTGACTAGAGGTCCCGGAGACGGGGTTAGTGACTCGATCCCAGCTCAAATAGGGGATAGTGGTAAACAACCCGCTAGGCTCGCGGACGGAGAGTTCGTCTTACCGAGCCGTATTGTTTCAGAGTTAGGTAACGGTTCTACTGAAGCTGGCGCAAAAGCTTTACAAGCAATGGTAGATCGTATTCAATCTAAACGACAAAAATCTATTGGTAAAGGTAAAGTTGCTGTTGACTCTAAAGCTAGGAAGGAGTTGTTAGGGTGAGTATAAAAGTACAACATGTTGATCCTAAATATATTCATCATGTATGGCATCTTGTTGAACCGTGGCTCGCCCCTGTATTTGAAGTTATAGGCGACTCCTCATACTACACAATAGAAAATCTTAAAGACTATATTATAAGAGGGGAGCATGTCTTACTCATAGGTATAGATGAATTAGAAGTAATACGAGGCGCAGTCACAGTACAATGGTGTAATTATCCTAATGCTAGAATAGCATATGTCTCAGCTTTTGGAGCGTCTGTTGGTAATGAAGTTGAGCATTACAGTGTATTTATAAAATGGTTAAAAAGTATGGGCACTACTCGTGTTGAATGCACAGCACCACCTACTGTTGCTAGATTATTGCGACAAAAAATGGGGTTTGTAAAGAGCCCACTAATTACTATGGAGTTAGACATATGATATTAAAACCAAGCACTGTTCGCAAATTCTTTTTATACCTTGTACAAGGGCCTAAATTTTATGGCAAAACTCCCAGCTCCCCTAGCCAAACTACGCAGACGGTAAATCAGAATAGCATCCCTGCGGAGCTACTGCCCTATACCAAATCTATGATGGGCGCGGCTGAAAATCAAGTGTATCAAAAGGATGCAGCGGGGAAAATTACAGGACTACAACCCTATAAGCCTTTTAGCACTAATGCTCAAGATTATTTAGCTCCATTTAGCCCTCTTCAACAACAAGCTCAAGCTAGTGCAGCTAATTTACAAACTCCTAGTCAATTTGCACCTGCCACTCAACTAGCTGGTATGAGTGGTGTTGGTCAATTAGGTACAGCAGGTCAAGCTCTAGGTTATGGCGCACAAGGTGCAGGTTACGGACAGAATGCCGCTAATGTAGGGGCGATAGGCGGGCTTGGTTATGGAGCTCAAAGTGCTGATTTAGGTATGACTGCTGCAGGTACGGCTGGTCAAGGTTATGGAGCAGGGGCACAATATACCCAACAAGCTACTGATCCAAACGCACTTGGCGCATATATGTCTCCTTATATGCAGAATGTCATGCAACAGCAAGGGCGAGAGCTTAATAGAAACTACGATATAAGCGGCGCTCAACAGCAAGGTCAAGCAACGTTATCTAGTGCATTTGGTGGCAGTCGTGAAGCCCTTATGGCATCTGAGAATGAGCGTAATAGGAATATGGCGCTTAACAAGATGCAAGCTGAAGGACTACAAAATGCCTATACAGCAGCCACCGCAAACCAACAGTTCGGTGCAAATTTAAATCTACAAGGTATGCAAGCTGGTAATCAAGCTATACAAACTGGTTTACAAGGTATTGGTCAAGGTATCACTGGTGTTAATACAGCTCTCCAAGGTTATCAACAAGGTATGGCTGGTTCGCAAGCTGGACTTCAAGGTGTACAAGGTGCACAAGCTGGGTTTACAGGAGCAGGTCAGGCTGCAGGGACTATGGGTAATCTAGGCCAACAACAGTTGGCTGCAGATACAAGCATTATAGGTACGCAAGGGCAAGTTGGTGGGCAACAACAAGCTCAACAACAACAAGCTATTGACCAATCAATACTTGATTATAAAAACGCTCAACAATATCCGTATATGCAGTTAGGCACCATGTCTAACCTTATTCGTGGTATCCCTATGACTAACCAAACAACTACCCAGTATCAAGCTCAACCAAGTACTGGGAGTCAAATAGGCGGAATGGCTGCTGCAGGGTTAGGTGCTTACGCTGCATTAAAAGCTGAGGGTGGTATTATTGAGGATAAGGGGTATGCTAAAGGTGGTATTGTAGGCTATAAACTAGGTGGTGAAATTGAAGAGAGTATGCGTAGCAAGTTAGATGATTTAGATAAACCCCGCTTAGAAGCTATTATTAAAAAGAATGTAAGCCCTGTACAAACAGGTTTGGCTAAAGAAGTACTTGCTACCAAACTAGCTAAAGGTGGAATTGTTGCTTTTGCTAATAATGAAGAAGGGGTAAAAGATAAAGAGAAAGATAAGATGCCTGACTTACTAGGTGATCTTTCTGAGCAAGAAGATGTAATACAAGAAAAGATAAATAGACAAAAATCTATCAAGAATACCCCTATAACTACTAACGCTGCACCAATTATACCAGCGCAAACTGAAAGCGGTACACCACCCACACCAGTTGCAGGTATAAAGGCAGTAGAAACACCTGCTGTTGCAGATAAAGTTGCAGCCCCAGTTAAAGCTACACCATTTAATCTTGACCAAGCTATGGTGGATCAACAACAGGATGTTGAGAAATTAAGGTTAGACGCTAACAAAGAGGAAGACACCTTAATCGCTGAAGATAAAAAAAGGCGTGGAGAACAACTTGGTCCAGACACTGCTACTGCTGAATATCGTAAAAAGATTATGGATGAAAGAGCTAATGCTCCAGATGAAGCTAGAAGACAGATGGGTATGCGTCTTATGGAGTTCGGAGCTAACTGGGCATCAACTCCGGGGGCACCGTTAGTTGCAGGTATGCGAGCATTGAAAGAAGGTTTACCGGGAGTTATGGAAGATACTAAAGCTAACAAGAAAGCCATGAAAGATATAGATGCGTCTATATATCAACTTGATCATGCGGCAAGATTGGAAGCTGAAGGCTATTTAGATAGAGCCACAGCTAGAAGAGAAAAAGCTCAAGAACTATTTATGAAAGCCGCACCTCAAGTTATTGATGCTGGTGTTAAGAAAGAACAACTAATGCAACAAGACGAAGCAAATAAAGCTCAAGCTGCGCATTACAGAGCTACCGAAGGTATTCAAAATGCAGAACTTGCGCAAAGAGCAAGTCAATTTGATATAACATCAGGTAAACCTACAGAAGCAGGTATGAAAGAGCAAGCCATACAAGCAATTATGAAGGAAAAAGGTATACCATATGGCACTGCTTATGGTCAAGTAGAGGCGTTGGGTAGAACCACAAAAGACCCAACATTAGGTTATAGAGTTGCTATGGCTAAAGCTAAACTTGATAACGCAAGTGATATATACAATGCCGCACTTGGTGAAGATGCAAAACAAAAAGCGTATGACGTTTATCGAATTGCAAATAAAGAATTTGAAAGATTGCAAAGAGAGTTTGATCCTACAGGGGAATACGGAACAACACCTCCTCCATCACTTGGACCTAATGTAAATAATGGCGGTTCGGGTTTATCTAATGAAGATTTGCTTAATAAGTATACACCAAAAACTAAATAAGGATAATTATGGCAACTCCAGATCAAATATTAACCGCTCTTAGAGAAGCTGATAGACAAGGAAATGTTGAAGATGCAACTCAACTGGCACAAATGTATAAGACTGCCACTGAAGCTTCTACAGAAGAAACTGATGCACAAATAGCAGCAAGAGCTAAAGGTGAATCAATACCTGAAGGGGAAGGTTTCTTCACTAGTGCAGGGCAAGCAGGTATCGGTGCTGCTAAGTCTACAGCAGGGGGGATTATGCAGTTCGCTGGAGCTGAAGAGTCTGGCGGAGAACTTGCTAAAGAAGGTCAAGCGCAAGGTAAGAATTACCCAAGTGTGGGAGATTTACCAGCCCTCTATAGAACAGAAGGTTTAGGTGCAGCTCTTAAAAGAACTTTACCTGCTATTGGGTATGACATTGCCAGAACTGCACCTGTAATTGGAGCAGGTCTTACAGCTGGGGCCGCAGTTACAGCATTAGCTCCTGAAGCGGCACTTGCAGCGGCTCTAGCTGAAGTTGGAGCATACGGGCTTAGTGCAACTGGCGAAAATATGAACCGCCAGCAAGCTCAAAAAGATGCTGGTACTCGCAAAGAGTTTAATAGAGCTGCGGCATTTGGTTCTGGTATGGCACAAGGTGTTTTAGAAAAGGTAGGTGTAAATCAAATCTTAGGTAAAGCTGGCGCTATAGGTGAAAGAATTGCTCAAAAAATAGGTACTAAAAGCGCAGCTCAAGAAATAGTAGATGCCTCAACCCGTACAGGATTACGTACAGCAGGTAGAGTATTAGGAAGCACTGCTGAGACTGGGGCTGTTGAGGGTGGTGTAGAAGTTTTACAAGAAGGTTTGACAAGAGCGCAAGCCGGAGAGTCACTAACTGATAAGGAAGCATTAGAAGCTTATGGGTCATCAGCATTAGGTGGTGTACTTGTAGGCGGTGCTATGAGAGCCCCTGTTGCAACACTAAGCAATGTAGGTGCTAAAGATCGTGCAGTGCAGAGGATTGAAGACTTTGGTAATGTTGGTTTAGATGTACTTAACGGTACTAGAGCTTTAACTCCAGAAGAATTTGAAGCCAATGGAAAGCTAATGGCTGTAGGTATAGCCAGAAACACTACAGGTAGTGAAGGAGAAAAAACAAGACAAGAAGCTTACTCAGAGTTAGAAGCTAAAGTTAAAACCCAAGAACAATTTGATAGAGAAACTGCAGAAAAACAAGCAGGGTTGGAAGGTTTATCACAAACACAACTCCCAGATGAATTTGCAGATGAATATGCAGGTGCACCTAAACCTGAAGGCGCACTAACTCCTGAAGAAATTAAAACCATACAAACTAACAAACGCCAACAAGATTTGTTTGGCAAAGTAAGTGGCACCCCTGCAAAAGGCGAAGCCTCTACTCTTGAACCTACAGCAACATTACAAGTGACCCCATCGGGTGAAGCTCTATTAAATCAAGAGCAAATTGATGCTCAAGATTTTAGAAGACTTGCTGAGAAACAACATCAAGAATTGATTGACGCTGGTGTTAAAAGCGAAGCCACTAAAGAAATGAGTAGGCTATTAGAGAAGACTAGAGTAGGCTCGCAAGTAGATTTAGTTGGCGGTAAAAAAGGTACACTTAAAGAAGAAGTTATACCTGCTCGTGTGCAAGATTTTGGTACAACACCTGTTCAAGAAGATATAGTTACTAGAGCTGAGCAGCAAGCTACAGGCACAGCAAAAATGAGTAAGCTATTAGAGAAGACCAGCGAGGGCTCTCAAGTTGATCTGTTTGGTGGTAAGAAAGGTAAGCTTAAAGAAGAAGTTATACCTGAAGCCAAAGTTGCTGAAACCGTAGCACCTGAGCAAGTTGATTTACTTGACGAAGCCAAGCAGTTAGAGTTTCCACGCCTATTAACAGCACTTAAGGGTTTGACTAAAACAGGTGAAGGTGGTCCAGATGTAGCCACCTTATTAGGCAAACCCCCCACAGGTCAAAGAAAAGCTACAGACTTTGCTACAGCAGTTCATGCTGAAGTTGGTGCTAAAGATACAGATGTTATTACACCCGCGCATGTTGCAGAAGCTGGAGTTCGGGACCTTGAATTAGGTAAAGTTATAGAGAAAGCTGGCGGACTGCCGATATCTGATCCTAAAGTATCTGCAGCTATAAATAAGTTAACACCTGAGAAACAGGTTGCATTAACAAATGTGTTAAGTAAAGAGTATAGTCCTGAGAACTATATTAAACCTTCAGAAATGTTAGTTAGTAAACAGGAGCTTTTAAACTTAAAGATACCTCCTCAATCTACACTTGTTAAAGATTTATTTAATAAACCTAAAGTTGAAAGTATTAATGTTGTAAATAACCCTGCAGGGGCTAAACAACTTATAACGCAATTAGTAGCTATAAGTAAAAATAAAAACGCACCACCTGCAGTGCAAGTTGCAGCTCTTCAAAAGGCAACTACTATTGAACAAACTTTAGCTAAAGTAAAAGCGGCTAATAATAAAGCGGTTGCCGCTAAAGCTGTTACCACTAAAGGTACTAACACCAACATTGTAACTAAAGATGACGTAGCTTATTCTGTAGCGCCTGTAGGTATCACTACAGGACATACTACAGCAAGTTTGAGCAAAGCTTTGTCCCCTGAATTAAAACGCCTTGTGGCGTCAGGTAAGGCTGTTCTTCATGATACAGCAGCTACTCTTCCGGGCGCAGGTCATCCAGTTAACGTACAAGGTATGACTACAGCAGATGGGGTTACGCACTACGTTGCTAACAAGCTAACACCTAGTACTATACAAAACGTTGCGCTACATGAAGTAGGTGTACATGCTGGTATGAGAAAGATGTTGGGTGATAAGTTATGGTCGTATGTTAAAGATCAAGCCATGACTAATCAAGGTACTGCGTTTGTCAAAGCCCGTGCGTCTGTACCTGAAGGGACACCAGATCATTTGATAGCTGAAGAAACTTTAGCGTACCTTGTTGAGAACTCACCTAACCTATCTATAGTTCGTCAAATTGTTGCATCTATACGTAACTTCATGCGCTCTAAATTAGGTGCTAACATTAGACTATCTGAAGCTGACGCTAGACAAATGGCTACAGCAGCTATGCGTAAAGAATCTAAGACTGCAGAAAGAACTTCTCGTGAAGAGACTGCGTTTAGTAAAGAAAAGCTTATGGATAAACAAAAAGAGTTCTTACGTGAAAACGGACAATCAAAATTAGTAGATACTATTGAGGCGAACCAAAGACACCCAAACACACGGGTAGGAATGCCGCATAAAGAAGTATTAAATCGTATTGCTGAGATGGAAGAGTTTGCTAAGGATATGAAAAAAGTAAACGATATTATCAAAGATCATGTTAAAAAAGGAACAGCTTCTGAAAGTGATATTAAAGCTCTAGAAAATAACCGTCAAACATTAAGTAATGCTTTTAAAGAACTAGCAGATTGGGTAATGCCAGCAGAAAACTATGATTCATTGCCTCCTATTGCATCAAAAGAACAAGCAGAAAATGCTCTGAGTGGTAAAACAAAACTTGGAGAGAAAAAAGATATGGTTGGACGAGCCTCTAAAGTTTTAAAAAGAGGTGATCCGGTACAACTACGGCTTGATATACCTGCTTATGCTAAAGAAAAAGATTGGGCATGGGTTGTTTCAGTGCATGAAATGGGTGATAAACTTACTGAAGCATTGCGTGGAAAATCTGTTCGTGAACACACATTTATCGATTCTAACTTTGGAGCAGGGGATGCGATAGGTTATGAACCAGTTGCTGCAGTAAGCGATGTTGCATTTGGAATGCAGCAAGCAGGTGCATTAAGTATAGCCGCAGGCAATGCTAAAGGCACTATTGCAACTATTGTTGGAAAATGGGTACCCATATCTCCTGAAAAAGCTAGAGCACGGGGGCAAAAAGCATTAGAAAGTTCATTAACTGGTGAAAAGTTTGAAGGTGGAAATTGGAAACAAATAGGTATGAACCCACTCAAACATTCTTATTTCTACGATAGGGATGGTAAAACTGGGAATAGACCTGTTACTCATGCCGATGAAGTTATACAGATCGGTGGATTAGTGTTAGCTAAGAACGTTGTCTATGGAGAACATGCTGACTTCTTATACTCAGTAAACAAAGGTGGCTTTAACGCCAACATCCCATCTATTAGAAAGAAAGCTAACGCAATAGCTAGTTTCAGTCGTGAGCAGTTACCATCGTACTTAGAGTTATTCAGCGCTGCGGGTATTAGAGAAATAGGGGCTAAGTACTTAAGAGGTAAAGAGAAAGACGGAGTTCCATCAAAGAACAGTGCTTCTGAAATCTTAAAAGATACCCGTGAAATAACAGGTATGACAAACAAGTTATTGGAAGAATACTTAGACCTACGCAAACAAATAAACAAGTACATCAAAGAGCACAGACAGCAAGTCGGTATTCTTGGTGATACAGCAAATAGTGCCACTATCCTGCAGGTCTCACCTTCGGAAATTGATACTAACAGCCCTAACAACATAGATAACAAAATTGAGTCTGAGTTAGAGAATCAGAATGCAGGTTATGCACAAAGGGTTAAAGAACTTAGAGCATTGAAAGTAAGCTGGGGGCAACTAAATCCTCAATCAAAAGCTATGTATAAGAAAGTCGCAGACTTCTATGCAAAATCATACAAAGATTATGTAGCTGCTGAAAAGTATCGAATTGAGAATGATGCTGATGTTTCAGCCGAGGATAGAGCAAGACAACTTGACATCTTTAATAAAAAGATGAAAGGTACTGAATTAAAAGGCGACTATTTTCCTATCATGCGTTTTGGAAAGTATGCTGTTGAATATACTGATGGCGATATTAATGAAGACACTGGCGAACTTATTTCAAAGTTTAGTAAGTTTGAAAGTGATGATGACGCTCGTAACTTTATTGCCAGTAATCCTTCAATCAAAAGTAAAGGTGTCACCAAAGATTTTGTAAACGACAATAAAAGTGCATTAACTGGTAACAGGGCATTAGATGCACTATGGAAAAGCGTAGATAAGAAGTTTGAAAATGTTGAAACTGGTGGCAACATTAAAGAGATTGCAGATGACGTAAAAGATTATTTATTTCAAATGCATTTAATGGGCAGACCTGAACAAAGTATTGCAAAAAGATTCTTACATCGTAAAGGAACGGCTGGATATGATAATGATATCTTCAGATCGTTTGATACTTACGGTTTAAGTATGAGCAAGCAGTTGCCTCGTATTAAGTTATCAGGCGTCATAATGGGTAAGCTGGAAAACTTAAAAAGTGAGTTGCTAACAGATGAAGAATCAGGTGGCAAAGGAACCTTGGGAACTGATTATTACAATGCATTTAAAAAACAAATAAGTGACACTGTTTATCCTAAACAAATTAATGGCAAAATTAATACTATAACGGGCGCAGTATTTCATTACTACTTATCTGCACCAGCTTCTGCAGTGCTACAGTTAGCCTCTATACCATTACAAGGTGCCCCAAGTATAGCTAAAGTACATGGGGTAAATGCCGCACGTAGAGCTCTTAACTCAGCAGTTGCTTTGTACACAGGTAGTATGAGTAAGGCAACACCATTTGGCGATATAAAAAGAGGCGCAGAAGCTCGTAAAGATATAGGTAATCTTGTTAAAGGCGCTAAACATGCTGATGAGTTTGATATACCTAAAGCAATGGAGCTGATGAAAGCGGAAGCTCTATTGTTACCGAGCATCCATGCTCAAGCATTCAGTGGACAAGATAAACCAACTAGTAAAAGTGACTCAGCTTTTGCTAAAGCTAAACGGGTTATGGAGATAACGTCAAGACCATTTGCTGAAGCAGAAAGCGCGGCTCGTCAAGTCTCTGCAGTTGCGGCGTACATTGCCAACATAAGAAGTGGTATGACGCATGAGAAGGCTGTTAGAAGCGCCATTGATAATACCTACTTAGACTTGGGTGACTTTGGAGCTACAGGTCAGTCTTCGCTTGTTAAGACAGGTTTAGGTGGTGTTGTTAAGGTTGCCTCACAGTTCCAACAATACGGAGCTAAACTTCTTTTTGCATTTGCTAAAGCGGGTAATGACGCTTTCCAAGGTGAGTCTCCAGAAGTTAGAAAGCAGGGCAGGAAATTCATAGGAAATATTTTAGCAATGCATTATATTTTTGCTGGGTCTTTAGGTTTACCATTAGCTGGTTTAGCTATGACTATTACTGATTTTATTAGAGATCAAGTCGGGGACGATGACGAAAAACATGATCTTGAAAATGATATGAGAAAAGCAATGCATGATATGAATATCAATGACACTGTTATTAAGATGATATTAGACGGCCCTGTTGGAACTATTACAGGTATGAATCTAACTCCAAGAATCGGTGCGGGGGATATCATACCTATGATTCAAGAGTCTGACTTAAATGAAACATTGAAAGGTGACATTGTTGGAAATGCTGGAAAAACTTTATTAGGTGCAGCAGGGTCTACCGTTGCAAATATTGGCAAAGCAACTGAAGCATGGACCGAAGGTAACTACGGTCAAGCTATTGAAAAGTTAATGCCAGCAGCTGTTCGTAACGTAATGACCGCCTCTAGATATGCAACAGAAGGTAAGTTAACGCCCAAAGGTCTACCTATCATGACTAAGGAAGAAATAACTACTTTAGATATCGTAGCTAGAGCATTAGGTATGGAGACTTCACATATGGCTGAGAAGTCAAAAGCAGCTCGTTCTGCATATATGTTAAATGAGTTTATAAAAGATCGTAAACAAGAGTTATATAAACAATATGCTAAAGCTACACCTAAAGAACAAGATAGAGTTATGGATACTATTGTTAAGTTTGCAGAACGACATCCCGGCGCAGGTGTAAGTGCTAACTCAATTATTAGTTCTTTACGGGGCAAAGAAGAAGCTCCGTATAAAGCTACTAGAGGTCAAATGCTTGGTAAAAATGCACCTGAAATAGAGGATTATATTCAAGAACTTGAAGAAGATTAAATAAAGAGTACCGCATAGTTATGAGCTATGCGGTTAACCTTTTAGGTTACTTAACCTACGTAGTTGTAAAGCCAAAAGATGTTAGTAACAAAGAAACCAATGCCAAAGAAATAAGCAAACTTTGATA
>Ga0315275_10005129_pt1 | contig 12357 bp, 10 predicted proteins | sample YL17G03_0_MG_FD_205557 | JGI IMG/M metagenome (GOLD analysis project Ga0315275, IMG submission 205557) | Sediment microbial communities from Yellowstone Lake, YNP, Wyoming, USA - YL17G03_0 | ecosystem: Environmental > Aquatic > Freshwater > Lake > Sediment | place: USA: Wyoming | collected... | reverse complement strand
CACCTGCGATTGGACCGGCTCAACGGCCGCTGGGATGCCCGCGGCGCGCACGTCCGCCAGCAACTGCGCCAAGCTGCCTGACCTACGCTAAACGGTCACACCCGGGCGTTTGGCCACGGGGACAGGCACCGGACACGGCCCCGGAGCCAGTCCCCATTAGCGCTCGCCTCAGGAGGGGGCCTGCGCTCCCAGCGGGACCCTACAGCCGCGCCAGCGCCCTCTCCAGCAGCCGCTGGTGCCCCTCTTCGTCCGTGCGGAGTTCCTCCAGGGTCTTGCGCATCTCGGGGTCGTTGGCGAGGCGCAGCGCATTGGTGTAGATGGCGATGGCGTCTCGCTCGGCCTGAACGTGGGCCTCGAGGATCTCCTTGACGCCCTTGCGCGGCTTCAACTGGGGCAGGTCGGCGTTTGGCTCCCCGCCGAGCGCGTAGATGAGCCGGGCCGTCTTCTCGGCGTGCTCGAGCTCCACGTCGGCGATGAGGCCCAACTGGCGCTTCAGCTCCTCGTCCTCCACCTGGGCCATGTGCTGCGGGAGCAGCCACAGCGCGCCGTACTCCGCGCCCAGCGCTACGTTCAACGCCCGGATAAGGTCGTCTTTCTGCTCGGTCACGCACAGCCTCCTTCCCCCCAGCGCATTGTTACCCGTCCCGTGCTGGCTTCCTGTCAGGTTGAGCGCCAAACTGCTCGACTCCCGGCGGCTCGCCGCCGTTCGGCCGGACCTCACCCCCTCGCCCCCTCTCCAAGTCTGGCGGTAAGAGCTCAGTCTTCGTGAGAAAAGACCCCATTCGCGACGGGTCGCGCATGCAGAAGAACCTCACCCCTGGTTCTCCAATGACCGCTCTGCGAGTCTCTTGCGCCCCCTCTCCGTGCACGGAGAGGGGGAGAGGGGGTGAGGTTCCGAAGACGGCTTCGCACGCGTCTGCAGGGTCACTCTCATCAACACTGAACTCTTACGTCTAGCGAGGGGGCGAGGAGTCGCCGATAGTGGGGTCGAAGTAACCCCCTGCGATGGCCTCTCTGAGGCCATCTTCGTTATCGCGCAGTTGTGTGAGGTAGATCATGACCCGTTGGCCGAAAGCAGTTGTGCTGCTCGCCCTCGTTGCTGCCGGAGTCCTACTCGCCGGCTGCCCAGGGATGCCTGGCGCAGGCGGGGGAGCCGGGGCGGAGCAGAAGACGCCGCCCGGGGTGCTGCCGCCCCCCGGACTGGAGAGCGGGGGCGTCAGGACCCTTATGGGGACGACGATCACCGCGCCCGACAACTCGTATCTGCTGGTCAGGTTCTCGAAGGTCGGGGGACAGGCCACCGCGACAGAGCCGAAGTGGCAGACCTGCCGGCGCGTGAACGCAGTGGAGAACTGCGTGCTGGTGGAGGGGTTGAACTACGACGGCCGGGATGACGTGGCTCCGAAGGACACGAATCTGCTGATCGCCTACACCAGTCTGGCAAGCTTCGACTGGAAGTACGAGGCGCGGCCGGCGCCGCCAGCCCAGGAGCAGGGGAAGGGGCAGCCGAGTCAGGGCAGGAAGCCGCGCTAGAAAGAGCGCACAAAAGCGACGGCGGCGCTCCCCTGGAGCGCCGCCGTAATCCTCGCTATCGGTGGCTGTCCTATCAGCGCTTCGGGTAGAGGCGCGTCAGTTCCTGGTCAACGACGGTGATGACGTCTTCCGAGCTGTAGGGGGAGTTGGGCTCGTTGGGCTTATGCTGGAACAGCAGCTTGCGCGGGCCCGACGGCCCTTCGATGGTGAACTGGTCTCTGTTGTTGACGAGCACGGTGGCGCAGGTCAGGCGCTCCCTCGACATCTCCTGGCGCCCGGTCGGAGTGCGCATGTCGAAGATCTGGACTCGCACCCGCTCCGGCTCCCGCGCCGCCAGCTCCCTCAGCAGTTGCGCTGTCTTCTGGTGGCACTCGGCCTGAAGCGGGGCGAGCAGCTTGACGAGGATCTTGGCTTTCGGCGAACCCAGGTCCTCGGCCGCGTTCTCGCCGGGGCGGATGAACTCGCCGCGCCCGATCACCTTGGGCTGCTCGGAGATGTTCCAGACGTCGGGTACGCCGGGGGCCTGCCAGAGCTGAGCGCTGATCTGATCGCCCTGGTACGGCATCTGCTTGATCTTCGACTTCGGCCAGAGGAACTGGATCTTCAGCGTGGACCCCAGCTTGAATGAGGAGGTAGCCTTGTCCATCCTCAGCTCTGCCGAGACCCAGGTGCTGTTCCCAGCATCGTACATCGTAGCGGCGGAGAGCAAGGTGCCCACAACGTCCTGCACCTGGTACATCGTCTCGGCGTTCGCCGCCGCGGTGGCTGCGGGCTCCGCCCGGCCAGCGCAGCTCGCCGCACCGACGAGCAAGAGGGTAAGACAGACGGCAAGCCACTTCATATGCGATCTCCTTCTCAATTGCGGGTATCGGGCATGGTAACACGCGGCCGATCGAGGCGTCAAAGCACCATGCGGAGCGGCCGTCGGCATACATAGACTGACACCCGAAGGCTGCCCCAGTCGCGGCGCGCCTTAGGGGCTCTCCTCGCGCGCTTTCGCGCGCTCGCGGTCGCTGAGCCTGGCGAGCAGGCCGCCCTCCTCAACGTATCGCCTGACGCCGTTGACGATGCCCTGAGCGGCGCGCTCGCGGAACTCGTCGGTCGCCAGCAACGCCTCATCGGAAGGGTGACTCAGATAGGCGACCTCGACCAGCACCGCGGGCATGTCGGTGTATGAGATAACAATGATGGACTTGGGGTGCCTGATGACGCCGCCATCCGGCAGCCCTGTCTGAGCCGCGACCTCGCGCTGCATCACCCGGGCAAACTCCAGGCTGTCGTCCTTGCGGTAGTAGGTCTCGGTGCCCCGGCGCTCCCGGGGATTGCCAGTCGTTGCGTTGGCATGGATCGAGACGAAGAGGTCTGCCATTATCTCATTGGCGACACTGCACCGGGAGAGAAGGTCCTCCCGCTGTTCCTCGCGGTTGCCAGGGGTCCACGGCCTGACGGAGGACTCGTCGGTCCGCGTCATGCAGGCATTCACGCCCATCTCGATGAGCTTCTGGTAGACCCGGCGAGCGGTATCGAGGTTCACCGCGCGTTCCTCCACACCCGCGCGGCCGACGGCCCCCGTGTCATGTCCTCCGTGCCCGGCATCTACAACGACGCGCAGCTCCGCCAGGTCGAACTGGCCGAGGAGGACTGTGATCCCGTCCGGCTCAACCTGGAGACTGTGCCCGATTGGCTGGTGGAGCCTGATGGTGACGCGCTGGGCGCCTGGATTGCGCCGCGCCGGGGCGACCGAGACCGAACGAACGACGCGATCCGCGATCTCGACGGTGTCGGGGCTGAGCTGGTTCTGGGCATTGGCGATGTCGAACACGACCTCGGCGGGGTCGTACATCGCCAGCGCCGTGCAGGCGGGCCTCCCGTAGGTGGCGAGCTTGAGCTGCGCTACCCGCGACGAGGTGCGCTCGAAGGTCACACCCGTGATGATCACCGGCGGCACGTCGGGCGGCAACCGGTCGGCGTCGGGAAGCGGGAAGTCCACCCAGAGCTTGCACTTGTCATCGCTCTCGCCGATGCGCCACTGCCGGCGCTCGGTCATCTCAACAACGACGCGCGCGACATCGCCCGGGGGCTGGGGAGCAAGCGAGTTCTGGCTGATGCGAGCCCCCTTCATATAACTGTTTTCGACCGCGTAGGCCGATGGTATCTGAGAGAGGTCCATGTTAAGGAGGTCCAGGAACAAGCGAGGGGGCGATGCTAGTTCGCCCATTCGATAGGTGATCGGCGCGTCGGCAGAGACGGTGAGGCGATAACGGTCGCTCAGCTCCTCGAGGGCGAACTTCCTGATCCACGGATGGAGATAGAGGGTCCTCGACGCTTGATCCCAGCGCACGGCACAGCCGAGCAGCGAGCCGAGCGCTTTCGCCGGAAGCAAGATGGCGCCTTTCTGCTCTCTCGGCGTCCCGGGCGTCTGTCGCAGCACGCCATCGCGGGTGGCCTCGGGACGCTTGCGATGGACCAGAATCTCGCGGCCGTTGGCGGTGGTGATCCTGATCTGGTCTGGAGTCAGCCCGTAGGTTGCGTGCAGGGATTCGAGGCTCCCCAGAAGGGGGGCGTAGATCTCGTCGCCAACCACGACGAAGGGGACAGGCGACTGGCTGCGGCTCCCGCTGACGGCGAGGGTGTCGGCCTGCGCCCCGGTGATCCAGAGCGCCAGTAGTGCCAGCCCTGCTGCGATGCTGAGCTTCATCGGCGACCTCATTGCGGCAAGCGCGGCGAGTATAGCACCTTGGGAAAGGTCGGGCAATCTGCGGTCCGCGCTGGGATTGGACACTGGGGCGCGCCCGTCGCCCCGCCGGAGGGGCTGCCACCACACGCCGAATGGGCACGGAGAGCGAACCGCGGGAGCGTGCTGTGGGTCTAAGCAACCAACTCGATGGCCAGGAGGGCGAGATGAGAAGGGCAGCCGTCTGCATCATCGCTGTATCAGTGGCGTTGTCCCTGGCGCTGCCGGCCATGGCCGGCGACGGGGCGCAGCTGCCGACGGTTCAGACGCACCTGAAGCGAGTGGCGCTGTTCAAGAACGGGTTCGGGTTCTTCGTGCGAGAAGGGACGCTGACCGACGCTCGGAAGGTGGCCGTGGTCGGGCCCTTCGTGGCCCCGGCCCACGGGACGTTCTGGGTCAGCACTCCGAGCCGCGCCGGATTGGTCGGCCTGGTGGCGCGGGATGTCGCCGGAAGTGACGAGGTGCCAGCGGCGACCATCCAGGACCTGCTGCGGGGCAGCGTGGGCAGGAAGGTGAGTCTCTACCTGCACGGCCAGCAAGAGCCGAGCCTCACCGGCAAGCTCATCGCGTTCGCTCCGGAGAGCGAGCGCCCGCAGTATGACCCCTATAGCATTGGTATCTCCCGGCTCGCAGGCCCGCCGCCGGGGCTGGGTGAGTACGCGCTCATCGAGACCGATCGGGGAGTGACTGCGTTCCAGCCCAGTACAGTCTCCCGGGCCGATTTCGTCGGCGGCGTGCCGAGCGTCACGTATCCGCGGCCGAGCAAGCAGGCCCAACTCGAGGCGGTCTTCGGCAGCCCCTCGCCGGGCGACTGGCTGTCGGTCAGTTACCTGGCGAAGGGGATCACCTGGGCGCCGAGCTACCTGATTGACATCAGCGATCCGAAGCAGGCGCGGGTCACGGCGAACGCGATGATTCTGAATGAAGCAGAGCCGCTCGATGGCACGCATGTTGACTTGGTAACAGGCTTCCCTCACCTGAACTTCGCCGATGTGCTGAGCCCGATCTCGCGCAGGGAGGGACTAGGCCAGTTCCTCCAGTCACTGGCGCGGGGCTCCTCTCGCCCAGAGGAGGCTTCGGTGATGACCCAGGCGGTGATGTCGAACTCCGCGGAAGGGATGGACTTCGCGAGAGGAGTCGTCACCCCGAGCTACGGCCGCGCCGCGGCAGGGCAGGCGGCGGAGGACCTGTTCTTCTACCCGATCGAGAACGTGACCCTGGGCAAGGGCGAGACCGGTTACTACCCTCTGTTCACGGAGTCAGTTCCGTATGCGGAGTTCTACGAATGGCAGATCGCTGACTACATAGACCCGGAGGGTCACTACACGCGGCCGACTGCCAGGTCAGGGTCGGATCGCGAGGTGGTCTGGCACAGCGTCCGGCTTACCAACACGATGGCGATGCCCTGGACCACTGCGCCGGCACAGCTTATGGAGGACGGTCAGATCATCGGGCAGGACACCGTCAGCTACACCGCGCCGTCTGCGGCAAGCGCGGTCAAGATCACCCACGCCATTGGCGTCAAGGCCGAGCAGACGGAGTTCGAGGTCGGACGGGAGCGCGAGGCACTTCGGCTTTACGGCGACTACTTCGACCGCGTGACGATCGAAGGGAGCTTGCGGGTGGCCAACTACACTGGCGAGCTGATCTCGCTGGAGATCACGAAAACGGTGTCAGGCGAGATCAAGGGCACTCAGCCGAAGGCGAAGGATGTGGCTCTTGCCCGCGGGCTCAGCGCGATGAACGCGATGCACGAGCTGACCTGGAAGATCGAACTCAAGTCCGGGGACAGCAAGGAGATGACCTATACGTACCAGGCGTTGATACGGAGGTAGCCTGAACTGAGACCTCTGGGGCGACTCGGCGAGTCTCCCCTACGTCACGGCCGGTTGCTCCAGTCGGCCTCGCGCTGAAGGTCAACGCCGTCGGCTGCCAGGGCTGACTGAAGCTGGGCGACGTCGAGCTCGCGGGGCAGGCGGCCGGTCGCGGCGCACATGGCGGCGGCGCGGCCGGCGGCGTGACCGGTGGCCATGCAGTTGCCCATGCTCTTCCCCGAGGAGGCGCCGACGTGGGTGGCGGAGATGCAGCGGCCGGCCGCCAGCAAGCCGTCGAGCTTTTCCGGGACAAGCGCGCGGTAGGGAACGTCGTGGACCTTCATCGGCTCCCACCGAACGAAGCCGATGTCGAGGTAGCCCGAGCGCCAGGCCACCGCGTCATCGAAGCGCCGTCCCGCCATCGCGTCCTCTTCGGTCAGCAGGTACAGACCCTTGACCCGCCGCGTCTCGCGCACTCCGACCTGGGCGCCCGCGGCGGCGAGCTGGATGCTGGCGAAGGGCGGACCGCCGAACTCCCGGAGCGCTTCGACGATCTGCACGATCTGGCGGCGGCTGTAGCGCTCGGCCTCGGTCATCTCCTGTGGGTCAGAGGCGTCAAGGCTGCCTCGCAGTTTCGTGCCGGCGTGGTTGACGACGAGGGAGTCTTTGAGGGGAATGGGCCGTTCGAAGTGGATCGTTTCCGGCAGGAGCGGGTACTTGCCGCGAGCGCGCTCGATGAGGTTGACGCAGCCGCCGTCGGCCTTGGCGTAGGCTTGCACGCCTTCGACGCCAACCTGTGAGATGATGAAGCAGAGCGTCATGGGGGACAGGAAGCCGTCGCCTTCGCGGCCCTTGAGCGTCTCCGCGCCGGCGAAGTAGGCGAGGTCCGCGTCGCCCGTCGCGTCCACGAAGGCAACCGCCTCGATCTTTGCGAGGCCTTGCTTGGTCGCGACGACGACCTGGCGGAGACGGCCTGCGGTTACGACCGCATCGGCAATGCGGCAGTGTAGGAGGCAATCGCATCCGATGGAGTCAAGCGAGTCCATCAGTGCGGCTTTCAAGTACTCCACATTGCAGACCAGAGCGTGATCTGCCATGCCGCCGGCCTCGGGGCCGCAGGCCAGCGTCCGCTCGATCACCGTCTCGTGCACGGCGCTGCGAGCGCGTCCGCCCGGCCGCATCTGGTTGATCCCCATCCCCATGCCATGCGCGCCCACGCCGCCAAGGAATCCGTAGCGCTCCACCAGCAACGTCTTCGCGCCCGCGCGCGCCGCGGCCAGCGCCGCGCCGATGCCCGCGGGTCCACCACCAGCGACCAGAACGTCCACCTGTGTCAGTTGCTCCACGGCGCTTCTCCTCCAGTGTTCCGCGATGGTTCGTCAGAGGCAACGTCCGACCTCTGGGTGGAGGTCAAGTGGCCCAGGCAGACGCGGGAAGGGCGGACGGGGTGAGCGGCGTATAGAGTCGGCGAGCCAAGACCATTTGGGAGTGGCAAGCGCATGGATGGTGGCGAGGGCGGCCGCGCCGGCACTGGAGGAGTGACCTGGCGCTCGGTGTTGCTGGCGTTTCTGTTGCTCATACTGGTGGCGCCAGCGGCCTTCCTCGGCGAGATGGTCTTCGGCACGACCTATATGTTCGGCTCGGGCGTGCCAGCGATGGCCCCGCTTGCCATCCTCTTCCTGGCAGCCGCGCTGAACTCGAAGCTCAGACGAGCTGGACTCAGCAGGGGGGAACTGCTCACGATCTACGGGACGGTGCTCGTCAGCGCACCGCTGGTCACCCACGGGATCCTCATCTGGTGCCTGTCCTCCCAAGCTTACATGCACTATGGCGCCAGAAGCACACCCGAATGGGAGCGAGTGTTCCTGAACCAGATCCCGGTGTGGTTCTCGCCATCGGACACGGGTGTGATCGAGAGCTACTTCCAGGGGGCGACGGCGGTGCCGTGGGCGGCGTGGCGGATGCCCGCCCTCGCCTGGTCGTCGTTTCTGCTGGCGCTGTTTCTATGCACGCTGTTCCTCGTGCTGCTGGTGCGACGCCAGTGGATCACCCATGAACGGCTTTCCTTTCCGATCGCGCAGGTGCCGCTCGAGCTGATCCGCGAGCAGGGCAGAACGGCGGGGCTGCCGCAGGGATGGGCTTTCTGGATCGGCTTCCTCATCTCGTTCGGCATTCTGTCGCTCAGCAGGCTTTCCGGGCTGTTCCCGGCGATTCCGGACGTCTCTCTGACCGGCCAGATCCTCATGCAGTGGCAGAGCACCGGGCCGATGGCCGGCCTCGGGGCGTGGGAGCTGTGGCTGCCACCCGCCATGATCGCCATCGCCTATCTGATTCCAAAGGACCTGTCTTTCTCGTGCTGGTTCTTCTGGCTGGTGAGGATCGCGCTGACGGTGGCGGCGATCGCGGCGGGCGCGACGCCTCAGCGGCCGGAGGAGTGGTGGGACAGCACGTTCCCCGCTGCCATATACCAGGGCGGCGGGGCGGTGCTTGCAGTGGCGCTGTGGACCTTGTGGGTTGCGCGCCGTCACTTGGCTCGGGCGGCGCGGCTCGCGCTCAGCCGCCCTGGCGCGGGAGGTGACGACGGAGAGCCGCTCGCCTACCGGTGGGTGTTTCTCGGGCTGGTGGCGTCCTTTGGCTACCTCGTCTGGTTCTGTTGGGCGGCGGGGTGCAGGCCCATCGTCGCGGCCGCCATCATCCTGCCGATCGTCGCCTACTACCTTGTCTGGGCGAGGCTGCGAGCGGAAACGGGCCTGGGGTTCATTCCGTTCCCGCTTACCGTTGACAGCATGATCGTGGTCCCGTTCGGCAGTGCAGTGTTTCACACGCGGGAGATAGTGACGCTTTACTCGCTGCGCTGGAGCTTCTTTCCCGGCTTCGGGGAGTCGTTTGAGGTATGCACGGGGAGCAGCCTGGAGGCGTTCAAGGTGGCCGAGGCGGGCCGTCTCCGATCGCGGCCGCTGCTGGCAGCAATCGTAGCCGGCTTCGTGATCTCGCTCGCGGTTGGGGTGGCGGTGGTGCTGATCGGCGAGCACCACTACGGGTTCCTTCGGACGCGGGCCGCCTGGTCGGGATGGCTGACGGGACAGATGCGGTCGAACGGAAGCCAGATCCTCACCACCTTGACGACCCCGTCGCGGTCAGACACTAATGGGGTGATCGCGATGGCCGCCGGCGCCGTTGTCACGATTGCCCTTGGCCTGCTGCGGCTGCGATTTTGGTGGTGGCCTTTCCATCCGGTTGGCTACCTGGCGGCGAATTGCTGGGGGATGCACTGGTTCTCGCAGGCGTTCTTCGCAGGTTGGCTGTTCAAGTCGCTGGTCATCAGGTACGGTGGGCTTGCGCTGTTCAGGCGAACGGTGCCGCTGGCGATCGGGCTGATAGCCGGTGATTTCATGAGCGAAGCGGCCTGGGTGCTGGTCATGTCAATCCTGCGGGCGTATGGACTTGCCGGCTGAAGTTAGAGGAGATGGGAATGGCGGAGTGGCTTCGGCGAAGCGTATCGTTCTCCGGCTATGAGTGGCTGGTGAAGGGATCAGATGGGCCGGTCGGCCCGGGGCCGAACTGGTTCGCGGACGACGAGCAGACCGTGTGGCTGGATGGCGCCGGGCATCTCCACCTGCGTAGCTGGGGGGAGGGGTGTGCGTGGCGATGCGCGGAAGTAGTCTCGCGGGACAGCTTCGGGTATGGCGAGTACGTCTTCCATCTCGCCGGGGGCGCCGATGAGATCAACGAGAACGCGGTGCTCGGGCTGTTCACCTGGGACACCGCGCCAGGGTTCAACAACCGCGAGATAGACATCGAGGTCTCACGCTGGGGGGACCCACAGAACTCCAACGGTCAGTACGTGGTGCAGCCCTATGACTCACCGGGGAAGCTGCATCGGTTCCCGCTGGCGCTGGGCGGGCTGGGGTCGAGCCATCGGTTCGAGTGGCGGCCGGGCGCGATCGCTTTCAGCAGCAGATCGGAGTCGGGAAGCATGCTGGCGCGTTGGCGTTACGAGGGGCCGGATGTGCCGCCTCAGGGACAGGAGAACGTCCGCCTCAATCTGTGGCTATTCCGAGGGACTCCGCCAAGCGATGGGAGGGAGGTGGAGGTGGTGGTGACGGGGTTCGAGTTCCGGCCGTTGGAGGTGACCCGATGACCGGCCGGCCCACGTCGTGGGCAGAAAGCCTGCTCTTCTCTCCTCTTCATGTCGGGGCGGTGAGGTTCCGCAACCGCATCGTGCTGCCTCCGATGAAGACCAACATGGATCTGACTGATAGGCAGGCGCTTGCCTACTACCGGGTGAGGGCGGCCGGCGGAGTCGGGCTGGTGATAGTGGAGGCGACGCCGCTGGAGCAGTTCGATGACCCGCGCTTCGGCGACGCGCTCCGCCGGTTGGCCGACGCAGTGCATGCGGGCGGCGCGACGGCGGCGATTCAGCTCATTCAGTTCGGGCGACTGAACGGCGTGCGGGTCGAGCCGTCCGAGACAGAGGAGGCCAGGGCGGTGACGACCGAGGAGATCAGGGAGATCATCGCTCGTTTCGCCGGCGCCACGGCGATGGCGTGCGATGCTGGTTTCGACGGAGTGGAGATCCATGGCGCGCACGACTTCCTGCTGAACAGGTTCTTCTCACCCGAGCTAAACCGCCGCACCGATGAGTACGGCGGGACGCTGGAGCGCCGGATGCGCTTCGGGCTCGAGGCGACTGGGGCGGTGCGAAGCGAGTGTGGCGAGGGCTTTCTGGTCCTCTACCGGCACACGACTATGCTCGGCTGCCCGATCGAGGACGACGTCGCTTTCGCCAAGGCGCTTGAGAAGGCGGGGGTTGATATCATAGACATCTCGCCGAGCACGAGCGCCCCCGACGCGAAGCACGCCGACCTGGCGGCTACCGTGAAGGCTGGGTTGCGGGCACCGGTCATCGCGGTGGGTGGAATGGAGGACCCGATCGCGGCAGAAGAGGTGCTGCGCGAGCGCAGGGCCGATCTGGTCGCCATAGGCCGAGCGCTCATCGCCGATCCCGACCTTCCCAGGAAGATCCTCGAGGGGCGATTCGAGGAGATCATCGAGTGCGTCAGGTGCAACGAGCTGTGCTTCGGCAACCTCGAGAAGGGGATACCGATCAGCTGCAGTCGGAACCCGGAGACAGGGATGGAGTATCAGCGGTGGTGAGTCTTCTGCGGCCCGCCGGCGCGTCCATGTCAGCGCCCGTCACGGTCGAAGAGGGGACGCTCACCTGACCAACTTCGAGATCGTCGCGCTCGCCATCGCGCTCGCCATTGATGCGTTCTCGGTAGCGGCTTCGGCCGGCCCGAAGGCGCCGCCGAAGTGGGGGCCGCTGCGTATGGCTGCCTCCTTCGGCCTCTTCCAGGCGGGAATGCCGCTGCTGGGTGCGCTGGTCGGGGCCTATCTGATCGGCTACGTGAAGGCCTACGATCACTGGTTCGCTTTCGGCCTGCTGGAGCTGGTCGGGGCGAAGATGATCTACGAGGCATTCCGCCCGGGCGGCGACAGCACAGCGGAGGGATCCGCCTCGGACCCGTCGCGGGGGATGCCCTTGCTGAGCCTGAGCATCGCCACCAGCATAGATGCCTTTGGGGCGGGGCTTGGTCTGCGGCTCGCGGGCGCCAACCTCTGGGTGGCGAGCCCGGTGATCGGTATCGTCTGCGCGGTCCTCACCTATGCAGGCGCCGGCCTCGGCACGACCGCGCGGAAGCACCTGGGCCGGCGAGCCGAGGTGCTCGGCGGCCTGGTCCTGATCGGGCTAGGTATCAAGATGCTGGGGATCTGACGCTGCCTCCGCGTGGCAGGGGCGGCGCATCCACCGTGGAACCAACCGCGGGGAGGGAGCATGCCCGAACTGCCCGAGGCGGAGACGATACGCCGCCAGCTAGAGGCCGAGGTCACCGGCAGCACGATCAGGCGGATCGAACTGCTGAACCCCCGCGTCTGGCGCGCCCACAGGTCGCCCGAGGAACTGGCGCGCCTGGTTGAAGGCCGAAGGATCGTGCGGGTCGGCAGACGAGGCAAGGCGCCATACCTGCTCCTGAACACCAAGCGCCCGAGCGCGCTCATCTTCCGGCTCGGTATGACGGGGGTCGTGCGCGTGGTCAAGGCTCGCGAGCCTTCTGAGAAGCCGCCGGTGGCGGTGCTCGCGCTGAGCGGAGGTCGGGAGATCAGATTCCACGATCAGAGGCTCTTCGGCGAGCTGGTGGCGTTCCCGACACACGACGTGGACGCGACTCCGGAGTTCGCGCACTACGGGCCGGAGCCATTCTCCGACGCGTTCAC
>Ga0315275_10005128_pt1 | contig 12357 bp, 13 predicted proteins | sample YL17G03_0_MG_FD_205557 | JGI IMG/M metagenome (GOLD analysis project Ga0315275, IMG submission 205557) | Sediment microbial communities from Yellowstone Lake, YNP, Wyoming, USA - YL17G03_0 | ecosystem: Environmental > Aquatic > Freshwater > Lake > Sediment | place: USA: Wyoming | collected... | reverse complement strand
CTGGCCAGCGATTCAAGGATAGCCTGGTAAACCTGCAGAGCGGTAAAGCGCGGCACAATTTCATCCAGGATTTCAGTCTCACCCGGTTCATAGATATAGGCAGCCGATAGAGCTTTGGCGCTTTCTTGGAAGGTCACCACCCGACCTTCCCCGGTTTCAAATTCCAGGGGTAAAAGCTGCTTGATCGATGGGATCTGTTTCACCATGTTAACAAAATGGGTATAAACCAGGTAGACCCGGTCTGCTTTACCCGTCAGGAACTCATCAACAGCCAGTCGCCCGATAGCGGACACATCGGTAAACGTGGGGTCAGCAGGCAAATTGCTAAATTCAGCCATAATCGGTAAATGACGGCGCAAAAGTAAGTCACGCCCTTTGCGTCCAATGGCAATAAAACTGACCGGTACAGTACTTTTACTAAACCTGCTTAGAGTAAAACGGACGATATTCGAATTATAAGCCCCTGCTAGGCCGCGATCACCCGTGATTAGAACTACCAACTCGGACCTATCTTCTGTACGAGGAGTAAGCAAAGGGTGTAAATTGGCGCGACCAGGCTGCCTGGCAATATGCGTCAACACCTGCCAGGCTTTGGTCGCATAGGGACGAGTGCTCATCATGGCAAGCATCGCTTTACGAACCTTGCTGGCACTAACAGCCTGCAAGGCTCGAGTGACCTGAGAGATGTTCTTTACACTGCGGATCCGCAGCCGGACTTCTCTTGCGTTTGCCATAGTTAACCGTTCTTACTGCCAGGTGGAGGTAAAAGCATCCAAAGCCTGTCGAAGCTGCTGCTCTACTTCAGGCAAAATACGCTTGTTTTCAGCAATCGACCTGCCGATTTCAGGATGGGAGGTATCCATATAGCGCAGCAAAGAGGCTTCCCAAGCCTTCACTCGTTCCAAAGGTACTCTATCTGCAAATCCATTTGTCCCTGCAAACAGCTCAATCACCTGGTTTTCCAAAGACATCGGTTCGTATTGCGGTTGCTTGAGGATCTCCTGTAAATGTTGACCGCGGTTCAATTGAGCCTGGGTAGCCTTATCCAGATCAGACCCAAACTGCGCAAACGCAGCTAACTCACGGAAAGAGGCCATTTCCAACCTGAGCCGTCCGGCAACCTGCTTCATAGCGCGCGTCAAGGCATCGCCACCCACCCGTGATACGGATAATCCCACGTTGATCGCAGGCCGGATACCAGCATAAAAAAGGTTCCCTTCCAGATAAATCTGTCCGTCGGTAATTGAAATGACATTGGTGGGAATATATGCTGAAACATCACCCAAAAGCGTTTCGATAATTGGCAGGGCGGTTAATGATCCCCCGGAGCCTTTCAATTTAACGATTTTGTATTGGTCCTTATCTGCCAACCCTGAGAGGACCTTCTCCGCATCATGACGGGCAACTGGACCACCGTAAACTTTTCCATTTACGCTGTATTGCTTTTCAGCATTGCTTCCTTCAAAGGATAAGGAAACGATGAGGAATTCTTCCGCTAACCGGGCAGCGCGCTCTAACAGCCTGGAATGTAGGTAAAAAACATCTCCAGGATAAGCTTCTCGACCAGGGGGGCGACGCAACAGCAATGACACCTGCCGGTAAGCCCAGGCATGTTTTGATAGGTCATCGTAGATCACCAGGGCATCTCGACCTGTTTCCATGAATTCTTCCCCAATGGCACAGCCAGCATAGGGAACAATATACTGCAAAGCAGCAGGCTCACCTGCAGAGGCAACCACCACGGTGGTGTAATCCATGGCCCCAAAACGCTTCAGAATGGCAACGGTTCGGGCAACCGCAGCTTTTTTCTGCCCAATGGCTACATAAATGCAGAAAAGGTTTTTACCCTTTTGGTTGATAATTGTATCAATGCAAATCGCGGTCTTCCCCGTTTGACGATCACCGATGATCAACTCGCGCTGGCCGCGGCCGATGGGGATCATGGCGTCAATCGCCTTGATGCCCGTTTGCACCGGAGTATCCACATCTTTGCGATCCACTACGCCTGGAGCAATACGCTCGATAGGACGATAACCTGTAGATTTTACCGGCCCTTTGCCATCAATGGGTTCACCAAGCGCATTAACAACCCGTCCAACCAGCCCATCTCCCACTGGCACTGAAGCAATCCGCCCGGTAGAACGAACAATCATCCCCTCTTCGATTTGGGCATAATCGCCCATGATGATTACGCCGACATTGTCTTTTTCCAGGTTAAAGGCAATCCCAATCACGCCGTTTGCAAACTGAACCAATTCCTGCGAACGAACATCGATCAGACCACGTACGCGTGCAATACCGTCTCCGGCATCAAAAACCGTACCTACATCGCGGACCTCCATGGTGGGCTCAAACGACTCAATCTGCTTTTGCAAGTCGAGGGTGATTTGTCTGACCAGGTCTGTCATCTTACCTCCATAATGGGGAAAGAGTGTAATGTTATGCTGTCAACCCAGCAACCGTATTGGCATCCAGGCGTTGGATTACAGCAGTCAGTAACCTCACTGCATGATCATAATCTTCGCGGTGGATAATCGAGCTGTGAGAATGAATATGGCGTGCAGCTAGAGCCAGGATAGCCGAGGGCACACCGACTCCGTGCAAATGAATAGCGCCAGCATCGGTGCCTCCAGCCTCCACATAAGAAACCTGCACAGGTATATTCTCAATCCGAGCCGTATCCTGGATCAGCTCTCTCAGCTTTAAGTTTGGGATCGTTCTAGCCTCATAAATGACAACCGTTGGCCCCTTGCCGAGCTTGATCATGGATTCATCGGACTTGATCCCGGGCACATCGCCAGCAATATCTGACTCGAGAACGATGGCCACATCAGGGTCTACCGCCCGGACGGGAGTTTCGTATCCGGGCGCGCCACAAACTTCGGTCATTTCCTTCAATAATTGGAAGGTCGAGTCCATTTTTTCCCCTTCTTGGGTCCAGGGTTTATAAAGCGGTCAAATGATACCTGATTCGGGTAATCTTGTCCAGTTTTTCACTAGCCAGCCTTCAGCTCTCCTGAGGGGGATGCGCTTTTCCGCCTTTCCCAAGCTCCCGCGATCGCTGGTAAGCTGCCCAGATTGCTCTTGAGATAGCAGTACGAAAACCGGCCTTCTCCAGGTAATACAACGCCTCGGCGGAAGTTCCTCCTGGTGAAGTAACTTCATTCCGCATCCGAGCCAGGTGAACTGGATCGCCACGTTTTTTATAATAATCGACAGAACCTAAGAGCGTTTGAGTTACCAATTGTTCTGCAATCCGCCTCGGAAAGCCCAGGTGCACTCCAGCGTCAACCATGGCTTCCATAAAAAGAAAGACATAGGCCGGGCCAGTGCCAGAGAGAGCCGTCGCCATATCTAGATAGTTTTCATCCTCCACAAAGACCTCTTCACCCAAGGCTCCCAGGATGCTCTTAGCCATGACAAGCTGCTCTTCAGAAACCTGTGAAGAAGCTGTCCAGACCGTAATCCCCTCCCCGATCTGTGCAGGAGTATTCGGCATGGATCGCACAACGATGGGATGCCCCAGGCCGATGCTGATCTTCTCGATCGTTGCTCCAGCAACAATGGAAAGCACCAATGCATGTAGTTGAACCGACCCTTTAAGGACTGCCAGAACCTGGTCCAAACGTTGGGGTTTTACCGAAATTACTACCACATCAGCTTGCCTGACAACTTCAATGTTATCGAGAGAAAACGTGATCCCATATTGCTCGATCAGCTCCTCGCCTCTTGCCAGACGAGGTCCCGCCGCAATCAGAGATTCTGGTTGAGCTACTTTCGTGCGGATTAACCCGGCAATCATTGCTTCTGCCATGGCTCCAGGGCCAATGAATGCGATTTTTTTACCATTAAACATGATTCTTCCTCATTTTCTTAAAGGTGATCATAATTGCTTATGGTTTCATAAAATACTGCAAAGCCATTCTCAAACGTGTTTCCACATCTGACGGAGCATCACGCGGAATAGACTGTAAAGCTGCCTGAGCTTCTACGACACTATAACCGAGAGTCGTAAGCGCTGAGAGAACCTCGGTATCCACATCCGTCATGACTGCCATAGGCGCAAGCCCCTCAGCAGCTTTAATTTTATCCTGCAAGTACAGTAATATTTTCTGAGAGGTTTTCTTACCTACACCCGGTACACGTGTAAATATTTCAGCCTGTTCGTTGAATACCGCCCTTCGGATGGCATCGGGGTTCATAACCGAAAGGATGGTGAGTGCTAATTTTGGGCCAATCCCATCAACGCTCATAAGAAGCTCGAAATACTCCCGGCTTTCGCTGGTTTCAAACCCGTATAGCGTCAGAGCATCCTGACGGACGATCAAATGGGTGTACAAGAAGGTTGTTTCACCGGCTCGTAACCGGTCTCGCAGTGGTGCAGAGGTATGCACTTTTATCCCGACACCCCCTATTTCCAGGATGATGCTGTCTGTTCCAACATAACTGACTGTACCACTCAAGCTGGCAATCATTAAAATCTCCTCAAGAATTTACCTGATGAGCAGACCATCGGACAAAAATGGCCGTGGAAAGCAGCCGGCCTTTTGACTTTTCCCTTACAACAAGCTCCCCGGCTGTCAGACTCCCTGGTGAGGCAGTCATGATCTCATCAACTGCATAATACAGGCTCAGAGCCGAAGCCCGGATAGCGTAGGCCGTGATAACAATAAAACAAGGTTCTGGGGAAAGAATCGCCTGGCAGGCTTTTAACAGATCGGGGAACTTTTCGAAAACCTCCCACACTTCTCCTTTCGGCCCTCGACCAAATTTGGGTGGGTCGAGGATTAAGCCATCGTAAACCGATTTTCGGCGCGCCTCGCGTTGGACAAACTTTAGAGCGTCATCCATGATCCAGCGAATTGGTTTATACTTTAACCCAGAAAGATCCTGATTCTCTTTCGCCCAGCTTAAGGATTTCTTGGAGGCATCCACGTGCGTAACCTGGGCGCCAGCTTGCGCAGCCACAAGTGTTGCCAGGCCAGTATATCCAAATAAATTAAGCACTCTCAATGGGGTTTTAGCCGCCCGAACCTGAGATGAGATCCAATCCCAATGGCTGGCTTGCTCAGGGAAAACACCCAAATGTCTGGAATTTGAGGTGCGCGCCAGAAATTTAATACCCTTGTATTGCATCTTCCAGGCTGATTCTACCGGCGTATTAAATTCCCAATGACCTCCACTCTCTTCACTGGTAGCGTGAAATACTCCTTGCACTGACTTCCAGCGTTCTTCCGGTAGAGCTGGCATCCAAACAGCCTGATGCTCTGGACGCACAAATGTGTACGGGCCAAAGCGTTCCAGCTTGGCTCCATTACCACTATCCAGGAGTTCATAATCCACCCAACCCGGTGATTCGAGCAAGAGCAGAGCAGTTCCTGAGGCCAATTACACTTCTCCGTAAAGAGAACGCCAATGAGCGCTGTGAAGGTGACAGATAGCCACAGCCAGAGCATCTGCTGCATCATCGGGTTGAGGAATGTCTTTGAGGCTTAACAAAGCACGCACCATTTGCTGAACCTGGTTTTTATCAGCACCGCCATATCCGGCAACAGCCTGCTTTACTTCAAGCGGTGTATATTCAAACACAGGCAGACCAGCCTCCGCCAGGGCTAATAAAATTACCCCGCGAGCCTGCCCAACACTTAAAGCAGTCCGCACATTCCGCTGAAAAAACAACTTCTCCACCGCACCGGTTTCGGGATGATGGAGAAGAATGATCCGGTTTAATTGTCGAAATAATTCGAGCAAACGTTCTGGCATCTCTAACTCAGGTACGGTCAGGATGACCCCGTAATCCACTAAGGACAGGCTTCCATCCTCGCTATCTTGCACCAACCCATATCCGGTCGTCGCTGTACCCGGATCGATGCCGATTGCTAACATCCGTTCAGGCTTCTTCTAAGTGCGCCCAAACGGCATCCGAGACTTTCATATTGTGGTAAACATTTTGGATGTCGTCCATTTCTTCGAGCGTTTCCACAAGCTTCAACACCTGGAGAGTCTCTTCATCCCTCAGCTCTAACTCATTCGTCGGTACCATGCGAATTCCTGCTTCTTCCGGATGGATCTTTGCAGAGCGCAAACTCTCCGAAATCGCCTTGAAGGACTCGAGCGGACCGACGATTTCCACTTCAGTATCAAAAGATACATCATCGGCGCCGGCTTCAACAGCCAGCTCAAAGATTTTATCTGGATCATGATCGCCCAAAGGAAACGAGAAAGAGGCTATGCGATTGAACTGCCAGCTTACGGAACCTGCTTCGGCCATACTTCCGCCGTGGCGAGAAAGAGCATGCCGGATATCCGATACAGCGCGGTTGCGATTGTCCGTTACTGTTTCAACCATAAGAGCCACACCATGCGGCGCGTATCCCTCGTAAAATACCTGCTCCAGCGCTCCGCCTTCTTTTGACTCACCTGTACCACGCTTAATCGCGCGCTCAATATTATCCTTCGGCATATTTTGAGCGCGTGCCTTATCGATCGCTAAGGCTAACTGGACGTTGGTATCCGGTTCGCCGCCACCTTCGCGCGCAGCTAAAACAATTTCCCGCGCCAGGCGGGTAAAAACCTGACCCCGCTTGGCGTCTGCGGCGCCTTTCTTGCGCCGGATGGTCGCCCAATGCGAATGTCCTGACATAATGGATCTCCTGCAACAACCAACTAAAATTAAATTTTGTGGCAGAATTATACCATGCGCAAACAACCTCACTGTCGAAAGATTGAGGGCTTGTGAGATTTTCCGAGGACAGGTGATGATTTTACTGATCTACCGCAGTCTTCTTCAATATGACGGGATGAAGAAATAATGCCAACAAAAGATGCTTTACGATGGAATGCACGTTATTTGGATGGATATTCCGGTTCTTTCATTTCCCCTCGGGCTTTATTGGTTGAGAATGCCTCCTTCCTGCCCCGATCGGGACTGGCTCTTGACGCAGCCATGGGCTTAGGGGGCAATTCTGGTTTACTGATCGAACAAGGCTTGAATGTTATTGGAGTTGACATTTCTGAATTAGCAGTCAGTCGGGCAAAGCATCGCTTTCCTCAGCTTTGGGCAGTTATCGCCGATTTAACCCAGTTTTACATTCCTCAGAACGCTTTTGATGTGATTCTAAATTTCTTCTACCTGGAACGGGGGCTTTGGCCTTGCTATATCCAGGCTCTAAAACCTGGAGGAGTTCTTTTCTTTGAATCCCTGACGTTAGATATGCTACAAATACATCCAGAGTTAAATCCCGCTCACTTACTCAAAAAAGATGAGCTGAAGCTAGGATTCTATGAGCTTGAAATCCTGGTTTATCGAGAAGGATGGATTAAGCCTGTTACCGGGCACCCCCGAGCTGTGGCGAGTCTGATCGGCAGAAAATTGCACTAAGAAGACATACTCAATTGGGCTTTATAACATCCCGGTAGACTACCACAAGCTGTTCGGCAATATTTTCCCAGGCGTATTTTCGAGCAACTTCTGCAGCCCGTTGGCCCATCTGCTGGCGTATCTGTCCATCTTGCAGAAGTGTGACCAACCGATCGGACAGGGCTTGAGGGTCTTCGACCGGTACGGTATATCCCGTAACTCCATCCTGAATCAAAAACGCCAGTCCTCCCACTTGCGAGGCTACTACTGGCGTTCCACACGCCATTGCTTCCAAAGCTACCATCCCGAAAGATTCATAAAATGAAGGCACAACTACAACCTCAGCAGCGGAATAATAATATGGGAGGGTCTCCTGGTCACGCTTGCCTAAAAATGTTATCAAGTCCTGCAGTCCAGATTGATCCCGTAACGACTGCAGCCGAGCCATCTCAGCAGACATCGTTTCAGAGCTAGCATCCGGCTCTCCTCCGATGACGGTCAAACAGAATGATTCATCAATCAAGGCACCACGCTTGCGCATCATTGAGATCGCCTGAAATAAAACTTCAAGCCCTTTGAGAGGTTCGATTCTGCCGACAAATAAGATCATCCGTCCACACAGCGGTACACCGATAAATTCTCTTGCTTCATCGGCAGGAATGGGGTAAAACCGACCGGTATCTACCCCTGGAGGAACGATCACGACCCGACGAGTATCAGCCTGGTAAAGAAACTGCAGTTGAGCAAGCTCAGCCGGTGTGGCTGCGACAACCCGATCTGCAATTTCAAGGACTTTACGCTCGCCCTGTAAACGATATTCCCCCTCAATTTCATTGGGAGACTGGGCTACTCGATTTTTCATCAACCCCAAGGTATGGAACATATGGATTACCGGCACCTGCCAGGATATTCTTAAATCCGCAGCCGCAACCCCAGACATCCAATAATGGCTGTGGATCAGGTCGTAGTGGATATTCTTACTTTCAGCGAATTTCTTAATACCCTCTACAAAGGCTGGTAAATAGGCAGCCAACTCCTGCTTAGGCAGTGGTACCTCAGGACCAGATGGTACGTGGACAACCCGGTTTCCATAACCCAGATCATGCAAGACATGGGGGACATGTTCATCCTGGGAGCGTGTAAAAACATCGACGTGGACGCCCATCTCCCCCAACTTGCGGGTAATTTCACGCACATAGACATTCATTCCACCCGTATCCTTGCCTCCCAATGTGGCCAGAGGACAGGTATGGTATGACAGCATCGCAATATGAAGTTCTTTCATAAGCCCATTCTCTAATTTTTCTATGGTATAATCCCGCCGCTATAAAACCATCCTGGGTTTTGTCAGGAATGCCACCGTAGCTCAGCTGGCAGAGCAGACGTTTCGTAAACGCCAGGTCAAGGGTTCAATTCCCTTCGGTGGCTCTTTTTTTCCAGTATAATTCCATTATGCCTAATCGTACATCCCCTCTTGTCATCGGAATCGCCGGGGGAACAGGATCCGGAAAAACAACCGTCGCTCAGACGATTGTTGAACGAGTTGGCGGAGAGCACATTGCCTCGCTGGCCCATGACTCGTATTATAAGGATCTCAGCGACCTGCCGGTAGCCCAAAGAGCCGAGGTCAATTTCGACCATCCTAACTCCCTGGATACCGACCTGCTGATTCAACAGCTAAAACAGCTCAAGGCAGGTCAACCGATTGAAGTGCCCGTATACGACTTTAAAACACACAGCCGTACCGATCATACGATCCATTTGGACCCCCAGCCAATTATTCTCGTAGAAGGTATTCTCATATTTGCTGAGCCTGGATTACGTACCCTGTTCGATATAAAAATTTTTGTAGATACGGATGCCGATATTCGCTTTATTCGGCGATTAGAGCGCGATATTGCGGAACGCGGTCGCTCCAGCGTAACGGTCATTCACCAGTATTTATCCACCGTCAGACCCATGCACATGGAATTCGTAGAACCTTCCAAGCGACATGCTGATATCATCATCCCTGAGGGGGGCTTGAACACGGTTGCCATGGATATGATCGTGGCACGCATTCAAGCTTTGCTCCAAGCACGTACGTAACGGTGTTTTTCTACATCTCAATATTTGAAGAAACGGAGAAAATTTTGTTATGCCCACCAAACAATGGTCTCAACCCCCAGCCTTGGAAATCGACGACAAGAAAACCTACACCGCGGTGATCCACACGGAAAAAGGTGACATCCAGATTCACTTACATGCCGACAAAACACCCCGGACAGTAAACAATTTTGTGTTCCTGGCCCGCCAAGGATTTTATGATGGGACAATCTTTCACCGGGTGATTAAGGATTTTATGACTCAAGGGGGCGATCCAACCGGGACTGGACGAGGCGGTCCAGGTTACAATTTTGCAGACGAGTTTTTTTCTTCTTTAAAGCATGATAAGCCGGGTATTCTCTCGATGGCTAATGCCGGTCCAAATACAAACGGTTCACAGTTCTTCATTACACACGTTCCCACACCCTGGTTGGACCGCAAACACAGCGTTTTTGGAGAGGTTGCAGAGGGAATGGACGTGGTGCTTGCCATCCCACTGCGGGATCCAGGCCGCCCCGAATATCCTGGCGTCAAGATTCAGTCCATCGATATCCTAGAAGAATGAAACCTGGTGTACGCCTGGCGCTGGCCCGTATCCTGGCTTTGCTTTTTGTCATTGCCATCAGCGTCTTCATATACAGTGTTCGCGACCAGGCGGAACAGTTAGCCGTTTACGGATATCCTGGAATTTTCCTCCTGTCTTTCCTGGCATATGCCACCGTTTTGCTGCCTGCCCCAGGTGTGGCAGTTGTTTTTACGATGGGAGCAGTATTCAATCCAGTAATTGTTGCATTGGCAGCCGGTGGTGGAGCCGCACTGGGAGAATTGACCGGCTACCTGGCTGGTTACAGCAGCCAGGGTATTGTTGAACGCGGCAGGATCTATGACCGGTTGGAAGGCTGGATGCGTAAGAACGGCCCGCTGACCATATTACTTCTATCCGCCTTGCCTAATCCTTTCTTTGACCTGGCAGGGGCAGCGGCTGGTATTTTGAAGATGCCGGTCCGTAAGTTTTTACTGTGGTGTTGGCTTGGCGAGACGGTAAAAATGCTATTGTTCGCTTCAATCGGTTCGTTATCAATCAAGCGGTTTTTCTAATAATATGAAACCATCCACTTCAATCGACACGTATTTGGAAACTCACTTAGACAAAAGCATTGCTGAACTATCCAGGCTTGTGGCTCAACCCAGTGTCGCTGCACAAAATTGGGGACTGGTTGAATGTTCCAACCTGGTTGGTCAGATGCTCCAGCAGCGCGGGTTTGAAGTCGAGATCCTGGCTACCGAAGGCGCTCCCCTGGTCTTTGCAGAAAGAAAAGGAAGTAGCGCTAAAACGATGCTATTTTACAATCATTATGATGTGCAGCCTCCTGAGCCTTTGGATCTATGGGAAAGCCCTCCCTTTGAACCCTCCCTGCGAAATGGCAAGTTATTCGGCAGGGGAGTCAGTGACGATAAAGGACAGCTCGTCTGCCGTTTATTTGCCATCGATGCTCTCCTGGCAGCAAGCGATGAGCTGCCCTGTACTGTTAAATTTGTTATCGAAGGGGAAGAGGAAACCAGCAGCCTTCATCTACACGATTTTGTGTTAGAAAACCAAGACAAATTGGCCGCTGAGGCTTGTATATGGGAATTCGGCGGGGTAGATCACCGCGATGTGCCGATGCAGTACCTGGGTTTGCGCGGGATCTGTTATATTGAACTTTCCACACAAACCGCACTGTCGGATGTTCATTCAGGAACCGGTGGTTCAATCTTTCCAAACGCGGCCTGGCGATTGACGTGGGCATTGAATACGTTGAAAGGGCCAGATGAACGCATTCGCCTGCCCGGCTTTTATGATGCAGTTAGATCTCCCAGCCCTCGTGACCGGGAGTTAATGGCTGCCTTACCCGACGCAGCAAATGAATTTAAAAACCGTTACGGCGTCAGCCATTTCTTGAAAGGGCTGGAGGGTGGTGTTGATCTGAGGCTGGCTGAAGTTTTCGAACCCACCTGTACGATCTGTGGTTTAACAGCCGGCTACCAGGGTGAAGGCTCGAAGACGGTTCTACCTGCGCGTGCCTCGGCCAAAGTTGATTTCCGGTTGGTTCCCGACCAGACACCTGATCAGGTTTTACAATCCCTGCGTGCTCATCTGGACTCGCAGGGTTTCTCCGATGTAAAAATCCAATACTTGGGTGGCGAAGCCCCGGCCCGGACAAACCCTGACGATCCATTTGTCAAGTTGGTTGTAGACTGCGCGGAGCCTGTTTATGGGCAACCAATGCAATTGGTGCCAATGGTTGGCGGTTCTGGCCCGAATCATGTCTTCATCAAGACTCTTAATCTGCCAGTTGCCACTGCTGGCATCGCATATCCGGGTACTTTAGCTCACGCTCCTAACGAAAATGTTCGTCTGGATCTCTATCTGAAAGGTGCAAAACACATCGCACGGATAATCCAAGAATTTGGCAAAGTTGAATTACTTACTCAGTAAAATAACCGTCAATGATGTAATGACCAAAAAAGTCTTGACCGTCCAGGAAAATACACCAATCGAAGAAGCGGCTCGCATTTTGGCTGACAACAAAATTGGCGGTATGCCGGTGATGCGCGGCGATAAGGTCGTGGGCATTATTACCGAAACCGATCTGTTCAAAATATTCCTGGAGCTGATGGGAGCACGCGAGAAAGGTGTGCGTGTTACGTTCCTGATCGAAGAAAAACCAGGTCAATTGGCTGCCATCTCAAAAGCTGTCGCCGATCTGGGAGGAAATTTTGTGGCATTCGGCCAGTTTGCGGGAGAGGATCCTACCAGCCGGCTGATCACATTCAAAGTAAAGGGTTTATCCGAAGACCAAGTGCATCAAATCGTTGAAGCGCATGGATTAAAGTTGGTGATTTTCGCTTCATCTAAACCGACCGAGCTT
>Ga0315275_10005127_pt1 | contig 12357 bp, 9 predicted proteins | sample YL17G03_0_MG_FD_205557 | JGI IMG/M metagenome (GOLD analysis project Ga0315275, IMG submission 205557) | Sediment microbial communities from Yellowstone Lake, YNP, Wyoming, USA - YL17G03_0 | ecosystem: Environmental > Aquatic > Freshwater > Lake > Sediment | place: USA: Wyoming | collected... | reverse complement strand
AACGCCGCCCGCCAGCAGGTTGCGGTGGAAATCAGAGACGAGAGTGCCGATGTAGCGCAGCGAAAGGCCCTTTCTCCCGCCTTCATGGCCCTGCAGGTATTCGGTGTAGCGCTGCACTCCCTTGCTCCAATAGATTTGGTAACCGAGGTTGACGCTGAAATACTTCGGCGGCGCCGGGATCTGGATGTTCGGGTGGGAGAGCAGGAATTCACCGACTGTCGAGTCGAGGGTGAAGCCATGGACACCGTGGCCTGCCGTATAGACGAACATCGTGCTCGACCCGTAAGCGATGTAACCTGAGGCCACTAGGCTGCGGCCGGGCTGGAGGAAATCCTCGAGCGTCCCCGGGCCCTCTTCGCTGATCCGCTTATAGACGGCAAAGATGGTGCCGATGGGGACGTTGTAATCTATGTTGGAAGAGCCGTCCAGCGGGTCATACAGCAAAATGTATTTGCCCTTGGGATATTTGTCCGGCACCAGCAGGATACTATCGTTCTCCTCGGAAGCCATGGCCGCCACCCGGCCAGTGTGGTCGTTGAGGCGGAAAATGGTCAGGTCGGCGAAGCGGTCGAGCTTCATGACCTGCTCGCCCTGGATGTTGATGTCCTCGGTGCGGCCCAGGATCTCGGCCAGGCCCGCCCGCGTCGTCTTGCTGGCGATGACCTTGCCGGCCAGGGCGAGGTCGTAGAGCAGGTTGGTCAGGACGCCGGTCGCCTCGGGATGGTAGGTTTGTTCCTCAAGGATGTGGCGTTCGATGGTCATGATCCGGGCAGGGTCGATGGAAATCTGTGCCATTTGTCCTCCTTTAGCTCACCGGTTTCACCCGGAAATATATAACACTTGGGGACACCATATCAATTTCCTTTTTTCCATGACTTTTATCAGGGAGGCGGTTGTCTTTGCGGCCGCCTGTTGTCTCTCTGAGGATATGTGTATAATAATGAAAATTCAAGGAGGGATGACCATGGACATCAAGATCGTCAAGATCGATAAGCCGGACGACATGAATTTCATCCTCGGGCAGTCCCACTTCATCAAGACCGTGGAGGATATCCACGAGGCCATTGTCAACACGGCGCCGCAGATGAAGTTCGGGATCGCTTTCTGCGAATCCTCGGGGCTGGCGCTCGTCCGCTACTCGGGAAACAACGACTCGCTCATCGAGCTGGCCAAGAAGAACGCCCTGAACATTTCGGCCGGGCACAGCTTCATCGTCTTCATGGAGAACGGATTTCCGGTCAATATCCTCAACACTATCAAGAATGTCCCCGAAGTCTGCCGGATTTTTTGCGCCTCGGCCAACCCGGTCGAGGTGATCATCGCCGAGACCGAGAGCGGACGCGGCATCCTGGGCGTCATCGACGGCGTCAAGACGAAGGGAGTCGAAGGCGAAGCTGACATTAAATGGCGGAAGGAGTTTCTCCGGAAGATCGGGTATAAATTCTGATTACGAGCAGCGGTTCCAGCCGCAGTTCGGGCAGACCGGGCACTTCTCGTCGGGGAGCGTCGCCCCGCAGATCTTGCAGATTGTCTGGTAGATGTCCCTGGAATTCCCCTGGACCGACCCGAGATGCCGCTCCAGGATCTTGGCGATGGCGTCCGGTATGGATTGCACCAAACCGCCCTCGGTGAAAATCGGCTCCGACCCGCCGATCCCTTTGAGCTGGCTGATGACCTCCTTGACGTCCACGTCGCTCCGCAGCGCCAGCGATATCAGCCGGCCGAGGGCCTCAGCGTCGGCCATGGTCGTGTAGCCGCTCTTCCCGATGGAGGTAAATACTTCGAACGGTTTCTGGTTGTAGAAGGAAATCGTCACGTAGAGGTTCCCGAACCCGGTTTTGATCTTGTCTGTCACCGAGGGAAGTGTAATCGGCCGGTCCTTGGGATGGAGCTTAGCCTCAGGCGACGCTTTGTAGAGCACCTGCTCGGCCCGGCTTCCGTCGCGGTAGATGGTGATGCCCTTAGTGTCGAGCTCGTAGGCGAGCAGATAGGCTTTCTCCACTTCCTTGACTTCGGCCTTGTTGGGAAAGTTGATCGTCTTGGAGACCGAATTGTCCACATGTTTCTGGAAGGCGGCCTGCGTCCCGATGTGTCCTTCGGGCGAGATATCATGAGCGGTGCGGAAATAGTCGGGAAGGGGGTCCTTGGGGTGGGCGTTCTTCCATTCCTCGTAGATCGGATGAACGTCCTTGATCTCGCCGTCGATGATCTTGGAGGTGAATTCGAAGGCGAAAACGGGCTCGATCGAGGAGGAGCAGCCGGCGATGCGCGAGATCGTCCCCGTCGGGGCGATGGTCAGGGTGGTCGCGTTCCGCATCTTCTTTCCCCTGAAAACCGACTTGGCGATGTTGGGGAAATTGCCGCGTTCTTCGGCCAGACCGGCCGACGCCGCCACTGACTCCCTGCGCATGAAGGCCATGATCTTCTCGGCCAGCTTGGTCGCCGCCGGGCTGTCGTAGCGGACCCGCATCCTGAGAAGCAGGTCTGCCCAGCCCATGACGCCGAGCCCGATCCGGCGGTTGGCCCGGGTCATCTGTTCGATCTGGGGGAGGGGGTACTTGTTGACATCGATGACATCATCGAGGAAGCGTACGGACAGGGCGATCGTCCGGCCGAAGCGCTCCCAGTCGAAGAGGTCCTTCGCCCGGGGGCTGAGAAAATGGGCCAGGTTGATCGAGCCCAGGTTGCAGGACTCGTATTCGTGGAGTGGCTGTTCGCCGCAAGGGTTGGTGGCCCGGATGGGGCCGAGACCGCGGGTCGGGTTGTGGGCGTTGATGCGGTCGATGAAAATCAGGCCAGGATCGCCCACCGCCCAGGCCGACTCGACGATCAGGTCGAAGATTGGGCGGGCCTTCTTCTTCCCGACGACTTTCTTGTGGTAAGGGTCGGTGATGTCATAGGAGCCGTCGCCTCTGACGGCTTCCATGAAGACATCGGTTGCGGCCACGGAGATGTTGAAGTTGTTGACACTCTTTCCGTCGATCTTCATCCGGATGAACTCTTCGATATCGGGATGGTCGACGCGCAGGATCCCCATATTGGCGCCGCGGCGCGTCCCGCCCTGCTTGACGGCCTCGGTGGCGGAGTCGATGACCCTGAGGAAAGAAACCGGACCCGAGGCGATCCCCTGAGTCCTTTTGACAAAGCTCCCCTTGGGACGGAGGCGGCTGAAGTCGAATCCCGTCCCGCCACCCTCCTTGTGGACGAGGGCCGCGTTCTTGACCGTCTCGAAGATCGAGTCGAGGGAGTCTTCGATCGGCAGGACGAAGCAGGCGCTCAGGCACATGTCCCGGCCGGCGCCGGTCAAGGTCGGACTGTTTGGCAGGAAATCACGGGCCATCATGGCGTCGAAGAATTTCTCGGCCCAGAGTTCCTGGCCCTTTTTCGTCTTTTCGGCGGAGGCGACGTAACGGGCCACTCGCCGGAAGAGGTCGGCCGGGTTCTTGTCCAGGAATTCCCCCTGCTCGCTGCGCATGAGGTATCGGGCCCGGAGAATCTTGAGGGCGTTTTCGGTGAAGGGTTGATACTCCGCCATCGTTCCGCTCCTATTCAATTTATCGGGTTTATAAATTCACTCAAATAACTACCCATAGTATATACGAACCGTCGCCCCCTATCAATAGGGCCCTCAACGGCGCCCTTGAAGGGCCCGTTTGACAACCGAGAGATACCTACGAGGGTCATATTTCTCTCCCTCTCCCTCGGGATGGGAGAGGGTCGGGGAGAGGGTGAGAAAGAAAACGACTCTCGTTTATCCCTTCCCGACGGCGCTTTTTTTCGAGGCGATCGTGGCTTCCTTGTCCAGCCTATGGTCCACCCGGAGGTCGATGTGGATGCGCTGGGCGCCCATATTCAGGATGGCCGTGTGGGCTTCCTGGATCACCTGGAACAAGGTCTTCAGGTCCGGCGCCTCGATCGTCGTGGACATGCCGCCTGTCTCGGTACGCAGGCCCGAGGCCTCGATGACCCGGATGGCCTCTTTGACGAAGCGGCTGACCGAAGAGCCCTCACTTGTCGGGAAAATGGCCAACTCGGCGATGATCACGGTTTTTTCTCCCTACTCAATGGTCTATAATCATTATATATGAAGGAGGCGAAAATGCCGAGCGAGCTTCCGGAAATGGGCAAGATCTCAGCCGAAGTCTTTGACGAATTGATCTACCCCCGCCTCGGCCGGCGGCGCCGGTCGGTCCTGGTCGGGCCGAAACATGGGGTGGACATCGGGGTCGTCGATATCGGCGGCGGCAAGGTCATGGCCCTCACAACTGACCCTGTGTTCATCGTCCCCGAGTACGGGTTTGAGCGGGCGGCCTGGTTCGCCATCCACATCCTCTGCTCGGACGCCGTCACTTCAGCCCTCCGGCCGACCTATCTCTCCATCGACCTCAACCTGCCGTTGAGCATGACCCGGGCGGAGCTCGAGACCGTCTGGAGGACGATCGACGCCGAGTGCAAGAAGATGGGCCTCGCCATCGTCTGCGGCCACACCGCCCGCTACGACGGCTGCCATTACCCGATGGTCGGCGGCGCCACCGTGATCAGCATCGGTGAGAAATCGCAGTACATCACTCCGCAGATGGCCAAGCGCGGGGACATCGTGGTCATCACCAAGGGCGCGGCCATCGAGGCGACGGGAATTTTCGCCCTCGCCTTTAGGGACAGGATCAAGGAGCATTTCGGCGAAGAGTTCAGCCGGCGGGCCGAGGCCATTTTCTACCAGATGTCGGTGGTCGAGGACGCGCTCACGGCCGCCTCGATCGGGACGCGGGAGCGCGGGGTGACGGCCATGCATGACGCCACCGAGTGCGGAATCTGGGGAGGACTCTACGAAGTGGCCAAGGCCTCGCGCGTCGGGATGAGGATCGACAAAGAGAAGATCATCGTCCTCGACGAGGTCGAAAAAATCTGCGCCAAGTTCGGGATGGACCCGTATTCGTCCATATCCGAGGGGACATTGATCATCACCTGTAAAAAAAACAAAGTGGACCTGTTGCTGAAAAAGCTGGCCGGAAAGAATATCCCCGCCTCAGTGGTCGGAGAGGTCATCCCGGAGAGCAAAGGCATCATCCTGGTGGAAGAGGGGAAGGAACGGCTGCTCGAACACCCCCGCGTCGACCCCTTCTGGCCGGCCTTTGCCCGGGCGCTGGCGGAGGCCAAATCGCCAAAATCATGATCCTTCCAACCTGAGGCCATGTCCTTTAATTGAAGACCCGGGGTGTGACTCTAGCGCGCCTTGCTCATGGCGTGGTTCCTAGGATCTTACAACGATATGCCCCTTTCAGACCTCTAGAGTTCCGATTTTAGGGGCTTTTCTTGACAGGTCTCCAATCCTGAGATTATTATGGGCGACAAAGAGATCGGGGAAGGCGGAGGAGGGGGGATGATCGAGCGGCGGGCGCACGTCGGTTTCGCGCAGTCCTCAAGGGGCCGCGTGCTGCGTGATGAACGCCCCCGGGAGCGTGACAGACCCTAAGAGGGAGATGGAAGATGAAAAGTGATAAAAAAGCAAAGGAACTGTCGGCGGGGCGAGCCAAGCGGTCCCGCAAGCCCAAGCCTCGGGACGGCGGCCGCATTTCGCCCAGCCAGGCCCAACGCTCCGGCCTCCGGCCTGAAGAGGCGGAACTCCTGCCGATGCTGGAAGCGCTCAAGCCTCACGACCACCTCTGTCTCATCTACGAATCGAAGGCCGAATGGCGGGCCGCCGTGGTGCCTTTCATATCGGCCGGATTGAAACGAGGAGAGAAATGTCTCTACATCGTCGATACAAGCACGGCTGACGAAATCCGTACCTACCTTGGCGAGGAAGGAGTTGATGTTGCCTCAGCCGAAGATTTGGGGCAGCTGGCCATCCTGAATGAGACCGATGCTTATACCCCGGAGGGTTTATTTGATCCCGACAGGATGATCGCCCTGTTGATAGCGGAGACTGAAAAAGCCGTGGCCGAGGGCTTTCCGGCGCTCCGAGCTACGGGCGAGATGACCTGGGTTCTGCGCGGGTATCCCGGTTCGGAAAGGCTGCTGGAGTACGAGGCCAAGCTGAACCGCGATTTCTTCCCTCGTCATCCCTGCCTGGCCATCTGTCAGTATGACCGCTGGAAATTCAATCCAGAAATCATCAAGGGTGTTGTGATGACGCACCCTCTCTTGATCAACCAGAACAAGGTCTACCGCAACTTTTATTACATCCCGCCCGCGGAATTCCTCACTGCGGAACGCGCCAAAATCGAAGTCCAGCACTGGCTGAACAATCTCGAGCGTGAGAAGCTGACCTGGCAGGCTTTGCGGGAGCGCGAAGAAAAGATGCGTAGCATATTGCGCGCCGCCCCCATAGGCATCGGAGTGGTCGTCGACCGTGTTTTCAAAGACGTGAACCAGCGATTCTGTGACCTGACCGGCTACACACGCGAGGAGCTTATCAACAAGTCCGCAAGGATGGTTTATCCGAGCGAAGAGGAATATCAATTTGTGGGACGAGAGAAATACCGTCAGATCGCCGATCGAGGGACCGGAGCCGTGGAAACACGCTTTCGCCGCAAAGATGGCCGGGTCATCGATGTGTGGCTGAGCAGCGCTCCCCTTGATATCTCGGATGTTTCACGAGGCGTTACCTTCACTGCCCTGGACATCACCGAGCGTAAAAAAGCAGAGGAAACATTGAAGCGCAAAATGGAGGAGTTGGCCTCTCTGAGCCGGGCATCCCAAACAGTCACCGCCTCTCTAGACGTCGACAAGGTGTTAAGTGAAATCGTGGTCCTGGCTGGAAAGGTGGCGAATTCCGATTATGCTAGCGTCGTTCTGGTAGATGAGGAGGGGCACATCATAGGGCGGAGCGCCGAAACCCTTCCGGGTGCGCCCGCCCTAGAGTACCGGGCCAGGGGCTCCGGTTTTACCAATTGGATCATCCAATCACGCCGGCCGGCGGTTGTCGATGACATCGGCGAAGACGGAAGCATCAGGTCCGACCTGGAAGAAGGAGCGCCGACTACGGTTAACCCGGTCCTCCCGGCCTGCGGGATCAAGTCGTTTGTCGGACTGCCGCTCATATTCAAAGAACGCCTGTTGGGTGTTCTCTACCTGCATAGCTTACATCCCCATACTTTCTCTGATCAACTGCCCCTCCTGACCGCCTTTGCCAACCAGACGGCCGTCGCCGTCGAGAACGCCAATCTTTATGATGAGGTCCAGAGGGAATTGGCCGAGCGTAAAGTCGCCGAGGCGAACCTCTCGCGCACGGTTTCGTTGCTCGAAGCGACACTTAATTCCACTGCCGACGGAATCCTGGTGGTCGATCTGGAAGGAAAGATCCAGCGCTTCAACGAGAAGTTCAGGGAGATGTGGCGAATTCCTACCGCCATCCTGGAGACAAAAGAAGACGACCGCGCCCTGGGCTTCGTCCTGGACCAGCTGAAAGATCCGGAGAAATTCCTGAGCAAGGTGCGGCAGCTGTATGGTGAAGTCCTCGCCGAAAGCTACGATACCCTGGAGTTCAAGGACGGCCGGGTCTTTGAGCGTTTCTCGCGTCCGCAATTTCTTGGAACTGCGCCGGTGGGCAGAGTCTGGAGTTTTCGAGATGTGACCGAGCGCGAGAAAGACGAGGAGAAACTCAGGGCCGCTCTCGAAGAGAGGGAGGTCATGCTCCGAGAAATCCACCACCGGGTAAAGAACAACATCCAGATCGTCTCCAGCCTGCTCCGGCTCCAATCACGATACATCAAGGATGAAAAAGCCCTGGAGGTCCTGAACGAGAGCCAGAACCGCATCAAGTCGATGGCCCTTATCCATGAGAAACTGTATCAGTCCCAGGACTTCGCCCGGATCGATTTTTCCGATTACATTGCCAAGATGATCACCCATCTCTTCGCCATCTATAAGGTTGAGTTCGGCCGCATCAGACACAACGTCGAGGCCAAAAACATCCAACTCGATATCAACCGGGCGATTCCCTGCGGGCTGATCATCAACGAACTCATCACCAACGCCCTCAAGCACGCCTTTCCCGAAGACAGAGAGGGAGAGATCCTCGTCCGGATGCGGCCGTCGGACGGCGACAAGTACGAGCTGACCGTAAAGGATAACGGGGTGGGGCTGCCGGAAGGTTTCGACATTCGCCAGAAGGGGACTTTGGGTTTTCAGATCGTCAGCGACTTAGTCAAGCAGCTCGACGGGTCGATCGAGATCCGGAGAGACGCGGGATCGGAAATCATCATTCGGTGTTAGGGACTTGGGGTGATGACGGGATCCCCAGAAATCACCCCCAGAATCATCTTTTCCGGCTATTGTCCATCCATCCCAGCCAAGTTCATCCTATTAGGTAATAGTCAAGGACGAGATTGGAGTGCTTGTGGATAGAGTCCGAATCCTCATTGCCGAAGACGAGATCCTGGTCGCCAGGGACACCGAAAACATGCTGTTGAACTTCGGCTACGAGGTCCTGGGAATAGCCGGCACAGGGGAGGAGGCCGTTGCCGCGGCTGGAGAGCTTTCTCCCGATTTGATCCTCATGGATATCCGGCTCCGGGGCAAGGTGGATGGGGTTGAAGCCGCCAGGCAAGTGCGCGAGCTCTACAACCTTCCTGTGATCTTTGTCACCGCTCATGCCGATGAAGCCACTCTCCAGCGAGCGAAGCTGGCCGGGCCCATCGGGTATCTCTTAAAGCCGTTCGAGGAAAAAGAGCTGCGGATGACGGTCGAGACGGCGGTTTTCAAGTGGGAAATGGACCGGGAGCTGAGAAAGCGGGAAGAACACTATCGTACTCTTGTCGAGAGCCTGAGAGAAGGTATCGTCCAGCTCGATATTCAGGAACGGTTTACCTTCGCCAACCAGGCCGCCCACCAGATTTTTGGCGTCCCTTTCGGGGCTCTGGTGGGACGGAGCCTGGGGGAGTTCTTGGATGAGAAGGGCTTTGCCCTGCTTTTAGCCGTCGCTGACCGGCGTCGTTCCGGAGAGAACAGCGCCTACGAGCTCCAAATCCGGCGTCCGGGCAGGGAAATTCGGGACCTTTTAGTTACCGGATCTCCTCAATTCGACTCGAGAGGAAAATTCCGGGGAACGTTCGGCGTCTTCCATGACATCACCGACCGCAAGCGCGCCGAAGAGGCCGTCCAAAGAGAAGCCAATAAGCTTTCGGCGATGATCCAGGGGATGGAAGAGGGGGTCGCCTTGATCGATCGCGAAGATCGCGTCATCGAGGTGAATGAGTACTTCCTAAAGCTGTTCAAGATGACCAAGCCCGAGATCTCGGGCCGCTTATTTTGGGAGTCTGAGCCGGGACAGACCTTCGGGGATTTCCGGGACATTATCTCAAGTTTCAAATCCAACCGAGACTCCGTCCAAGTCTCCGCTCAAAGAGATATCTCGGGTCTGAAGACTGTCGTTCGGGTTCAGCCGGTCTATCGACAGGACATCTATGAGGGCTCGATCATCAACGTGATCGACGTGACGGCGCTGGTGATAGCCAGAGAGCAGGCGCTGGCCGCCAGCCAGGCCAAGAGCAGCTTCCTGGCCAACATGAGCCACGAAATCCGCACCCCGCTGAACGCCATCGTCGGGATCACCGATTTGATGATGGATACCCGCCTCGATCCCGAGCAAAAAGATTATATCAGGACCGTTCAGGAAAGCTCCCAATCCCTGCTCGCCATTGTCAATGACGTCCTGGACTTCTCCAAGATAGAAGCCGGGCGTTTCGAGTTGGACCTCGAGGATTTCAACCTGCAGACGGTTATCGAGGGTGTTACCGAAATCCTGGCCGGCCGAGCTCGTCAGAAGGGCCTCGAGTTTTCCTGTGCGATCGACCCGCGGATTCCATCTCCCTTGAGAGGAGATCCCGCGCGTCTGCGCCAGATCCTGCTGAATTTAGGAGACAACGCCGTCAAGTTCACGACTCGGGGGGGAGTGACCTTCCGGGTTGAACGGGTGGACTCAAATGGGGGGGAGATCGCCGTTCTTTTTTCCGTCATCGACACAGGCACGGGTGTCGCCCGGGAAAATCAGGCCTTGATTTTCGAAGGTTTCGCTCAGGCCGATTCCTCCGTCACCAGGAAATTCGGAGGAACGGGGTTGGGCTTGAGCATTTCCAAAAATCTGGTGGATATGATGGGCGGGGAAATCGGTCTCAAGAGCCCTCTTCGTGAGGGAAGAGACGGGGGCAGCTGCTTCTGGTTCAGGGTGCCTTTTCGAACCCAGGCTGAGGCCCGAGACGCCGAGGTCGCCCCTTTCCTCCCGCTACCTATGACGGCTCCATTGGCCGGACCCAGCCCGGAACCCCTCCCGGCGGCGGCTTTCGATGGGGGGCAACAAAGAGCCAGGATACTTCTCGTCGAAGACAATCGAATCAATCAAAAAATCACGACGGCGATTCTCCAGAAGGCCGGCTACACGGTTGACGTGATCGAAAACGGCCGGAAGGCCCTGGAGGCGGTGGCCCGCGCTCCCTATGACCTCGTCCTCATGGATGTGCAGATGCCCGAGATGGATGGGCTCAGAGCCGCGGAGCTCATTCGCCAGAATTCCGGGAACTTCGTTTCTCCTCCGATTATCGCCTTGACGGCGAGCGCAGTCAAGGGAGACAGGGAGCGCTGTTTGAGATCAGGCATGAACGATTATATCATGAAACCCATCCGGGCCGGAGAGCTCGTGGCCAAGGTCGAAAAATGGACAAAATCGTCTCCCCGAATCTGAGTTTCAAACAGACTCTTTTTTCCGGGAATCGGGCCTGAAAGGACGCAAGAGGAATGGCAAAAAACGAAGTCCTTATCGTCGATGACGACATCATCACTCAAAACATGCTGAAAACTGCTTTGGGCAACGCGGGATACCATTTTGTCCTCGCCTCCAACGGCAAGGAGGCGCTCGAGATGGCCATGGGTCGAATCCCTGGAGTCATCATCCTGGATATCATGTTGCCCGATCTCGACGGCGGAGAGGTCGCTGAGATCCTGAGAAAAGACGCGAGGACCAGAGAAATCCCGGTTATTTTCTTATCCTCCCTAATCTCGAAGGAGGAAGAAAGGACCGAAGCAAAAAAGGATATCATCTCTTTCTTGTCGAAGCCCTACAATCGAGAGATACTCCTCAATGAAGTCAGGAGATATCTGTACGGGGTCGAGAGTTCCTAGGTAGGCAGCTTTTTCGCAAGGCCGGCGGTCGTCTCTCCAAGCTCTGGGGATTTCCCGGAAATTTACGCGCCCTGAGAACCTTGACAGGAGATGGCAAAAGGACTATCAATCAGCTGAGGGATGAAGAAGCGCGTCCTGTTTCTTTGCACGTCCAACAGCTGCCGGTCGCAAATGGCCGAGGCTCTGGTGAACCATGACCTGGGCGACCGGTTCGAGGCGTATTCGGCCGGGACCGACCCGGCGACGCCCCATCCGCTTGCCATCCGCGTTCTCGCCGAGATCGGCATCGACCATAGCCTGGCCCGCAGCAAGAGCATGGATGAGTTTGCCGGCCAGGCGTTCGATTTTGTGATCACGCTCTGCGACTCCACCAACGAGACCTGCCCTCTGTTCTTCGGCGGGGTGCGGCGGGCTCATCTGGGATTTGACGACCCGGCAAGGGCGGAAGGCAGCGAAGAGGGAAAATTGGCTGTCTTCCGCCGGGTCAGGGACGAGATCCGGGACCAGGTCGAAGCCTTCCTGACGCACGACCAGTCATAGTTTGGAGCGGTTGACGTGGCGGAAATTTTCGGTTAACATATGAATATATGTTCATATAATGATTTAAAATGAGAAACGCAGTCAAGACACTCAAGGCTCTCGCCGACCCGACCCGGCTGCGGATTCTTCGTCTCCTGCTCCAGAGGGAACTCTGCGTCTGCGAGCTCATGTTCATCCTCCGGATGGAGCAATCCCGGGTCTCCCATCAACTGCGCATCTTGCGGGATGCCGACCTGGTGGAGGATCTGCGGGAAGGCAAATGGATGACATACCGGGTTCCGAGAAAAGTCCGGGAAAGCCTCAGGCGCATGTTCGAGGAGGTCCTCAAGGCCGGACCGGAAGACATCCGCGAGGCCGCTCAGGACAAACGGCGGATTGCTCTTTGCTTGAAGGAAGAGATCCGGAAGAAACGTTGCCTCAGCTAAAGGCCGGGCTGATATGAAAGAAAAGAAAACGCTTCTTGTTTTGCTGGCCATTTTTCTGGCCGCTTACTTCATCCCCTTTTCCAGGCTGAGCGTCCAGAACGCGCTGCTGGAAGCTTTCTTCATGGTCCAGGAATACGCCCGTCAGCACGTCATCTTGTGTTTGATACCTGCCTTTTTCATCGCCGGGGCGATTTCCGTTTTTATCCGCAAGGAATCCATCATCAAATTGCTCGGGCCCAAAGCCAACAAATTTCTGGCCTACAGCATTGCTTCC
>Ga0315275_10005125_pt1 | contig 12359 bp, 13 predicted proteins | sample YL17G03_0_MG_FD_205557 | JGI IMG/M metagenome (GOLD analysis project Ga0315275, IMG submission 205557) | Sediment microbial communities from Yellowstone Lake, YNP, Wyoming, USA - YL17G03_0 | ecosystem: Environmental > Aquatic > Freshwater > Lake > Sediment | place: USA: Wyoming | collected... | reverse complement strand
GTTCCGCACCCAACTGGGCAATCTCGCTGGCGTCCATGCCGTAAGTCCTCCAATGGCAATCACTTGGAAGACTTCATCGGCACACGCCGCCTGATTACTTGAGCCTATGTGGCGCTGTAGTATTAGAGCAGTTCACGATGATTCGCGGTGCATGTGAGAGATCGCTCGGCCGCGCCCCGGCCAACATGCTCCCTGACGGCCTGCCCGCCATAGCCCGAAGGGCGACGGCGGGTCGCGGCTAGTTTGGGCCCCTCTGTGCCTCCAGCCTCCAGTCTTCAGCCTGCGTGCCTCGCCGTCAAAAATCTTGACAGTTCCCGCCGGCCGCCATACCATCCGCCAAGTCGGACGACCGCTTAAGGATGCCTTGAACTCATGCCTCCAAGCCGCAATTACGTCCGCCGCGCTGCCTGCCTGGCGGCCATCGTGTTTCTCGGCTGCGCCTGCGCCGCCGGCTGCGGCATGGGCGGCGCACGCCTGTGGGCCGACACGGCCCAGGCCGATGGCTCCTTTTCCCGCCAGCACCGCCAGTGGGCCTACGACGGCGAACCGGTGACGTTTGAACTGGAGTGCGCATCCGCTCCGAGCGTCTATGTCGTATTCGGCGTCGCCGGCGACGACACCGTCGTCAACACGGCCAAGATCGAGGGACGTTATCGCTGGACCCACGTCTTCCACGCGGGACCCAAGCCGCAGACGTACGAAGTTTACGCGATTCCGCTGGCGATCCGCGGCAGGTGTGACTGGATTTACGACAAGACCGACGAGAAGTGGTATCACTATCCGGGCGCGAACGAGAGGCCGGACGTCCAGATTGCCGACGAGCAGACGATCCAGATCACGTGCTACCGTCTCGATGTCCGTGTGCCGTTTGAGGGTCGCGGCGGGCCGCCGAAACGCGTCGAACTGAGCCTTACGAAGGCCGACGGCACGCGCAAAGTAATTCCGCCGAGGCCGAAGCGCGAAGGCGATGCCGCAGGCTTTGTTCTCCTGGGTCCCGATAAAACGGGGGCCTACGAGGTCGCTTACGTGCCGCGATACGACGAGGTCAGCCGCGCGGGCAAGACCCGCGTGGAGGTCCTTGTGGAACACGCCGATGGGTCCGTGGAGCGTCTGACCCAGGACCTGGATACACCGTAGGAAGAGCCGCCGATGAAGATCCAGCCGGTCCGAGGAACCCGCGACTTCTATCCCGGCGACATGGCCGTCCGCAACTGGCTTTGCGGGCGATGGCGCGAGGCGTCGCGCCGGGCCGGGTTCGTCGAGGTGGACGGGCCGGAACTCGAGCCGCTCGAACTTTACACCGAAAAGAGCGGCGAGGAGATCGCCGAGCAACTCTATTGCCTGGAGGACAAGGGCGGCCGGAAACTCGCCCTGCGGCCGGAGTTCACGCCGACCCTGGCCCGCATGATTGCCGCGCGCCAGGCGGCCTTGCCGGAGCCGATCCGGTGGTTCAACATCTCGCGCTGTTTCCGCTACGAGCGTGCCCAGAAGGGTCGCGCGCGGGAGTTCTTCCAGTGGAACGTGGACCTCGTGGGCGTCGAGGGCGAGATCGGCGACGCCGAGTGCATCGCCGTGGCGGTGGATGCGCTGCGGTCTCTCGGACTTACGCCGCAGGATGTTTGCGTCAAGTTGAACGACCGGCGGCTGCTGGCGGCGCTCGTGCGGCATCTGGGCATCGCCGAGGACCGCGTACCGCAGGTCTTCACGATCCTCGACAAGCGAGACAAGGTTCCGGCGGAGGCCCTTTCGGTGATGCTGGCCGAAGCGGGCCTTGAGGCGCGCGAGCGCGACGGCCTTGCGCGGATACTGGCGTGGCGAAACCTGTCGGACATTGATGCCCGCGAACTTGCGACGCCGGAGGTCCGCGCCGCGGTCGAATCGCTTGAGCGGTTGCTTGCGATCCTCGACGGTTACGGCGTCGCCGAGTGGTGCCGCTTCGACATCGGGATCGTGCGGGGCCTCGCGTACTACACCGGGCCGGTCTGGGAGGTGCACGACCTGAAGGGCGAGTTCCGCGCGATCTTCGGCGGCGGGCGGTATGACCGACTCCTGGGCGACCTCGGCGGCAAGGCGATGCCCGCGTGCGGGTTCGGCTGCGGCGACGTCGTCCTGGGGCTGGTCCTGGAAGGTCGCGGTCTCGGGCCCGAGGCCGAGCGTCCGGCCGAGTATTTCGTCGCGTCGGCGAAAGATGAGGCGTGGGCCAACGTCCTCTCGGTGGTCCGGCGCCTCCGGTCGAAAAACGTGCCGACCCAGTTTGACCTGAAGGGCGGAAACCTGAAGCGCCAGATGAAGAAGGCTGCCGAGGCGGCCGCACGCTTCGTGGTCATCCTCGGCGACGATTTCGCCCGCCTTGGGCGGGTCACGGTACGCGACATGGAAACCGGCGAGCAGCGTGACCTTGCCGCGGAGGACCTGGGCATCTAGGCGGCTCATGGCCAACCGGTCGGTCATCTACGAGGCCTGCTTCGAAGATTACCTGCGGTCGGTAGGCGTGCCCTACGTGGCGGTGGACGAGGCGAAGAAGGCCCTCTTCGCTGGCGTCCAGTTGAAAAGTTTCGACTTTGTCGTTTATAGTGCAACCGGACCGAACCTTCTGGCCGATGTAAAGGGGCGAAGGTTCCTGGGGCGGGATGCGAGCAATGCCAGGCTCGAGAACTGGGCCACCCGCGACGACCTCGACAGCCTGGCCCGATGGGAAACAGTTTTCGGTTCTGGGTTTACAGGCGTACTGGTCTTCTGTTATCATCTGGCTCATGCGGAGGCGCGGTCCGGGTTCCAGGTTGTGCATCCGTTTCGGGGTGAGTACTTCGGCCTCGTCGGCGCTGGCCGAAGCGCGTATGCCGAGGCGTGCCGACCGAGGAGCCGCGCGTGGGATACGGTCGGCGTTCCGACGGCGGCGTTCCGGGAGTTGATCCGGCCCATCGTGTCCTTTTTCTGATGGGCGAAGGAGGGCGAGTGTGAAGCCGAGGCAGCGGTGGATGGGGGCGGTCCGCCTGGCGATTGTCGCGGCGGTGCTGGGCGCAGCGGCCGAGGCGGTCCCGGCGGCCCCGGCACCGGAGGTATATCCTTCCTACGTGCTTCCCAATATCGCCGTCTTCGTGGTGAGTCTGACCGTTGTTCTGATCGCCTGTAAACGTTTCCGCGAATCTTGATGGCCATTCGGTGCCGCGCGAGGCACCAGGAAAGGAGAGGACCATGGATTGGAAGACGGTAGTCATCGGGGCACTTGTCGTTGCGGCTGTCCTGCTGGGCGGCGTGGTGACAAGCGGGCTGAAGGAGAAACCTGCCTACGGCCAGGGGGGCGTCTACTCGACCTATCTGGCGGTGTCGGCCGATGTCCAGGAACGATACTCCAATTTTGCCATCCTGGACACCGAAACGCGCGGGTTGCTGATCTACCGCGTGGATACCACCAAACTGACCTTGGAGCCGGTCAGCGCCCACGACCTTGTTCGTGAGTTCAGACCGACGGGCCGGTGACCCAGGACCTGACCCCTGCGAGAGGAGAAATCTCCATGAAAGCGAAAGATCTCTTACTGGTCGCGCTGGTTTGTGCGAACGTCACGCTGGCGTCTGTGGCGCTGGCGATATACGTCGGGAAAGCCGAGCCCTCGGCCGTGGCCGCCACAACGTCACGAGCCGGCGACTACATAATGGTGACAGGTGCGCTCTCCACTAGCCGCGATGCCCTGCTTATCATTGACGTGGTCGCCAAGCGGGCCAACCTCTACGTGCCCAAGGCCGGCGTGACGGTCCCAGGCCAACCAGGCGTCGGCAGTTGGGAATGGACCAGCTCACGCAATCTCGCCTCAGACTTCAAAAAATAGGTCGGCACGCCCTGACGATGTCGCTGGCGCCGCCTACGGCGACCGCCGCCTGCGCTGCGGGCCCTTCGGGCCAAGGCGCGCGGTGTGGCAATTCTATGGTCCGCCTTCACTTTAGCGCGCTCCGCCGCTTGGGAGCGGAAGGAGCGCTGTGCGAAGCGGTGTTCCCGATCCGGCTCTGCGACCTTCGCTGCGAATAGATCGTGTACTCATGACACGTCTTACGGAATCCTGCACCGCCCGCGCCGAGGCGGGCGTGCCCATCACCCGCCCCGAAGCACTGACCCTCCTGGCGGAAGCCGAAGCCGACCCGTGGCCGCTGCTTCATGCCGCCGACCGCATCCGCCGCCGCTTCCGCGGTCTGACGGTCCACCTGTGTAGCATCACGGCCGCGAAACTGGGGCGCTGCGGCGAGGACTGCCGCTGGTGCGCCCAGAGCGCCCGCTGGACCACCGGCATCGAGCCGCGGAGCCTCTCGGCCACCGACCAACTGGTCCGGGAAGCCGAGGCGGCGGCGTCCAACCCGATAACCCATTTCGGCCTCGTCTCGAGCGGGTCCCAGGTCTCGGACCGCGACCTGGACGCGCTCTCGGAAAGCGCGCGCCGGATCCGCCGGCGCACCGGCCTGGCGGTCTGCGCCAGTTTCGGCAGTCTGACGGCGGCCCGCGCCCGGCGACTCGTCGAAGCCGGCTTCGTCCGCTATAACCATAACCTGGAGACCTCGGCGCGGCATTTCCCCAAGGTCTGCTCGACCCACACCTGGGACGACCGTGTGCGGACGGCCCGCGCGGCCATTGATGCGGGGATGGAACTCTGCTCGGGCGGCCTTATGGGCATCGGCGAAACCGATGAGGACCGCGTGGACCTGGCCCTCTCGGTGCGCGATCTCGGCGCCCTCGTAGTCCCCCTGAACTTCCTTCATCCGATTCCCGGCACGCCGCTCCAGGACGCCCCGCCCCTGGCGCCCATGAAGATTCTCTCGATCATCGCGATGTTCCGCCTGGTTCTTCCGGACCGGATCATCAAGTTGGCCGGCGGCCGCCAGCGGAACCTTCGGGACCTCCAAAGCCTGATGTTCCTGGCCGGCGCCGACTCGTGCATGGTCGGCAACTATCTGACGACCGCCGGACGGCCTGCCGAGGAAGACCTCGCCATGATCCGCGACCTTGGCCTGGAACCGGCTCGCCCGCCTCGGCGCGGGCCGGACGGGGCAGGGGGACCTCGCCAGTGGTGACCATGATGCCTGAAGCGCGGGGCGTGGCGATCACCGGCCTCGGCCTGGTCCTTCCGCACGGTGTCGGACTCGGCGCCGCCGATGGGGTCTTCGCGGGCCGAAGCGCGGTAGCGCACCTCGCGGGCATTCCAGGGATTCCCGACGCGACGGGCGCGGCCGTCGAGCGGTTCGATCCGCCGCCAGGCACCGAATCGGAGGACCGCGCGGTCCAGTTTGCCGTGGCGGCCGCCGAAGAGGCCTGGGCCGGCGCAGGTCTAGGCCGCTCTTCGCCGCCGCCCATGCGGGCCCATACGGGTCCGGTCTCAACAAGGACCGTATGGCCGGATCGCATGGCCGCCGCCGTCAGCCTCAGCAAGGGCGGCATACATGTCCTCTCCAGGATAGCGGAAGGACGCACCTCCGCGGAGGACCTCTGGTCGTGCGCGATGCCCGATGCAGCGACCGCCGCCGTTGCCGCGCGCCTGGGAATCGCCGGCCCGGCGGCGTCGCCCATCACGGCCTGTGCTTCGGGCGGGCACGCGCTCCTGTGGGGCGCGGGCCTCATCCGTCGCGGCATCGCTGAGGTGGCCCTGGTCGGCGCGGCCGAGGCGTCGCTCCATCCGCTTGTGATCGGTTCCTATCGTCGGATGGGGGTCCTGGCGCCGCCCGGCGCCGACCCGGCCGCGTCCGTGCGGCCGTTCTCGGCGACCCGCCGGGGCTTCGCGCTCGGCGAAGGCGCCGGGTGCCTCGTGCTTGAGTCGGAGACCTCCGCGGCCCGGCGCGGCGTGAAGCCCCTGGCGCGCGTGGCCGGTTGGGCCGCCGGTTGCCAGGCTTCCAGCCTCACGGACATGGAACCGAGCGGGGCGACGCTTGCGCGCCTGATGACCGACGCCCTGGCCAGGGCCGGCGTTCGGCCCGAAGCGGTGGATTACATCCATGCCCACGGCACCGCCACCCTGAGCAACGACCTGGCCGAGGCGCAGGCGATCCGCGCCGCCCTGGGCTGTGCCGCCAGCGGCGTGAGCGTGTCCTCGACGAAAGGGGCGCACGGTCACCTGCTCGGCGCGGCCACGGCAGTCGAACTGGTGCTCGTGGTCCTGGCGATGGTCCGCGGCATCGTGCCGCCGACGGCCAACCTGACTGACCCCGACCCGTGCGTAGGCCTCGATTGCACGCCGCTGGCGGCTCGGAGACGGCCAATTGGCAGTGCCCTCAAGATCGCGAGCGGTTTCGGCGGCCAGGCCCTCGCCATCGTGCTCGCTCGACCGGTTTAAGTAGCGCGGGGCTTTATGCCCCGCGTGGTTGCGCGGCGGGTGCGGAGAGTTTCAAGTATGTCTAGATTTCAGGAATCGTCTTGTGCGGGCGAATCGCTGGGGCGATAATACGCTCCTGGCGGCGTATTCGTACGACGGCCTGAGCCGCAGGACCAGGAAGATCGTGGGTCTAAATACGGGGCCATCGCCATGAAAAACGCCATATTTACTCTCTTCTTGTGTCTTGGATGTATTGGTGGTTGTGCAACAGCGGCCTCGCGAAACGGCACGGCTCCGCAGTCAGAAGCGAAGTCTGACGAGGCTCCGCTGCCCCGACCGGAAATCAGGGATCTTTTGACGGAAGAATCTGACAAGAGTAGGGCCCTCGAAGAAGAAATGGATGTATTAACCAAGTTAAGTTTACGCTATGAGATAAGAAACCTTCTTACGAATCAGATCAATGCTGGTATCGACCACCCGATGCCGAATCGCGATGGCCTTTCACCCACGCGTGCTTTCGATGTGACGGTAGAGAGGATGTATCGAGAACGCCTGGATCGCATTGTGGACCAGGTCAAAAGAGAAATAGCGGGCGTTAAAAAAGAGGCAGACGCGGCAACTCTGGAGTTCATCAGACAGCACGAGGTTAAGTGAACCACATGACGCGCAGGTTCCTGTTTTGTCGGTTTTGTTGAAAACCTGGTTTTGGCGGATTCTGGGCGGATTCTGGCGATTCTGGGGGCAATACTGTATTCTGTTGTCCCCGCGGCTAGGGCGAGGGGATCGGCGGCCGGTTATTTCAGTTCCGGCCGTTTCATCTGGGCCAACACTTCGGCCAGGTTCTCGTAGGTGAGTTTCGCGCAGTCCGCATCCAGTCGCACCGCCATCTGGTTGGCCTCTTCGTAGAACTGCTTGTACCTCTCCACGAGACTCAAGGGTATGTCTTCCTTCTCGAACCGGACGGCCTGTTCGAGCCACTCGCGGCGTGCCCACTGCCATGCCCCGACGGCCTCGCGCAGCGCGTCCACGCCTTCGGCGAAACTCTTGCGGGCGTCGGCCTCGCGGCCTGCGCGCCTCGCGTCCATGCCGGCCTGAAACGCATCGTACGCGTCCTGCGTGAGTTCGGTGGCGTAGTATGACAGGGCGTGGCAAGCGGAACTGGAGGCGACCGGCCTGGAGAGGCCGTAGCCGCTCGAACCATACTGTTCCCGGACCTTCCGTGCGCGATCGAGCCATTCGTAGGCCACGAGGAATGTGCTGCGTCCCTCGTCCTCGCGGACGCGGCGCCGGTAGTACGCCCCTTCCTGGGAGAGGCCGACTTTGTTCATGTAGAACGAGCCGATGTCGAGGAGGATCTCGGAACTGTGCGGATTCCAGCGGCTGCCTTCCATGAGGAATTCGATGCCGCGGCGGATCCACTGATACTTCCGCTCCGGCGACTGCCACTGGACCGAGAGGTTGTAGGCCATGTTCCACCCCAGGTCCGTCCAGACGGCCGGATAATCTCGCTGGAGCATGGCGATCTTGGTGTACCGATCCACGAGGTCGAAGTGAATCTTCTCTTCCTTCTCCTCTTCGGCCTTGACCCGGAGCCACGCCACGTATGGGCCGCGGAACCCGCCAAGGACCAGCGTGACCGCCTCGGTCGGCAGGTCGCCGAGTTCCAGCGTCGGCGACCCCGGCACGATCCGGACGGAGTATCCGGCCACGGTGTCGAACGCGAACTGCGACGCCAGCGCGAGTTGCCGGGCCGGCGGCTCCGTGCGACCGAGGAGTTCCTGCCGGCGCGGTTCGACTACGTAGCGGCGCAAGGGATGGATCACGCCGGCCGTCACCGCTAGGAGGATGACTCCGTACAGGACCGTCCGCCACCACTGGCCGCGTGGTCGCTCGGCCGCCTCCGCGCTGTGGCCCTCCGTCATCGTGCCACCTCCCGATTCCGCAGGATGATCGAGCCCAGCAGGACGAACACCGCCACGCTCAGGGCGGCCCAGCCGAAGGCTTCGCCCAGGTCGGTCAGCGACATGACCTGGCCCAGGCTGACGCCCTCGCCGGGGATGAGTGCCCGGAGGTCGGGCAGCGGCACGACGAGATGCTCCGCCACCGACCGCCATCCGGCCCAGGCGTGCCACCCGTTGGCTGCCTCGGCCAGTTTCCTGGCCAGGTCTCCGAACACCGTGGCGCCGAGGACGAATTCGCGCACCATGCTGACGAGCACCACCACGATCGCCAGGAGAATGCTGACGAACCAACTCAGGAAGGTGCTACAGCAAACGCCGATGGCCGAAAGGACCGTTCCGAACAACCAGACCCGCAGGACGGCCTTCGCATAGTTCCAGGCGAACGGTCCGCCGCCGAGCCGCAGACGCACGCTGTCGGGGACCAGCCACAGGAAATCGTCGTCGGTCAGGCATTCCACCCGCACCTCGAGTGGGCCGCCGTGCCAGAACTCGCGGTCCAGATACAGGAGCGATGAATGGTGGCTCTCGGGACTGAAGCGGACTGTCTTCGTCTGGCCGTCGGACCGGACAAAAACGATCTGTGCGGCGGCCTGGACCGTCGCCGGGCTCCAGGCATCCAGCGAGAAGCCGGCCTCGACGGGCGTATCGCCCTGGCCAAGGGCGTCGCCCGGCACATCGTCGAATCGGAACAGGGCTAATTCGCGCGGGGCCTTCGAGCGGCCGGCCAGCGCCAGGCGCTGCCGTTGGCGGGTGCCCGCCACCCCCGGCGCCTCGGCCATCGCCAACTCCTGTCCGGCAGGGCCGACGATCGCGAGCGCGCCGGGTCCGGCCCCCACGAGGGCGCCCGACTGAATCGCCACGACATAGAGCACGAGGTTATCCCCCGGCGGCACGTTGATCGCCCCGCCGGGCGGCCGGGCGTCGGGTCCGACCACTTCTACCTGCAACTCACCCGACGGCGGGACAGTGATCGTCCTCTGGTAGACGGGGCCTTGGCCGCCGGGCCGAGGGTTCTCGCGGACCGGTTCGATGCCGGCCGGCAACAGCGCCACAAGCACCTGGACGGGGGCCTTCGGTTCCTCCGGCGGACGCCTGACTGAGAGCCGGAGGCGCAGGCGCCCGGGGGCAGAAGCCACCCATTCCCGGAGCGGCGTCCTCGACAGGTCCCACGCCAGGCGCATCCCAGTTTCACCCAGGATCCAGCACACATCGGGCGATGCAGCCGCCTCGGCCCCGACGTCAACGCTGATCTCCGGGCCGCTCGTGGCCGCATAGTATCGGAAGGTCCGGAGCGGGCCGCTGGTCGCGACGGCTTCGGTTGCGTTCAGGTCCGCCGGATAGGCCGCGCGCGGCGTCGCCTCGGCCAGCCGCTCTTGGGCCAGCGACCGAATGCCCGAGGCCCGGACCACGGTGTAGGCGTATCCGGCCACCCCGACGCACCCGACCATAAGAAGCACGATGAGGGACATGCCGAGGGTTTTCCCGGCCACGATCTCGGCGCGGCCGACCGGCTTGGTGACGACGCTGTGGGCCACCTTGGATTCCATCTCGGCCGGGAGCGAGTAGGTAGCAAAGAAGGTGCCCACGACGAACGCCAGGACGGCCATCACCAGGAGGCTCATGCTGATGGTCGCCGGAACCGCTTCGAAGACCGGATCGAACCGCGGCGATGAGAGGTCAGCCAGGATCATAACCAGAATGGCCGGCGGCGCGAGGATCCACAGCCGCGTCCGCATGCCCTGGCGGAAAGTCACTAGCGCGATCGCCCACACGCGCGACACCGTCCACCGCCGGCGCTCGGGCGAAGTCCGGACCCGTTCCGGGGGCGGCGCTGACGGCTTAGGATGGCGAGCGTGCTTAGCCATGATCGTCCGTCGTCGCTCGACCCTGCCTTCGGCTCTGAGGCTCAGGCTCGAAGAGAGGCTCTCGACGGGCGGCGGGCGAGCCGGGGGCGGCGGCGCCTGTGGCGCCGGGCTTCGAACCGGGGCCTCGGACGTCCGGCCGGCCTTTGGCCTCGGCGCCGACTACACGCAGGAACAGGTCTTCCAGCGTGGTCGTCGGATGTTCCGTGGCCACGATGTCGGCCCCGGCCTTTCGGGCGGCCGCAAGGATGGCTTCGCGGGCCTGCGGCGTAACGCCCCGGGCCTGAAGTTGGAAAATGTCGCGCACGAGGAGGAGGTCCCTGACGCGGCCGATTTCCCTAAGTTGGCCGCGGTCGAGGATGCCGATGCGGTCGCACACGTCCTGCACGTCGGCCAGGAGGTGCGACGACAGGAGGATCGTTTTGCCCTGGCTCTTCAGGCGGAGGATGAGGTCCTTCATCTCGTGGGTCCCGATCGGGTCGAGGCCCGAGGTCGGTTCGTCCAAGAGGAGTAGTTCGGGATCGTTGACGAGGGCCTGCGCTAGGCCGATCCGCCGGCTCATGCCCTTGGAATACTCCCGGAGTTGGCGGGCCCGAGCCCGGTCGTCCAGGCCCACGAGGTCCAGCAGTTCGTCGGTCCTGCGGCGCCGCTCGCGCCGATCCAGGCCGAAGAGGCGGCCGTAGAAGTCAACCGTTTCGCCGCCCGTGAGGAACCGGTGCAGGTAGGACTCTTCCGGCAGGTAGCCGATCCGCTGGTTGACCGCGGTCGTGCCGGGCGCGAGGCCGAGAACCCTGGCCCGGCCGGCCGTCGGAAAGATCAGGCCCAGCAGGAGTTTGATGGTGGTGCTCTTGCCGGAACCGTTGGGCCCGAGGAGACCGAAGATCTCGCCCCGCTCCAGTCCGAGGTCGAGTCCGACGAGGGCGTGCACCTTCTGGCGCCCCCAGAAATCCCCGTAAATTTTCGTCAAGCCCTCGGTGACTACGGGCTTCGGTTCCGCCATACGTGACTCTCGAACAGGGTTTTGGGACCGGCCAAAAGGACCGCCCGGCTTCCAGCCTTCGCCCGCCCAGGGCGGGCTACGGCGGAGTAGGCTCGCCAGGGCGAAGCCCCGCTACGCCAGGGCGAAGCCCGGACGCCGGGGCTAACGGGCGCCGAAACGCTGCTTGTGCATCGTCTGGCGGACGCTCTTACGCATCTGGCGGCGCCGACGCTCGCTGGGCTTCTCATAGTAACTGTTGCGCTTGACCTCTTTCGTCAGCCCTTCTTTCTCGCACAACTTCTTGAACCGCTTGAGCATCTGCTCGACGCTCTCATTGCCCCTGGATCGAATCTTCAGCATGTCCCTTGTCGCGCTCCTTTCGTTCTGGTCGCAATGGGCCGATGGCCCGACCGAACACCAAACTATATCGCCGCGTCCGCCGTCATGCAAGCGCAATCGCCTGGTGGGTGCCACCCTGGCACGGCCACGGGAAACAACAGATTATCCGCAGAGCCTACTCCGCCGTAGCCCGCCCTGGGCGGGCGAAGGCTGGATGGACGCAGATGGACACAGATAGTAAAACTTTAGGATGGTTTTATCTGAGCCTGCCCGTCGGCAGGCAGGTTAATCTGTGCCATCTTCGAATTCGCCGCGATCCGTGGCCGGTGCCACGGCGGGCGAGGCGCCGAGCCGCCCGCCGCGCATTCGTGGACACCAGGTGGTATCATAATGTATTGGCAACAGCCGAACTGTCGGGTATATTTCCGGGCGACCCATAGTGCTTTTTGTTCCAGGCGGCTGAATCAACAGCGTGTTATTCTGGCTGGAAAACAACATTTCGCATGTTATGCGGAGCAATCTAATTATTGTTAGATGGCAATGCACCAAGGAGGATCCGTGGGCGACTGTGTCTTCTGTGAGATCGTGGCCGGCCGGAGTCCGGTCAGCACGTTCTATGAGGACGAGATGGTCCTGGGCTTCATGACCCTCGGCCCAGTCACCGAGGGCCACGCGATGGTGATGCCCAAGCGTCATGTCCCTTACCTCGCTGACTTGGACGAGGCTACTGGGCGCCACCTCTGGACGGTCACCCACCGCGCCGCTGCTGCCTTGCGGGCCTCCGGGCTGCGCTGTGAGGGGGTTAGCCCGCATATTTCATCAGTTTTTTCCAGTTCCCTATGGCGCGACGGCCTTTCTGTTGGTATAGAGGGGTTTGTGTGACTCCTCGATCCAAAAAGAAAGGCCAATCGCAATGACAGAGTGTAGC
>Ga0315275_10005123_pt1 | contig 12360 bp, 9 predicted proteins | sample YL17G03_0_MG_FD_205557 | JGI IMG/M metagenome (GOLD analysis project Ga0315275, IMG submission 205557) | Sediment microbial communities from Yellowstone Lake, YNP, Wyoming, USA - YL17G03_0 | ecosystem: Environmental > Aquatic > Freshwater > Lake > Sediment | place: USA: Wyoming | collected... | reverse complement strand
AACTAAAAAATACACCGAGCCTTATTATTGACTTAAGAGAAAATCCCGGCGGTTTTGGGACTTCACATAAAAGAATCATAGGGAGATTTATAACATCACGCACCAAAGTTGATATAGGTTATATAAAGAATGGGCCTGGCCATGAAGATTTTACCAGGAATGAAACATACTTTGAACCAATAGGAAACTGGCAATACACGAAACCAATAGCTTTACTGACAAATGCGATAACAGGCAGCGCATGCGATTTGTTCGTCTGCCGAATGGTAAGTACCGGCAGGCCGATTACGATTGGTACAAGCACGCACGGGAATTCTACAGGCACATGCATTTATGCACTTTTGCCCTGCAATCTTGTTGTCCGCATATCGGCCGGTTATGTTTGTGATGCAGGCGGTAAAATAATAGAGGGAAATGGGAATATACCTAAAATTCAGGTTGAGCCTGCGATTGCTGATGTTTTAAATCAGGTTGATTCTGTTATTGAACGTGCGGTTAAAGAGTTACAATTATATAAGTAAGAGCTATGGAAACAGTACTAATATATTGAAGATGATTCGATAAAGGCCTTTGAGCTTGTTGCCGGCTACAAAGACGGTGTAATAAAGGCAATGATTGAATTTTAAATAGGGACTAATGAAAACAATATAATAATTGAAGATAATTAACAATGAGACTTGATTTATGAATTCGAAGGTAATCTTGAAAAATGGGCTTGAAGCTGTAATTAGCCCCACCTGCCAGGCCGATGCGCAGGAACTGCTTGAATGCTTCAAAACTATTGTCGAAGAAGGCAAGTTTGTGCTTTCCACTTTAGCTGATATTGAGAGGATTGCCCCAAATATCGAAAAAGAAGCAGAATGGATAAAGAGCACTTTTGACGGCGGCGGATTAGTTCTTACCGCAAAAATCAACGGGGAAATAGCCGGATATGTTAGTGTCTGCATAGATCAAATGGTTAGGCGAAGACATATTGCTGCTATTGGCATCTGTACATCGAAGCAATACAGAAATATCGGAATAGGCAAAGCCCTTATGCAATCGGTTATCAAATGGGCAAAGGAAAATCCGACCATTAAAAAGCTCGCTTTATCTGTTTTCATCGATAATACGTCAGCGATCAGCCTATATGAAAAACTCGGGTTTCTGACGGAAGGCCGTTTGCCCCGTGAAATCCAACGAGGAGAAAATGATTATGTTGACACTATTATGATGTATATGTTTGTCTAATCTGTTTTATAATTATGGAAGCAATTATAGAATATTAAATTTGGAGAATATTGAAATTAACGCAGTAATAATATGTGTCGGTAATGAGCTTTTAAACGGCCAGACTGTTGACACGAACAGTAATTGGCTTGCGGGCCGGCTGCTTACTGCATCAATACCTGTAGTTTACACCTGCACTGTCGGAGATATTGTTGAGGATATTAAAAGTGCGATTAAGTATGCGGCAGTCAAAGCGGATATCATTTTGATTACCGGCGGCCTTGGCCCTACCGATGACGACCTGACAAGAAATGGAATTGCGGAATTTTTAGCTGTTGGACTTGAGTATCATTGTGAAATTGAGGAGAAAATAAAAAAGTTTTTCGCAGGTCTAAACCGGCCGATGGTTGAAAAAAACAAAATTCAGGCATATCTTCCTGCAGGCACAAGTGAAATTGAAAATGACCTCGGCACTGCGCCGGGAATATTTTATGAGGATAATAAAAAAGTAATCGCATCGTTCCCCGGTGTGCCTTCTGAAATGAAACAAATGTTCGACAAGTCGATTTTGCCGAGGATAAAAAAAATTGTCCAGGGTGATTTTATTGTTGTAAGAAAAGTCAGATGTATCGGCGCAGGTGAATCAGCGATTGCCGAGATGCTCGGCGATTTGATGAGCAGAGACAGAAATCCGCAGATTAACTGCACCGTGGATTGCGGAATTATAACACTGTATATTGTTGCACGTACAAAAGACGGGAGCGAAGCAGAAGCTTTAGCGGCTCAGGACGTTCAAAGGCTTTGCGGTATTCTCGGCAAGCTTGTTTATGGTTTTGATGAACAAAGCCTTGCTGAAGTTGTCGGGCAAAAACTCGTAGAGGAAAGCAAGACTCTTGTTGTAGCCGAATCCTGCACCGGCGGTCTTATAGCAAAAATGATTACCGATATTGCCGGTTCGAGCGGGTATTTTCTCGGCGGCTGGGTTACTTACAGCAACGAGTCGAAGGTATCTGAGCTTAGCGTGAAAAAGGAATTGATTGAAAAATTCGGTGCGGTCAGCAGTGAAGTTGCGCAGGCTATGGCTGCCGGTGCTAAACTAAAGGCCGGTGCAGATTACGCCATAGCCGTTACGGGAATTGCCGGCCCGCAAGGCGGCAGTGAACAAAAACCTGTCGGACTGGTATATATTTCTATAGCATCCTCGGAAGGTATTCACGCGGAAAAATGTTTATTCGGACCCAGAGATAGAGGCTTTATTCGTCAAAGAGCCGCCCAAACTGCCCTGAATTTACTTAGATTAAAGTTGGGTATTTGACCAATTTGACCGATATTGGTATAATAACTATGGAATCATCTTAAGCAGGGTTTATGGCGCAAAACCGGAGAAAATTAGGCGAAATACTCTACAAAACCGGATCTATCGGCAAGGAAGTGCTTGTTCAGGCGATAAAGACTTCGCGCGAAAAGAACAAGCGGCTTGGCGAAACGCTGATTGAGCTTGGCCTGGTTTCTGAAGATGACATCAGCAAGGCGATTGCTAACCAGTTTGGTCTTGACTATGTGGACCTTGATAAACAATCGATTCCGCAAAGCACGTTAAATCTCATACCCGAAGAGGTTATTCAGAAGTACGGCGTTCTGCCGCTGAGCAAAGGGAACGGCAGGTTAAAACTCATTATCAGCGACCCGCTGGATTTGGATATGCTGGACACGCTGCGGTTTCGTCTTAACAGCGAAATTGACTGTTGTATTGCAAGTCCGACAAAGATTCGAGCCTTCATCGACCGCAGTATTGACGAGGTCAGAAGCAGTATTGATGCGACGGCTGCGGAGCTTGCCGAAGAGGGGCATACGATTGAAGCCGAGATTCGGCGCGCTGACGAGGCGGCTGAAGGTGATGAAGGACCGATTATTCGGCTGGTCAATCTGATTATAGACGAGGCGGTTCATATGCGGGCAAGCGATATTCATATTGAACCGATGACTGACCGTGTAAGAGTTCGCTACCGTGTTGACGGTGTCTGCAGCGAGCGGGACAACATTCCCAAGAATATGCAGGCCTCTGTGACGGCTCGTCTGAAGATTCTGTCGGGTATGGACATATCGGAGCGGCGTCTCCCTCAGGATGGCAGAATCCAGCGCGATATAAACGGCAGGAAGATAGATTTTCGTGTTTCGGCACTTCCCGGTTATCACGGCGAAAGTATAGTTCTTCGTATCCTTGAGCCGGAGTCGATAAATGTAGGTATTCAGGCGCTCGGCCTTAGTGATGACGATTATCAGAAATTCATGAAGATAATCAAAAGGCCCAACGGCATATTCCTGGTAACGGGTCCTACAGGAAGCGGTAAAAGTACGACGCTTTATTCGGCGCTTCAGGAGATTAACCGTCCGGACAAGAAAATCATCACGGCCGAGGACCCGGTCGAATATAATGTTGCAGGAATCAATCAATGTCAGGTCAAGGAGGAGATAGAATTTACATTTGCAAGGATACTCCGGTCAATGCTTCGTCAGGCTCCGAATGTAATTCTTGTAGGTGAAATTCGTGATGCTGAGGTTGCCGATATAGCGGTACAGGCTGCACTGACGGGACATCTGGTTTTCAGCACTCTGCACACAAATGACGCTTCCAGTGCTATTACGCGTCTGATTGATATGGGCGTAAAACCTTTCCTTGTCGCCAGTTCGATTCAGGCTATAATGGCCCAGCGGCTTATAAGAAAGATTTGTGTCAACTGCAAGGTTGTGGATGAGCATCCGGACCCGCATTATCTTCGGCTGTTAAATATCGGGCCTGATGAGATAAGGAAATATCCGGTGTATAAAGGTGCCGGCTGCAGCAGATGCCGCGATACCGGTTATAAAGGCCGGCAGGGTATTTTTGAGATACTTGAAATGAACAGTCAGTTAAGAGAGCTTGCGTTTGCCCGCTCTTCGGCATCGGAGCTTCGCAAGGCTGCCAAGGCCAGCGGTATGAAATCTCTGTTTGAAGACGGTAAAGACAAAATATTCAAGGGCATAACAACGCCTTCAGAAGTGGCTCAGCAATCTCAGGCGGAAGGTCTTGTGCTCGAATAACACAATTTTGACAGGGTTTGGATATGGCAACGGTACATATAGACAGGCTTCTTGAGGCATGTATGAAAATGGGCGCTTCCGATTTGCATCTTACGGTCGGCAGGCCGCCCGTATTGAGGATTAACGGCAGGTTAAGGCCGCTTGAGACCAAGGTACTTGAGCCCGAAGATACGACCGCACTTATGAAAAGTATCACGCCGGACAAAAAACAACAGGAACTGCAGGAAAAAGGCGGCACAGACTTTGGGTTTGCATTTGGGGACATGGCCCGGTTCAGAACGGCTATCTTCAAACAAAAAGGCAATGTTACAATCGTTTTAAGGCTTATACCTTATAAGCTGTTGACTTTTGAGGAGATTGGTCTGCCGAAGATTTGTTCGGCTCTTTGTCGTCGGCCCAGAGGTCTTTTCCTTGTAACCGGCCCTACAGGCTGCGGAAAAACCACAACGCTTGCGAGTATGATTAACTATATAAACGAGACGCTCGACAAGCATATAGTTACAGTTGAGGAACCGATTGAGTATTATCATCTGCATAAAAAATCAATTGTAAGTCAGCGTGAAGTCGGCGTCGATACTTCTACTTTTGCCGAGGCTCTCAAAAGGGTTCTGCGGCAGGACCCGGATGTAATTCTTGTCGGCGAGCTTCGCGACCTTGAGACGATGGAAAATGCCATTCGTGCCGCCGAGACCGGGCACCTTGTGTTCAGCACGGTTCACACTACCGGCTGTCAGGGTACGATTAACCGAATAATTGATGCCTTCCCTGTTGCCCAGCAGGAGCAGGTACGTGTTCAGATGAGCACCAATCTCCTTGCGGTTCTCAGCCAGACGTTATGTCCGTTAAAAAACGGCAAAGGTAGAGTTGCAGCTTATGAATTTATGGTTGTAACGTCTGCGATTGCAAACCTTATCCGCGAGAACAAGACCTACAGGATTGAATCGAGTATCCAGACAGGCAAAAAACTCGGAATGCAGCTGCTGGATGACCATCTATGGGAGCTTTATGACAAGGATAAAATAAGTCTCGAAGAGATGCTTGACAAAGCCAGACAGCCGAACGCTATGCTCGAAAAGGCGGAAAAGAAGCACGGTGGTAGAACCGAAGAAATCAGGAAAGAACTTGATAATTTAGGGCCGGTTCTCGGGGCTTCCGAGTGATTTTTTTGAAAAGTCAAGCCTGTTATGGCATAATCCAGACAAGATAATTCCTGATTATTTAGTTGTTTTCTGTGTCAATCTGAACCTTCCTAAATTGTGGGGTTTATGTCATAAATTAAGTATACCTGATAGGTTATTTTGCCGATTTTAAACACAAGATATACATAGCAATACTATACTTAAAAGGTATTGTATTTTGCAAAAACCATATGTCGTATATATAATTTTCTTGCTATTATGATGTTATGAACGTATATTTAATGGCGTAATATGGATTAAAAGTTTTATGGGCTATTTTTGATTGCGGAGGTCTGTTATGGCTAAAGACATTCCGATAGAACAGTTACGGGGCCGAACATTTGGTCGAATCCTTGTAAAGATGGGGATTTTAACAAGAGAGAAAGTCCACGAATGTCTTTCTGTCCAAAAGAAACAAGGTGGAGGGAAATCGCTTGGTCAGGTGATACTCGAGCTTGGCCTGATAGACGACAAGCAGCTTCGCAGGGTGTTGGCGGCTCAGCGTGGGATGGAATATGTGGACCTTGCTGGCGTAGAACTGGCTCACGAGATTATCGCACAGATTCCCGCCCAGATGGCCAATGCTTATCGTGTTGTGCCTCTCCAGTATGACAAATCAAATAACAGTATGGTAGTAGCTATTGACAGTCCCGATAATTTCAAGGCTACCGATGATTTGAGTACGCTGATGGGTTTTAAGGTCCAGGCAAAGGTTGCTTCCCCAGCCGACCTTGATGAGGTTCTTAAGAAGTATTATTCGAAGGAAGAAGAGAGTATCAATGACCTTATAGATCAATTGGAGCAGGATGATTTTCTGGCGGAGTTTCAGGGCAGAGACCAGAGCATAGACCTCGATGAGCTAAAGGAACTGGCAGAGTCCAATCCTGTAAAGAAGCTTCTTAACCTTGTTCTGCTTCAGGCCATCAAGGACAAGGCATCGGATATTCATTTTGAGCCTTTTGAGAGTGAGTTCAAGATGCGATATCGTATTGACGGTGTGCTTTATGAAATGATTCCGCCTCCCAAGCGTATTGCCGTGGCCTTAAGTTCGCGAATCAAGGTTATGGCAAATCTCGATATAGCGGAAAGACGGCTGCCGCAGGACGGCAGAATTCCGCTGACGGTTCAAGGCCATCCTGTTGACCTTCGTGTCAGCGTTCTGCCGACGATGTTTGGCGAAAGCGTGGTGCTGCGTGTGCTTGACAGGACGCAGCTCGATTTGAAGCTCGATAATCTTGGGCTGGATTCAAATGATGTAAATATAATCCGTCAACTGATAAAAAAACCCAATGGAATTCTGATTGTAACAGGTCCGACCGGCAGCGGAAAAACCACGACGCTTTATTCGGCGATGAAGGAGCTCAATACGATTGACAGCAAACTGATTACCACCGAAGACCCTGTCGAATACGATATTGACGGTATTATTCAGGTGCAGATGAAGCCTGATATTGGTCTGACGTTTGCAAGGTGTCTGAGGTCTATTTTGCGTCAGGACCCGGATATTATTCTTGTCGGTGAAATTCGTGACCTTGAGACGGCCCAGATTTCAGCACAGGCATCTCTGACAGGACACCTTGTTTTTACAACTCTTCACACCAATGACGCTCCCAGTGCGATAGCAAGACTTCTGGACCTTGGCATGGAGCCATTTTTGATTACGGCGACTCTCGAAGGTATTATTGCTCAAAGGCTTGTTCGCAAGATTTGTAAGCACTGCAAAGAGGCTTATGAACCGACAGAGGAGCAGCTTTTGGAACTTGGCCTGACGCCTGATGTTGTGCGGGGCAAGATGTTTTATTACGGCCGCGGCTGCGACCGGTGCAACAATACCGGCTACAGGGGCAGAATAGGGATATTTGAAATAATGATATTTAACGATGAGCTGCGCGAGCTGGTAATGAATCATGCCTCTACAAATGTTATGCGCAACGCTGCCAGAAAGGAGGGGATGAGGATGCTTCGTGAGAAAGGTCTTAATGCCATATATAACGGTCTGACGACCATTGAAGAGGTTGTCAAGGAAACGGTTACGGAAGAAGTATAATTGATTCAAGATTAGAAAAGGTGATATATGCCGGTTTTTCAATATGAAGCGTTGGATTCGAAAGGTCAGGAGGTAAAGGGCCAGATAGAAGCTCTCAGCGGCGAAGAGGCTCTCAGCAAGATACGCAATATGGGTTATTTTCCCACCAAGTCTCCCAAGCCGAAGGGTGGAACTCGTGAAAAAAAGGAAGTGGCCAAGCCCAAGACTCGTCGCGGCGCAAGCGGCAAGGTAAAAGTAAAGCAGCTTACACAGTTTGCACGGCAGCTTTCGACGCTTCAGGATGCGGGTCTGCCGATTCTTCGTTCGCTGCGTATTCTGGAAGAGCAGCAGAAGCCCGGCACGTTTAAACGTGTTATTGGCGCCGTAGCTGATGATATAGAAGGCGGAGCGACCTTGTCGGAGGCGCTCGGCAAATTTCCGCGTGCCTTCAACAGACTGTTTGTCAATATGGTCGCCGCAGGAGAAGTTGGCGGCGTGCTTGATGTCATTCTGTCAAGACTTGCGGACTTTATGGAAAAGGCTCAGCGGCTCAAGGCCAAGATTAAAGGCGCTATGGTGTACCCAATTGTCGTTCTGACTGCTGCGTTTGGCATAGTTATGGGATTGATGATTGGGGTTATTCCGAAATTCAGCTCTGTTCTCAAGGAGATGACCGGCGGCGAACTGCCGGGCCTTACGAAAGCTCTTATAGCAATCAGTAACTGGATTGCATTTAAATACGGCTGGGCGGTGATGATTGCGATACCGTTCGCATTTATTTTTCTGCTGCGGTTCGTAAAACAATTTCTTCTCGGCAGGATGATTCTTGACACAGCTTATACCAAAATGCCGGTTATCGGCGCGATTGTTTACAAGACCGCTGTCGGCCGCTGGACGCGAACGCTGGGCACGCTTATCGGTGCAGGTGTACCGATACTCGAAGCGATAAACATCACTGCTGAAACTGCCGGCAATGAGGTTTATTCGGCCATGCTTCGCAAGGTGCACAACGCAATCCGCCAGGGCGATACGTTCGCAAATCCGCTCAGGCAGTCCAAGAGTACCGACAGTCTGGTGGTAAACATGATTGACGTCGGCGAGGAAACCGGCGATATGGACAAAATGCTTCTGAAGATTGCGAACAATTTTGATGAAGAGGTGGATGTGGCGGTTGGCTCTTTAATGTCGCTGCTCGAGCCGATGATGATTCTCCTGCTCGGCAGCGTTGTCGGCGTGATAGTATTGAGCATCTTTTTACCGATGATAAAGATTATTACGTCGCTGATGTAAAACTTGTCCCCGCGGAGGCGGGGAGAAGTAAAGAAGAAATAAAAAAAGTTATTATTGAAAGGTCATAAGATGGAAACGAAAATGAAAAAGAAAGGTTTTACAATAGTTGAGCTTCTGACGGTTATGGCTATTATAGCGCTTCTGCTGTCTATTCTTTCGCCTGCTCTTCGTATGGTGCGCAGGATTGCCAAGGATACGGGACAAAGAGCGCAATTTCACAGTATTGATGTCGGGCTGGAAACTTACTCCGGCGAAATGGAACAGTATCCCGATTCTACCATACTGCCCTGGGATTCAACGAACAACAGGCCATTAGGCAGCGGTCCTTATACTGTAGGCGCTCATCATCTTGCCGAAGCCCTTGTCGGCAGGGATTTGCTCGGTTTTGACCCGTGGACTACTTGGGACTCGGAAAAAGATGACACGCTCGGCAAATATAAAGATATCTATGCCAGCGAAGAGCCGCCGAAAAATTCTCTTCCTGACCAGGTTACCAAAAGTCTTGACCGCAGAAAAGGCCCCTATTTAAGTTCTGACAGTGTCGAGGCTTATCAGATTCAGCAGTTATATGAAATCACAACTGCCCCGGGCAATGTTTATCCCGGCAATCTTGACAGGACAGGTAGTGCCCCAAGTACAACTTATTCTCCTGCCCCTGTTCTTACCGATTCTTATCGTGTAAGGGCAATATCTTTGCCAAACGGCAAACAGGTAAAGGCCGGCTCGCCGATTCTTTATTACAGAGCAAATATTACATCGAGGATATTTGAGAACTCCAAGAACGGGAACGGAGGAGCTCAAACTGTGTCAGACCCTTGCGCTGCGGAAGGTATCTACAACAGTTTTGATAATGAGGAATTGCTCGCGCTGGGCACAATGATGGACCAGAACAAAAAACATAATTTTGATAAGGATGAAGGCGGGACGGAAGAGGGACGTACCAAGTTTTATGATGCGATAACGAATCCCACGATTACAACTCAGAGAAGATCCTACAACCAGACAAGTTTCATCCTTATGTCGGCAGGCTTCGACGGCATATTCGGTACGCCTGACGATATTTACAATTTTAGTCAGTAAGAAAAAAAAGTTTACAGTGAACAATGTGCAGTGAACAGTTACTGTCAACTGTAAACCAAAAAGGGGTAAAGATATGAAGACAAAGAAAATTAAGGGGTTTACGCTGCCGGAGATTTTAACCGTAATGGTGATAATCGCGATTATGGTTAGTATTTTAATGCCGGCACTGTCTAAGGTAAAAAGGCTTGCAAAGGATGTCAAGCAAAAGGCTCAAATCGTCAGTATCGAGATGGGCGTAACCATCTACAAAAACGATTTCGGCGAATATCCGCCGTCTCATGGCTCAAATGCCCCGGCTGACAGTTATTCTTTTTCTTACTGTGGCGCCCAGACACTCGCCGAGGCGATGTTTGGCCAGGACATGCTTGGCTTTCATACAGAATCGACTTATATCAATGAAGGCAAAGACAATACCATCCCCAATACATCCAAACTTTATATCTATCCTACGATGCCAGATCTAGATAGGACTACGAGTCTTAGCAAACGCAAAGAGCCTTACCTTGACAGGACAAATATCAGCGTTTTTACGCCACAAGATATATTTGATAAAGACACTTATTCTTCGGTTCCCGGTATGGTAGTATCGGACAGGTATGTGATTTGTGATGTTTTCACCGCTGTAAACAGAGAAATCAATGGAAAGACTTATAAGGTCGGCACACCTGTCCTGTATTTCAGAGCAAATCCTTCTGCGTTTAATACGCAGCTTATTCCCTACCCCATCACCCCGACCGATCATGCAAGGAATATCTATAACTGGAGGGATAATTATTTTCTTGTGGGTCAGGGAAAAATAACTGATGGAAAGGAACATCCGCTTTGCCCGATTGGTACAGATATGACTAAAGCGCGGAGTGGCGAACGGTTTTACGGGTTTATCGGAGACCCGATGATACCGAACCTTAACCGGCCTGTTCGGCCGGAATCGTTTCTTTTGATTTCCGCAGGCAATGACGGTTTATACGGCACAAAAGACGATATTTGTAATTTTGACCCTAATCTGCCTAATTAAATGATGTGTTTAATTGTTCTTGACAATGAAAAGAAAAAAAAGCAAAAACGGCCTGACGCTTGTGGAGATTATGGTCGCTATTACGATAGTAGCGATTCTGGCGGCGGGGCTGTATTCCGTCAGTAATTATCTTGAGACGCAATCTAAAATAAAGCTTACCAAATCGACAATCGAAACCCTCTCTGCCACCCTTGAGCAGTATCACGACTTTTACGGCAAATTTCCTTTCCTGGCAGGCACAGATTATGGCCGAACCCAGCTTGAGTTAAATGATACTAATGGTCTTAATGGCATTGTTGTAGATAAAAACGGTAATCCTTTAAGTGTCACGGACTATAACAACTTATACGCATCAAGCGAGGCTTTGTATTATTTTCTGAATAAATTCCCGGCCGGCAAAAAGATTATCAGTTCCATAAACAAGTCGCTGCTTACCAACAAAGGCTATAAAGGCACAGAATATTATTTCCGTTTCAGTGCCGGTACAGTGAATTATCCGCTGATACATATTATTGACTCCTGGAAATGTCCGTTTAGATATACATACAAAAAAGACAATAATTTTCCGTTAATAGAATCAGCCGGCCCGGACAGGGATTTTAATAAAACTGAAGATAATATCAGCAGCAGATAAAAACTATGTTATCGGTTATCAGCAACTCTGTTATCAGTAATAGGATTTTTAATAATCGATGACCGATAACTGATAACTGAATTACTGAGTTACTGTGTTAATATGAAGAAAGCTTTAAAATATATTGGTTCAGAATCGAATAAAACAAGGGCGGCTTTTTCATTGGTCGAAATGCTTGTCGTTATCGGGATAATCGCCATCCTCGTTGGCCTTGCCATTCCTGCGATAAAGGTAATGCAGAAGTCTTTCAATTCCACAGGCGCAGAGGGAATGATTAGCGCAGCTCTCGCGACCGCAAGAACGCTTGCAATCAGTCATCAGCAATATGCCGGTGTTAGATTCCAAAAGGCCTATAGTGAAAAAGGTCCTCTTGAGGCCAATCAGTATATGATTTTTATTATCTATGATGAAGATAAGTCAGGTCTTACTTGCGGCTTTATTGCGGTAGAGGGTTATAAACCTATGAAACTGCCGGAAAATGTAAGTGTGATTGATAAAATGGTAAGAGCTGATTACAATCCAGCCCCCAACCCGTGTAATCAAATTCACGAAAGGGCACTGGAAGAACCAAATTTGAATGACAGTGTACCGGAAAACCTTGACCCTAATAATAATAACAGGAATATTACCGATATTTCTGTTTTTTCAATTGTGTTTTCTCCTGCAGGCAAACTTGTCATTCATGAAGTAAGATGCAGAAATAGAAATGCCGCAAACCGTAATGATGATAGCAGCAATGATGATATTTTTAATACAAAAAATAATGTTGAGAAAAATCCGCCTGTAGGAATGTTAATACAGGATGATTTCGACGAGTACGGCATAGGCGTTGAGACCAGCCGGCGGG
>Ga0315275_10005121_pt1 | contig 12360 bp, 8 predicted proteins | sample YL17G03_0_MG_FD_205557 | JGI IMG/M metagenome (GOLD analysis project Ga0315275, IMG submission 205557) | Sediment microbial communities from Yellowstone Lake, YNP, Wyoming, USA - YL17G03_0 | ecosystem: Environmental > Aquatic > Freshwater > Lake > Sediment | place: USA: Wyoming | collected... | reverse complement strand
ATCGATCAGAGGAACTGGTCAAGCGGGCGGTAGAGCTTGCCCGTCAGGCGCAGGAGACATTTCCGGAGCGGCGCGTTCTGGTCGCCGGATCGATTGCACCGCTGGAAGACTGTTACCGTCCGGACCTCGTCCCGGGCGATACAGAGTTGGAGGGTGAGCACGGCGAACTCGCTTCGCGGCTCGCAGCGGCCGGGGTCGATGTGCTTTTGCTGGAGACCATGAATACTACTCGTGAGGCCGCAGCAGCATGCAGAGCCGCATCCGCCACAGGGAAGGATGTGTGCGTGAGTTTTCTCTGTACCGTCCAGGCTGATCTGTACGACGGCTCGCAGATCCCGGAGGTCGTACGATCATTGATCCCGCTCCGGCCGACCGCGTTCTCCGTCAACTGTGTTTCGGCACGCTCGATCGTCAACGCGGTGCGGCAGGTGCGCGCAGCCACTTCGTTACCCATCGGCGTGTATGCAAACGTAGGCCTCCCGGAGCAGGAACAGGGATGGGAATTTACGCACGATGTCTCCGACGGGGAATATGCAACCTATGCATCGTCCTGGGTTGCAGCCGGCGCGCAGATCATTGGTGGATGCTGCGGGACAACACCGCACACGATCGAAACGCTCTGCCGTGCGCTCCGTCGTCAGGCTCCTGCCGTCAATCATTGATGTCTGATCTCTTGTAGGGAATATGGTCCGTCACAAATACGCAAAAGAGCTCTTCACGCATCGCCAGGACGGTGAGCTCCCTACGATCGTCGTCGCGGGCGATGAGAGCCTTCAGTCGCGGTTCGTGATCCAGAAGGTTCTCGAGTTGCGGGAGCAGGGCGTTCCGCTTGACGATATCGCCGTTCTTTTCCGCTCAGGCTATCTCTCCTTCGATCTGGAGATCGAGCTGAAGAAGGCGAATATTCCATTTGTGAAATTCGGCGGATTCAAGTTCGTTGAAACCGCTCATATCAAGGATCTCGTGGCCTATCTGCGTGTCCTGGAAAACCCGCGGGATGCGGTCGCCTGGAATCGCATCCTTCTCCTCATCGAGGGGGTCGGACCCCGAACCGCCGAGAAAGTCATCGATGACATCCTGGCCCGGCGTATTCTTCCGCGAAGGGATGGATCCTCACCGGATCTCCCGGCATTCTGGGCACAGTTCAGCGCGTATCCTGACCGGATCAACGGTCTCCTCGAAACACTGAAGAAGATGGCCCCTGACCATCTCACGCCCACGGACAAGGTCGGCCTTTTGCTGGAGTACTATCAACCCATCTTCTCGAAGCATTACGATGACTACCACAAGCGCAAAAAGGATCTGGAGATGTTCCAGCAGATCACAGAACGGTACCGGTCCGTTGGCCCGCTGATTGCCGATCTCGCGCTGGAACCGGCCTCTGAATCGGTCACCGACATCTCTGCTCCGGGCGCAGACGACGAAAAGCTCGTCCTCTCCACTATACACAGCGCAAAGGGACTCGAGTGGCACAGTGTCTTTGTGATCTATGCTCTCGACGGCCGTTTCCCCGCTACCCGAGCCGCACTGGATGACGACCAGATGGAAGAGGAGCGCCGGTTGATGTACGTCGCCTGCACCCGCGCAAAGGAAAATCTCTATATCACCTATCCCATCAACATGTATGACCGGGAATCCGGGATGGTCTTGTCGAAGCCGTCACGGTTCATCGAAGGGATGCCGGACCATTTGCTGGAGACCTGGGTCATCGACGAGGAATAGCGAAAGGATTGTATGGATCGCCGAATGTTTCTCACGCGTGCCGGAGCGGCATCACTGGGCGCGGTGATGCTGGATCTCACGCCGGCACAATCTCTATTGGCATTTCTGCAGAAGGTGGCGCCGACCCGTTTGAGCGCGTCGATGTGGGCGTACCTGTGGGATGTTGTCGACGACGGGTACGACGTGATCATCGGACGATTGAAGGACCACGGCCTCACGGCCGTCAGTCTGGCCACGGCCTATCATGCCGGCAAGTTCCTTGCTCCGCACAACCCGAAACGGAAAGTCGTGTTTCCGGAAGACGGCACCGTGTACTTCGCCCCGCGTTTTCACCTCTACAGCCGCATCCGTCCGCGGGTCAGCACGCTCGTTCAGCAGGGACACGGGCTGACGCAGCTGAAGAAACATGCGGATAGCGCGGGGCTTGAGACGCGCGCGTGGGTCGTCTGCTGCCACAACTCGGCGCTCGGGATGGAGTACCCCACCATTGTGTGCCGCGACGCATTCGGAGATGCGATCTACCACAATCTGTGTCCGAACAATTCCGATGTGCGGACGTACCTGGGGACCCTTCTGCGCGATATCGCGTCAGAGGGGGTGACCACCATTGAGCTTGAAGCGCTGCAGTTCCAGGGCTATCAGCATGGATTTCATCATGAGCGCGAGGGAATTCCGCTCACGGACGGCGCAAGATTTCTCCTCGGGCTTTGCTTCTGCTCCAGCTGCATGGAGCGGGCAACATATCACCGGGTGGCCATCGAGGAAGTTCAGAAATACACGCGGACGACGCTCGAGCAGTACTTCGAGAACCCGGAGGCACTCGCAGAAACCCTCGCATCACCGGCAGCGTTCCCTGCGGATCTTTTCGAGCCCTTCCTGGAATGGAGGAGAAAGTGTGTTCTTTCGCTCGCGGAAGACATGATGAATGGCGTGTACCCCATGAAAACCCGCCTCCGACCGATCGTCTCGCTTGATCCGGCGGCGCAGCAGATGGTTGGCATGGATCCGGGGGCGATCGCAGCCGTCACGGGGGGCGTTCTCACGACCGGCTACGTGAAGGACGGCACCGCGCTCCGTGATCCGCTGGCAACGATGCAGACGCAAATCGGACAAAAGAATTTGACCGTCGGGTTCCAGGTCGGACTTCCTGAGAGCGGAGGAAAAGAAGAATACGCGAGCAGGATGAAGACGGCACGGGAGCTCGGTGTGACAAGCTTCAATTTCTACAACTACGGGCTGATCCCGCTCAGTCACCTTGAGTGGATCAAGGAATCACTGCAATAGGAAGGCAGGCGTGATGGAAACACGCCGGTTCAGTCCATTCGACCTTTTGCGGAGCGGCATCACATGACACCCACGGCGCTCGCTCTGAGTTTCTGTCTGAGTTTCCCGGAGGTGTCGACTGTCATCACCGGGATCAAGACGCCGAAGCAGGCTTTCGAGAATACCGCGGGAATTACTCCGCTTCCGCAGGCCGATCGTGATGAGCTCGAGCGCTTGTTCACGGCATCGGGCTCAGATCTCATCAGTAGGATGGAGAACAGAGGGTAGCGTTGCACCTCATGCCTACCAATCCTCTCTTGTTCGGGGAAACGTTTCGTCAACCGTCCGTCCACGCATGAGAGAATGAAACGCGCAATGCCCTTCTCAGAGACCGGCCGCATAAACCCTCAAGGCCCGGACAACGCAATGCCACGCTTGTCTACTCCAGGCTAAGTCACGCAAGGGACTAGTGTGAAGCCCCCTCAGTTTGGTTAGCAAGGTAATTCTGCATCCCCATCTGCTCGATCTGATCCCGCTGCGCCTCTCCCCAGTCAAGATGGTCTTCCTCCATCTTCAGTATCTGAATAAGCAGATCGACCGTCGCCTGATCGGAAACTTCATGCGCAAGCGCAATTGCACTTGATGATCTGAGTGTGTATACACTGTCTTTCATCTCGCAAAGGACCACGCGGATGCCAAACTCTGGAAAACGATACTGTACGCCAAGAATAGCCCCGCCCATGCTGCCACCTGCCGCAATCGGGAAAACCGTCTTAGTGAAAGTCAGCGGTAAAGACTCTTCGTGGGAACCCAGGAAAGTACTGCCGGAAAAGGAGAATGTCAATTGATTGCAGAAACGATTGGCGGATCATGGGAAGTGGAGGAAAGTTCGTCAGCCAGCGACATCGATGGCGGGCAGGTGCTTATGAGGAGGGGCTCATGACAACGCAGGGTCGAGTTTCGTCGACCATGTCAAGCACAGGCAGGATTGACGGCTCCGGTCACCATCCCATCACCTCTCAAAGTAGATATCGGGTGATTCGTCGAGAAGGCGAAGGTTTAACTGGGTTGCTTCCTGTTGCGTCTTGAATGCCACCGTCTTCCCTGCCTGCAACAACGGCACGATGGCAGTCATGATTTTCTTCGTTGTGCCGTCCGAACACTTGAAGCCGATCTGGACATTCCGGTAGTCTTTTTCTCCGGTGTTCTGCACTGTCCCCTCCACCCAGTACACCGACCCGGCCGGGGTCGCCGTTGCACCGAACTCCATCGGCACTGACGTGTTGACGTTTCCCTGCTTCTTCAGAGACTTTGTCAGGATCACGATATCCTTCGGCCCTATCGTACACCCGGCCAGGATCAGGCCGGCCACCGCGACAACACTCACGAACCGTACCATCGTCGTTCCTTCCGTCTGCTGTAGACTCCGGTGATTCTTGTGCCTCTATCCCTTCCCCGCTCCATTGCTCTTCACCGCAGGGAGGTAGTACCCCTTTGTGTACTCCATCACCATCCGGTGCGTGTTGTACACCGGGATCAGCGTCGCCATCGCATGGCGCATACGTTTCAGCCACTTGTGCGGAATTCCGTCGGATGAACGATCGTAGAAGAGCGGCACAACTTCATGTTCGAGCACAGCACGCAACGATGCCCCATCGGCGTCATCCTGTTGCTGTTCATTCCCCACATTGACATCCTCGCCGATCTTCCATCCATTCTGGCCGTCGAAGGCTTCTCGCCACCATCCGTCCATGGTACTCACCTGGAGGCTCCCGTGGATCATTGCCTTCATCCCGCTGGTGCCGCATGCCTCGAGCGGACGTCGGGGGTTGTTCAGCCAGATGTCCGCCCCCGCGACCAGGTGCCGCGCCACGTTGATGTCATAATCCTCGATGAAGACGACTTTCCCAAACAGGTCAACCCGTTTAGTAATGTTGATGATATCCTGAATGAAACGTTTCCCCGCATCATCTCTCGGATGCGCCTTGCCGGCAAAAATCAGCTGCACCGGTTTCGCCTTGTCCGAAAGGATGCGTAGCGCCCACTCAAAGTCGCGGAAGAACAGCGGCGCGCGTTTGTACGTGGCAAACCGCCGCGCAAAACCGATGGTCAGGACATCCGGCGACAGGGCCTCGTCGTAGAGCCCGACGTCGTTTGCGTTGCCTCGCAAGTGTTGTTCCTGCAACCGTCGGCGCGCAAACTCAACGAGCTCCCGCCGCAGGCGGGTCCGCAAGGTCCACAACTCCTCGTCCGAGATTGCCTTCGACAGAAGACCTTCCCGCCAGAATTTCTTGTCGTACAATTTGTCGATCCACTGGACTCCGAGATTGAGAGCCCAGAATTGCGACGCCGGTGGTGATGTCCAGCCGGCGATGTGCACACCGTTGGTGACGTGCCCGATGGGGACCTTCTCCACCGGTGTGCCCGGGTACAGATCCTTCCACATCTCACGGCTCGTTGCCCCGTGCAGCTCACTCACCGCGTTTGCATGTTGGCTCATCTTGAGCGCCAGGACGGTCATCGTAAAGGTCTCGTTCCCGTCGTCAGGATGGATCCGGCCGTATTTCATAATGTCATCGACTGACAATCCCAGGGATGAAGCGAAGGCGGGAAAGGCCGCCCCCATCAACCCTCGGTCGAAACGGTCGTGTCCTGCGGGGACAGGCGTGTGCGTGGTAAAGACACAATGCTTGCGGACGTATGCTTCAGCTTTCGGCAGCGGTTTCTTCGCCTGGATCTGTTCACGGAGCAGTTCCAGCGTCAGGAAGGCCGAATGTCCCTCATTCATATGGAAGACGCCCGGCGCCATCCCAATGGCGCGCAGAAACCGCACCCCGCCGATCCCGAGGAGAATTTCCTGTGAAATACGCGTCCACTGGTCACCGCCGTACACGTGGGCCGTCAGATCACGGAAGCGCCGGTCGTTCTCCGGAAGGTCCGTGTCCAGCAGATAGACCTTCACGCGGCCCACGGCGACTTCCCACCCCTGGAATTTAACGACATCGTTCCCGATCTCAACCGAACGGATGAGCGGAAGTCCCTTTTTGTCCCTGACAAGTTTGATTGCAAGCTTCGCGGGATCGTGTGCCGGATAGCGTTCCTGCTGCCAGCCGTCAGGCGTCATCAGCTGTTGGAAGTAGCCTTGCCGATAGAACAGGGTAACGCCCGCAAAAGGAACCCCGAGGTCACTGGCTGATTTTGCATGGTCGCCCGAAAGGATGCCGAGACCGCCGGAGTAGATGCGCAGGCTCTCATGAAGACCGAACTCCGCGCTGAAGTATGCCACCGGAGCTTGGAACAGCTCCCGGGCATTCGACTTGGCCCAGCGCTTTGAGCTGTTCATATATGCATGAAATCGCTTGCACACGGTCTCGACCCGGGTGAAATACGCCGGGTTCTGAAGCCGTCCCCTCAACTCCTGACCGCTGATCCAGTTGATCACTTCGACCGGATTATGGTTGCTGTGCTCCCAGAAGAACGGAGACAGCTCGTGAAAGATTTCCTGTGCTGCCGGGTTCCAGGACCACCAGAGATTGTAGGCAAGCGTCCTCAGCTCCTCGAGCAATCCATCGATCTGCTTCTCGGAAACACGCTTTACTGCCAAGGTGTGCTATCCTCCGATACGTTTGTCGTCCAGACGATTGTCCGCCACGATCATGAGACTGCGGACTCTTCTTCGAGTTCAGATTTCCTTTTTGCGGCGCGGGCGCGCGTATTGGGATCGAGAAATCTCTTCCGCAACCGGATGCTCTTCGGGGTCACTTCCACCAGCTCGTCTTCGCCGATCCATTCGATAGCTTGTTCAAGCGTCAGGAGCCGGGGTGGCTCGAGGCGGATCGCTTCGTCAGATCCGGACGCACGCATGTTCGTGAGCTGTTTTGTTTTGCAGACATTCACCCCCATATCCTGTTCGCGGGGATTTTCCCCCACGATCATCCCTGCATAGACGCGGGTGCCGGGCGCAATGAAAAAGACCGATCGCTCCTGGAGTTTCCACATGCCGTAGGCGACAGACTCGCCCGGATCCGTGGCCACCAGCGCGCCGCGTGTCCGGTGCGCCATCTCCCCCTTCAACGGTTCATACCCATGGAAATTATGGTGCAGGACACCGGTTCCTTTTGTCTGCGTCAGAAATTCTCCCCGGAAGCCGATGAGTCCTCTCGCCGGCACAATGAACTCCAGCCGCGTATTGCCGTTCCCCGAAAGCATATTCTTCATCTCGCCCCGGCGTCGACCGAGATTTTCGATCACAACCCCGACAAACTCATCCGGCACGTCGATGATCACATGTTCGACGGGCTCACTGAGCACATCTGCGATCCGGCGATAGATCACTTCGGGACGGGAAACCTGAAATTCAAAGCCTTCGCGACGCATCGTCTCGATCAGAATCGCCAGGTGAAGCTCTCCTCTGCCGCTGACTTTGAAGGCATCCGGTGAGTCCGTGAGCTCGATCCGGAGGCTGACGTTCGATCGGAGCTCGCGTGCCAGACGCTCGCTCAGATGCCGCGTGGTCACGTACCTGCCTTCCGTGCCGGCAAGGGGAGAGTTGTTGACCAGAAAATTCATCGACAATGTCGGTTCTTCGATCGTCACAAACGGCAAGGGGGTGGGGTCGGCTTCATCAGCAAACGTCTCACCGATGTCGACATCCTCCATTCCGGCAATGGCAATGATGTCACCCGCCGATGCTTCCTCGGTCTCCACACGCTTCAGGCCATCAAACGTGTAGATCTTGGTCACCCGTGCGTCTTCAGCCGTCCCGTCGCGGTGGATCACCTTCATCGGGCCTCCCAGCCGGATGGTCCCGTTGTGGATGCGGCCGATGCCGAGTCTCCCGAGATAATCGCTGTAGTCTATCGTTGTCACGAGCATTTTGAAGATGGCCGAAGGGTCACCCGGAGGTGGGGGAACCTTGTTGACAATCGCCTGGAAGAGTGGCTCAAGGTTGGTGCTTGCATCGTCCAGTTCCTTCTTTGCGATCCCCTGTTTGGCAATGCAGTACACCGTCGGGAAATCCAGCTGCTCGTCTGTCGCCCCGAGCGTCAGGAAGAGCTCAAAGACGAGATCCAGGACCTCATGGGGCCGGGCATCTTTGCGGTCGATCTTATTGATAACCACAATCGGTTTAAGGTGAAGGTCAAGCGATTTCTTGAGGACGAATTTCGTGCCCGGCAACGGTCCCTCGGCTGCATCAACCAGCAGGAGGACGCCCTCCACCATCGTAAGCGTCCGCTCCACCTCACCGCCGAAGTCCGCATGTCCGGGTGTGTCCACAATATTGATCTTTGTCCCGCGGTAATTGATCGCCGTGTTCTTCGCAAGGATGGTAATGCCCCGCTCACGCTCCAAGTCATTGGAGTCCATCACCCGGGTCACTAACTGCTGGTTGTCCCGGAATGTCCCCGTTTGCCGCAGCATATGGTCCACCAGCGTCGTTTTCCCGTGGTCGACGTGGGCGATGATGGCGATATTACGAATGGTGCCGTGTTTGAGCATGTGTTGACTCCGGTTTCAGCCCGCTGGAGCGTTCTTCGGTGCATCCGGAGGACCGCAGACCGCTAAAACTTCTTAATATACCCAATGAGGGAGTGATTTCCAAGGTATCGTCAAGCGAAGGGAATCCATTGAAACTACAACAGGCGGGTGTTGACACAGATGGGGGGTGGATGGGGTCAACCAGTTTCTGCCGAACCCTAATTGTTTTCAACCGCCCTTTGTGCAATTGCACGCGCCATCCCTCTGAACACGAGCAGATGAAGAGGATAGATTCCGTACCAGTATGCGAGTCCCCAGATACCCCGGGGGTAGAAACGAGCCGTTTGGGTAAAAACTGATTGTGCCGGTCCCCATGGCTGGACGGAAAATTCCAGCCATGCTCGGCCCGGTAGTTTCATTTCCGCACGAAGGACAAGCTGCCTCCCCGGCGTTACCGACTCAACGCGCCAGAAATCCAGTGCGTCCCCCTGAAGGAGTTCTGTCGGATCCCTCCGGCCACGGCGAAGGCCGACTCCACCAATGGTCTTGTCCATGAATCCTCGAACCCTCCACAACTCATCGGCGTAATACCAGCCCGTTGTCCCACCGATCATTGAGAACACGCGGTAGACATGCTCAGCGGAAGCCTCCACGGTCAACCGCTGGATATCCGACAGGACCTGCACATCGGCTTCCTCGGGAAGGAGGTCAGCAGGATCGCTCACCGAAGCATTGGACCATGTCGTCTCAACTGCATGCTCGCGGACGCGTTGCAGCGCCCGTCGGAGAGCTTCCTCGAAAGAAAGAGGCACAAAGGAAAAGAGCCTTCGGGCAACGTCCGATTCACACACCATTTCCGATTTCAATCCTTCGATCAAAGGACGCGCCAGGGAGGACGATATCGGTGTGACGAGATTGACCCACAGTGACGAGAGGCGGGGCGTAAGCACAGGGATAACGAAGATGAAACGGCGCAGGCCCAGCACCCGGGCAAAACGGAGCATCATTTCTCTGTAGGTCAGGATGTCCGGTCCACCGATATCAAGTACGCGCCCCGTCGTTTCCGGCACCGCAAGGCAATCAACAAGGTACCGGAGAACATCCTGAACGGCGATCGGCTGCGATCGTGTGGCAACCCACCGGGGCGCGGTCATCACGGGAAGTCTGTTTACCAGTGCATGCATCATGTCGAACGACGCACTCCCGGAGCCAATGATGATCGCAGCACGGAATTCCGTGACGGGGACGGGACCTTCCCGGAGAATGTCCCCAACCTCATGCCGACTCCGCAAATGTGCGGAGAGGTCGGCGTGACGTTTCCCCAGTCCACCAAGGTAGATGATGCGCTGGACCCCGTCTGTCGCAGCGGCCGATGCTGCATTTCGGGCAGCCGTGCGATCGCGCTCCTCGAAAGAGTCTTCACCGGAGGTCATCGAATGGACGAGATAGTACACCACCTCGCACCCCTGCATGGCCCGCAGCAGGACTCCGCTGTCGAGGACATCCCCCCGCACAACCTCCGCGCGATTCCAGCCGCGTCCTTCGAGCTTCCGCGGATCACGGGCGAGACAGCGAACACTGTGCCCGGCCTCCAGCAGGCGCGGTACAAGCCGCCCACCGATATAGCCGGTCGCTCCAAGAACAAGGATCGTCATATGCCGGGCCTTTCAAGGATTGATGAGGATTGCCGCCTCTGAAGAAACGCACAGCAGTCGAAAGGTTCACGCGTCGAAACGGACAACCCCCAAACAAGTGATATCGATCCATCAGGCGTCAGAAGAAGCTTGCGTTGGCAATCGTGATGACAAACTTGTCCGACCCGTCGAGCCGCCAGGTGAAGTCGACCCGAAGCAGATCGAAGATCCTGCTGAACCCGAATCCCGCCTCGGCATACCAACCGTCGGTTGTCCGTATCGGGAGAGCCCCCCGATTCCATGTTCGCGCCAGCCCACCGTGAATGAGAAACTCAACCCCGTTCTCATACAACCAGGGTATGTTGAGCGCCAGAAATGGAACCGAACGAAATGTGTGTTCCAGCGTGAATACAACATACTCTGTCCCGGTAAACTCTTTGACACCAACGCCGCGGAGAACACCGAACGGACCCAGCCCGCTGGAACTCGACTCCAGATCGAACAGGCGCTGCGGCGGGAGCGTGCCGGACGATGTGCCTGCCGCGGCACGAATTCGGAGTGTGGGTTTGAAGAGAAGGCTTCTTCCGAACGTCGGCACACTCACCGTGCCGGCAACCCAATACCGCCGGTAGTCAAAATCCGTCGCAACGATAGACGGCATCGGCGCCTCGATGGCAAGATCCAGCGCATCCTGGACGATGAAATCAAGGGGAACCGGCTCCGGGCCGAGCCGCGCGTCAAGCCGGAATGTCCTGAGCATCCCTTCCGTGACCGGAGGGTTTGCACGGTACGTTCGAGAGGGGAAGAAGAAACTGAAGTCCGTATTCTGCACGACGGTCGTCTGACGCGCGGCGATGAACGAGAGCTCGGCAGAGACCACCGCAGACGGGTGGGCAACAACGAATGCCTTCCACCCGTCCGCACGGTAATAGTCACGGTAATCGTTTTTCGCCAGCAGCGCGGTGCATGAGTTCACCAGAGGACCATAGTATCCCTGATCGGGCCGGTGCTCGAGCTGCCGGTACATGTCGCCGCCAAATCCAACGATCCGATTCTTCCAGGGATACAACGTCACTCCCCCGAAGTATTTCGACTGCTTGTCCGAACACCCGTAGGCAAATCCACCACGCACGCCGAGAAATGGGAGGATCTGATCGACATCAAACTTCCCGCCAACGCGGAATCCTTCCACACGGTTGAACGACAGATCAAGATACTCAAGCGCTTTGCTCCACCCGGACGAATCAGACGCAAGGGTGGCAGTCATGCCGCCGGGCCGGAACTGCACCTCCAGCCGCTGTGTGCTGTCAAGGGTTGCATACGCTTCCCGTTCTCTTGCATCCAGCGGGAGTACCGGCGTATCTGCCCAGAAGGTGGAATCGTAGCGGGCAGCTGTGGAGTCGACAACCAGTCTCGGTTTCCTGAACACGCTGTCAGGAACCGGAGTGTTGATGGAGTATTTGTAGATGACCGACGTCTGGCTGATGGCGAGCTTCGGGAACGAGAACCCAATCAACCCGATCGTGAAGGAGCCATCGATCCGGATATCCATGGGCATCCAGTAGAATTCGTCGTACAGCGCGAACTGTTGGCGGTACCGCAGATGGATGCTCTTCACGAGCGGGATTTGGAACGCCTCATTGGGTTCAACATCGACACCCGCCAGCGCAAATGTTCCGTCTGCAATGTTCACCGTCCCCCGGAAGAGTGGGACCGTCCGCGCACGGGGTGACATCGCAATTTCATACACGTCCTGTTCTCCCACACGCCGCGTGCGGATGAGCTTGTAGCCGTAGTAGTCCAGTGCGTCTTCTGCCGTGGGTCCGACGAAATCAAAACCCGCAAAGCGGATTCTGTCTTCAAGAAAGTTGAGAATGCGTCCGACCGATGCGACGTTCCCGGATTGTTTGAGATTTGCAGTTTCACGTCGCTGTGTCACCACCTCGCGAAGGGTGTCACCCTTTTGCCAGAATCCCGTGGTGTATGATTCGGTGATGCTGGCAATCGCCGTATCCCGCAGGATCGTCTGGCGTGTGAACGCTTCCAAGGAATATGTCCGCAACGCGTCCATCCATCGCTTCTTGTTTTCGATTGCGCGGCGTATGATCCCGACCGCCGGATCCTCCGATGTGATGAGAATTTCGGGCAGGATAATATCCGACGGCTGGAGCGACACACTTGCCGTTGTATCCGCGACGAGCGCGACACGCAGCGTATCAGCGCTGTACCCGAGCGACGTGAAGACCAGTGCCTGTGGTCCGCT
>Ga0315275_10005120_pt1 | contig 12361 bp, 11 predicted proteins | sample YL17G03_0_MG_FD_205557 | JGI IMG/M metagenome (GOLD analysis project Ga0315275, IMG submission 205557) | Sediment microbial communities from Yellowstone Lake, YNP, Wyoming, USA - YL17G03_0 | ecosystem: Environmental > Aquatic > Freshwater > Lake > Sediment | place: USA: Wyoming | collected... | reverse complement strand
CCGAGCGAGGTCCAGAAGAGCCAATGACTGCGCCGCCCAGCAAGGGTATGACAAAAACCTTAAGGGTGAAGGACCTCACCCTGGCAGGAATCAAACCTCTCGAATAGGGGGAAAACATTATGGATGAGGAACGAACGGACTTTACAGAGAGGCGAAACACGATCACCCCCGGTGGACAGCGGTTCGTCGTTATCTGGGCGGTCTGCCTGCTGTTCCTGTATGTGGTGGGCCTCTCCTTCGGGGTAACGAAGCTCCGCGGCTATGCGGCAGAGTCTGCCAAGATCCGGGAGGCCCGGATTGCGTCTCCGACCATGGAGCTGAATGCCAGGGCTCCTGACCTTAAGTTCTCGTCCAGCGCAAAGTCAGTGGATGTGCTGGTGGGGGGCAACATCAACCGTATAGGGGAATTCTCCCTGAAGGAGTCGGCCATGACGGCAGACTTCAACCTCTGGTTCCGCTGGAACAGTGATGCGGTGAATCCGGGCAAGGGCTTCCGCATCGTGGGCGGCCAGATCCTACAGCAGGAGAACGTGGAGAGCTCCAGCAGGGGCAAGGAGCACTACGTGGAGTATCACCTAGTGGCGCGGATGACGGAAGGTTTCGACGCCACACGCTTCCCGTTCGGCGAAAATGGGCTGTTTATACTGGTGGAGGATGACACCCATGGGGCAGAGGCATTGAGGTATGTTGCGGACAAGAAGGGAAGCGGGATAGACCCTGAGGCAATGCCGCGTGGATTGAAGCTCACCAGGTTTCTGGCAGACACCAAGATTGGCATCCACAAGTCCGGGCAGAAAAGGCCCGGCCCTGCGGACAGTACTTGGAAGACCCGCTCCCAGTTCATCCTGGCCATGCTGGTGGTGACCGATGGCATTGGTCTCTATCAGAAGTTTTTCCAGGCGCTCTTCGCCTCTATTGCCGTGGCCCTGATCGCCCTGTACATCAAGCCCACCCACGTCGACTGCCGCTTCGGGCTCCCGGTGGGCGGCTTCTTCACCAGCGTGGGCAACAACATTTTTGTCGGCACCCTTCTGCCCCATGCAGACCGCCTCACACTCGCCGATATGGTGAACGCCACCGGGTTGTTCACCATCTTCTTCATCCTGCTCCAGTCGGTGATCTCGCTGCACATCTACGACACCATGGGCAACGAGCGGCTGTCGCGCTTCTTTGACCGGGTTTCATTCGCTGTGTTTCTGCTCGGGTACGTGGCTGTCAACCTGGCCCTGCCCATCTCGGCGAGGCCGCTATGAGAGGTGGTGCCATGACAACAGGATATCAAAAAGACTGGTTCCGCTTCTATCAAGCTGGGTTGTTAGTCACAAAAAACAGGAGGTAGGACAATGCCGGAGATTCGCGATTTGATGGAACTCGCTTCCCTGGGTGTCGAGATTCTGGCCGTGGTTATCATGGTATTCTTCATCATCATGGGGACCGTGCGATGGGTAGTTCAATCCACGAAGAAGCTCGGAGATGCCTCTGTGAAGAATATCAGAGTTGCCTACGAGGCTTATCGTCTCGTGTTGGGAAAAGCGATGCTCATCGGGCTCGAGCTTCTGGTGGCTGCCGACATCATCCGTACCGTGGCCCTCGATTTGACCCTGTTAAACATCGAACTGCTGGGGGCTCTCGTTGTAGTGCGGACCTTCCTTGGGTGGTCAATAGTTGTTGAGCTTGAAGGCCGCTGGCCATGGCAAGAAAAGAGGGAATCAGATCCCGCTAAGGTGTAGGACGAAGGAGGAAACCATGAATGAAGAGAACAATAACCAGACACCCAAGGAGGCCCCGGACAAGACAGACAAATCAGGTGCAAAGCCCGGCGATGTCGCCACGAACCTTGCCATGGACAGGAACTACATGGCAGCTGAACGCACCCTCATGGCCTGGATCCGTACGGCGCTCTCCATGATCAGCTTCGGGTTCACCATAGGCAAGCTCGGGCAGGTCATAAGCTCCGTTGAGGTGAAGAGTCTTGTTTTGGGTCATACCCGGATGATCGGTGTGGAAAGCATTGCCTACTTTCTCGTGATCCTCGGGACCCTGGCGCTCCTCATGGCTTCTATTCAGCACCGGGTCCGCCTGCACCAGCTCTACGAAATGGGCCTTCGCCGCCAGATCAGCACGTCGTTCGTCGTGGCGGTGCTGCTGATCGTTGTGGGTGGTTTCGCGCTGAGTTCCCTGGTTATGGCGCTATGAAATACGTATCACTGGATTCTAAGCTTTTGCGGGAATGACAATCTCAAATGGCTGATGGAAGAACACAAAACATGACAACAGGTATGAATCAAGGGTATACAGATAAAATAACATAAGGAAAAGGAGTAGATATGAGAAGGATACTTTTTGGAGTTTTGATTGCAGCAATGGTCGCTCTGTGTTCCGGCATGCCCGCATATGCCGAAGAAGGAACGGACAGCGCATGGAAGGTTTCAGTGGCTCCCTTTGCCTGGCTTATCGGCATTGACGGCACAGTGAAGGTCAAGGGACGCAGTGCTGATGTGAACATGAATATGAGTGATGTCCTCGACAAGCTGGATGCGGCAGGGGAGATTAATATCGAGGCGGGCAACGACAAATACGGCGTGTTTATCCAGCCGAACTATCTGAAGCTGTCTGAAGACGCCACTGCCACGTTGCCCATATCCGGCGCCGAGGTCAAAGCCAAGCTCACCATGACGACCACGTTCATTGAATTCGGCGGGTTTGCCCGGCTTGTCGACGTCAAACGAGCCACCGGCGGGCACAACACCATCGACTTCGTAGGGGGCCTGCGGTACTGGGACATGTGCAACGAGGTGAAGTTGAAAGTTCCCGCTGCAGAGGTTAGCCGCAAGGCTGAAACAGACGAAAATATTCTTGACCCATTCGTGGGACTGCGCATGAAGGCATACATTGCTGACAAGGTCCCATACAGCCTGAGAGCGGATATCGGCGGGTTGAACACCGGTTCGTCTTCCAACTTCACCTACAACCTCCAGGCACTGGTGGGCTACGATGTGACTCAGAACATCACCATGTTCGGCGGGTATCGTGTTCTGTACTTAGACTATGGCGATTCAGAGGCTGGCTTTGACATCATGCAGCATGGCCCGCTTGTTGGGGTTAACTTCACATTCTAATTGTGCCGGTTAAATAGATGATGAGTATTGATGAGCCCCTGTTCAGGAGAACGGGGAAAGGGTATTATTCAAGAGAGAGCGTACAGCTCAGGACGAAAATAGTGAAGAATGCGAGGATCTTTATCGGCATACTCCTGCTGTGTGCACTGCCTGTGATGCTTGTGCATGCTAAGGACAGTGCGGAGGACACGGCAAAGGCATCTGATTCCAAGGTGCTCAATCTCCCCTATGCCTTTTACAACGACTCCTTCGGGGCGGCTGTGGGGTATGTATATGGGGCAACAGGGTACCCCCAGAAACAGTCCACCGTGCTGGCGACAGCCATTGCGGGGACCAACAGCGCCCTCGCATTCATCCTGCTCACCCGGGACATCAGGGTGCCGTATACCGAGCGGTTCTTCTTTGATACGGACCTCGCCTTGATGAAATACGGCACGATCCAGAGCTATATCAGCGGCAACCCTGATTTTTTAAATGAACGAGCGGGAAGCAACAATTCTGATGTGGACAACTACGTGGAAGGAGATGGTGACGACAACCTGGTCCGTATCAACTTCAAATACCTGCTCCCCATGGGCGGGGGTCGCGATCTGCCGAACCCGCCAACGCTCGAGAGAGGCCTGCCCAGGGAGGGCTCCGGTGGAGGCGACTCCTGGAATCCGTTTCAGAGCGGGAAGACCTTCCTCGAGGTGAAACCCTACTGGAGGGCACAGACCATTAATTCCGACTACGACACCGTAAACACCGTAAAACAGAAGACCAATGGCAGCGCTTTCTCCCTATATCGGGACAATACGGATTTTCAGAGGAACCCTTCACAGGGGAGCGCTGTGCGCGTGAGGTATACCAGGGACTGGGGATGGGCTGACAGCTCGCAGCCCTATGAGGTCGGCGATGTCGAGATCAGCAAGTACATCTCCCTGGGTTCGTCCCAGAATTACAGGCAGCATGTGCTGGCCCTTGATTTCTGGACCTCCAATGCATTTTCGTGGGACAACACCAGCATGCAGGATGGCAAGCGGGTCTTCAACAGGCCTCCTGCCTACCTCGGGTCAACGCTCGGCGGGCTCTGGCGCATGCGGGGTTTCCCCTCATCACGCTTCAATGACCAGGCTGCTGTCTACTATGCGCTCGAATACCGGCTCATCCCGGAGTGGAACCCCTTTGCCCATAGCGATTGGATGCGGAGATATCTCGGGATCGAGTGGTGGCAGTGGGTCACCTTTGCGGAGGCAGGCCGGGTGGCCCCGGTATGGACCATGAGCGAACTCCACAGCGCCATGAAGTGTGATGTAGGCATCGGGGTTCGTGCCATGGCCAAGGGCATTGTGGTTCGTGTGGACATGGCCGGGTCCAAAGAAGGGATGGCTATCAGCATGATGGTGGGCCAGCCCTTCCAGTTCTGAGGGGTACAGGGAGAACGTTGTATCTCTTAACCACGAAGGACACGAAGAAAGGAATCCCTCCCCTTCAAGGGGAGGGTTGGAGTGGGGATGGGTCTGTGTACATAAAACCATGCTTCACAGTGAAGAACCAAAAAATATGAAGGAGGAATATATGAATCGATCCATAAGGATGGCAATGGTAGCAGCTTTAAGTCTGGCAATGGCAATGTCGTTCACTGCCTGCGCATCGTTCTCAAAGCAGTCGGGGTTCCTGGATGGTTATTACAGGGGTCTGCAGCCGGGACCGGAAGGCGGGGTCAAGCAGCGCTGGATGAAGCCGGGCGCTGATTTTTCAAAATATGACAAGGTAATGCTGGACAGTGTTCGCTTCTATCTTGCGGCAGACTCGGAAGACTTGGGCGTCGATCCTGAGCAGATGAAAGAGCTCTCCGATGCCTTCAACAAGGAACTGGTCAATGCCCTGAAAGACAAATACCCCATCGTATCAGAGCCTGCTCCTGGTGTTCTTCGCATCAGGATCGCACTGACAGGGATCAAGCAGAGCATGCCGGTACTCAGTGGTATCACCTCCGTCGTACCTGTCGGTTTAGCCGTCAGCATTGTGAAGAAAGGCACCACAGGCGCATGGACAGGTTCGGGTGCCACGAGGGCGGAACTGATGATGATCGATCCCATGAATAATGATGAGGTGATCGGTGTTGCAGTTGATGAACAGGCTGCCGGGTTTACGGATAGGTTTTCCAAGCTTGGGTCGGCTGAAGAGGCCTTCAAATTCTGGGCAGGCAGGGTCAGGTTGTTCATGGATCAGTCGCATGGCATAAAGTAGTATGGTGAAGGGCAGCCCCCTGGTATGAGGCGGCTGGAATAACCATGAATACCTGAGGAGGTGGGCACAGTGGAAGGAAACGCATGGCGGGCTGCAGGCTTTTTGAGCGGTCTTGCGAAGAAGAAGGCAGGATATTTATGCGGGTTGTCTGTGGTTATAGTTGTCCTGCTCATGGCAGGGTGCGCGCATAAACCCGAAGCACCACCACAGAAAACCGAGAGTCTGCAGGATCTGGTTCATAGGGAGATATCCGATCCTGCACGAGCTGAAAAGATACTGGCCCTCATGGAACAAATGGATGCCAGGATCAAGCTCCAGAATGAGATGAACCAGCAGGCTCAACAGGCATTCCTGAGGCTCAATGCCGACTATAACACCACTCCGGAGCAGTTTCAGCAGCACCTGGACAGTGCACGAGCATCCCGGGACGAGAACAGACAGAAGATTATGGATGCCTACTTCCAGACAAAGGCGCTCACGACCCAGCAGGAATGGGAGGCCCTTTCCAAGCCTGGGGAGCAGAAGCTGATGGATTTCCTGAATAAAACCGAGGTGCCGGATAAGAAGCATAACTGACAGGCATCTTAAGGGAAGTCAGGCGGCTATAACCCTCAAGGGCGTGTAGTGTGAGAAGGAGGAGAATCATATGGTGGGTTATTTTATAAACATTTCCGTATTTAGCTTAATGCTGTTAGGACCATTTATGCCCGGGATAACCGTTGACGATTTCGGCAGAATGGTTGTGGATATGGACAAGACACGGGTTGCTGTACAGAAAGTGATCCCGCCTACCACTGCCGAGAGCACCGCCAGGGGCAACACGGTATTGTCCCAGATAGACCAGATTGCCAAGGCCATCAACGAGTACAATGCCGGGTTTACGACAAATGGAAAAGAGATTGTCAATCTCTACCTGGCGTATGATTCGAAACCAGAAGATTTCAAGAGGGTCTTTGCCCAGATGGATGCGGAAAAGGAAAACGGGCAGAAGAAGGTCCTGGATGCACGTTTCAAGATGAAAGAGGTCATGACCCCCCAAGAGTGGAAGGCGTTATTCAATCAGAAAGGATAAAACCAGCGGTTCATTGAATGGTCAACATGACTATAATAAAAAATATGAAGGAGAGAAAAAGCATGAAGAGAAAAGGAATCATCAAGGCAGTTGTTCTATCGGTATTGGTGTTGTTCATTTCAGGTATGGCATGGGCGGCACAGCAGGGGGATGCACAGTCCGACAACATGCAGATCCTGCGTGATAAGATCCAGGCTGACAAGAAGCTCGTTGTTGCAACGAACATGACCCTTACGGAAAATGAAGCAAAGGCGTTCTGGCCCGTGTACGACAGTTATCAGAAGGACCTGATCAAGCTGAACGACCGTACGCTCAAGAACATCGTGGACTATGCAGCCAATATGGACAAGATGTCTGACGAGATAGCGAAAAAGATCGTGACGGAACATCTGGCCATTGAAAGCGACAGGCAGAAACTCAGGCAGTCTTACCTGCCCAAATTTGCAAAGGCTTTGCCATACAAGAAGGTGATGCGCTATTACCAGATGGAAAACAAGATCTTTGCAGTTGTCAGTTACGAGGCTGCAAAGAAGATCCCACTGGTTGAATAGCAAAGCGAGTGCGACTTTTACTATGAGGTAATTGAACAATGATACCATCTGTCGTCCCCGCGAAAGCGGGGACCCAGATGTTCTTCAAAAAATAGTGAAAACCCGGATTTGAAGCTTGCGCGGGAATGACACATTACCGATAATTTGCCCCGTGGTCTGAAACTCTCAGTTTCAGTGGAATGACATCCAAGGGCGTAAGGAGTGTTTAATGATTATCTCAAAGAGGAACCCTATGCAAAACAAAGTATGGCAGATAATTATTCTTGCCGCCCTGGTGGCAGTCATGGCATCTCCGGCATCCCTCACTGCCCAGGAAACACCCGCACACCCCAGGATCGGTCTTGTGCTCAGCGGCGGTGGCGCCCGGGGTGCAGCCCATGTGGGGGTGCTCAGGGTTATGGAGGAGCTGCATATTCCCATCTACTGCATCGTGGGCACGAGCATGGGTTCCATCGTGGGAGGGTTTTACTCTACGGGTATGCCGCTGGATGAACTGGAACAGATTGCAATCAAGACTGACTGGGAAGGGCTCTTTGCCGACAAAATCCCCAGAGAAGAGGTGAACTTCCGCAACAAGAAAGACTGGCCCAATTATGTCGGCAGTATCGATGTGGATTTCGACAAGGGAATAACCCTGCCCAAAGGGCTCATCGAAGGGAAACGGCTCGACCTGATGCTGCGCTCCTTGACATTGACCGCACCGAATGACTTCAACGACTTCCCTATTCCCTACCGGGCAATTGCGACTGATATCGAAACCGGAAACTATGTCGTGCTCTCCAAGGGAGATCTGGCCAGGTCATTGCGTGCAAGCATGGCCATCCCCGGGGCCTTTGCACCAGTGGAGATCGACGGAAAGCTGCTGGTGGACGGCGGCATGGCCAATAATATGGCCATAGATGTAGCCAAACAGATGGGGGCGGACTTCGTGATCGCGGTGAATATCGGCACGCCGCTGAGCACCCGCGAGAGTCTGGACAGCTTCCTTGGAATTATCGATCAGATCACCAACATCATGACCAACAGGAATGTCTCTGCCCAGATCAGCATCCTCGGGCCTACTGACACGCTTCTCACCCCGAACATGGGGGCCGTTACCACTGCCAGCTTCGACAAGATGGGAGAGGCCATCGAGATCGGGGCCAGGGCGGCCCGCGATGTCTCAGACCGGCTAAGCCGTTATTCCGTGAGCGAGGACGCATACCGGACCATCCGTGAACAGCAGCTGAGGAAGGCCAAACCTCTGGGAAAGATCGAGTTCATGAAGACCGACGAGAAGTCAGTTTATGGCTCCGGCTACCTCTTCAACGCCATCACGAAGGGTGCAAGCAAAGTCATGAACAAGGATGTCCTGGCCTATGACATCTTCGAACTCTACAAACGGGGTGATTTTGAGGATATCGATTTCACGCTCATAGAGGAAGACGGGAAACAGGGCGTGCTGATCAAGACAAAGAAACAGGAGAAGACCAGCCATACGATAGACCTGGGACTGGAGCTATCGGGTACTTTCCAGAGAGACAACAGTTTCCGTGTGCTCGCCCGATATCAGGCCTCCAATCTGAACGGTCTGGGTGGCCAGTGGAAGAACGAGGCCTGGATGGGGCAGAGCAACAGGTTTTTTACCGAGTTTTACCAGCCGCTGAACCCGTTCCCCTGGCATTTCTTCATTGCACCCTACGGCGAATACCGTAACTACCCCGTGGATCTGTATCTGAATTACAAGGACACCAATGCAGTTGCCCAATACCGGATCGCAAGGACAAACGCAGGGGTCGACCTCGGGTTTCAGATGGGTGGATACGGTGAGACGAGGTTCGGTTATCTCAGAGGAACTGCAAAATCCAACCTTCAGACCGGCACTCCGACGCTGCCTAATCAGAAGAATGACGAAGGCGCTTACCGGGTCGCCATGAAATTCGACCAGCTGGACAGCCCCTTTTTCCCCAGGCAGGGCAGCCTGCTGTCCGCCAACTATACCTATGGCCGTGAACATCTCGGTTCTGATGAGGACTATGAATCGGTTCAGACCCTCATGGCCAAGCCCTTTTCCTTCGGCGATCATACGATCCTGCTCCGCGGCAGGTTCGATACGAACTTTGATTCTACCAGGTCACTGGCAAGGGGATCCTTCCTTGGGGGGTTTTTAAACCTGTCAGGCCTGAACAAGGATCAGATTTTCGGGAATACCAATGCGCTGGGCGAGGTCATATACTTTGCCAGGATACTGAAGCTCTCAACGCTGGTCGGTTCGGCCATGTACGCAGGCGCCTCCTTTGAGGCGGGAAACGCATGGATGAAGAGATCAGATGTCAGTTCCGGCGACCTTATCTATGCAGGCAGCGTCTTTTTGGGCATAGACTCGAACATTGGGCCCATCTATATCGGGCTCGGCCATGCCGAGGGCAATATGACTGCGATCTACTTTTCGCTGGGGGCCAAACAGTTCTAACTGCGGGGGTGCTCCATGAATGGACTTCCTGCCGGGAACAGACCCGTGAGAACGAGTTTCTCCAGGCCGGTGGCGATCTGTTTTGCACGCCTTGCCCTGTTTTTGGCATCGGGCATAACGGACAAGATGAGTTGAACAAGATAATCCAGATGGAGGTGAACAATGAAAAGAAGAACGGCATATAGCGTGTTCGGCCTGGCGCTGAGCACTGCGTGCGCCGCAACAGCCGCAGCTCAGACAGAACCCGACCGCACCGCGCTTCCGATCCCGGAACCACAGATTCCGCACAGCACGGTGTTCGATGTGCGGAACGCCACCCCGCCCGAGCGGTTTGAGGTAAAGGCGCCTGCAGGGGCCCCCAACGTGCTCATCGTGCTCATCGACGACATGGGGTTCGGCGAGTCCAGCGCCTTCGGCGGACCCATCAAGATGCCCACGGCCGAGCGACTGGCGAATAGCGGCCTCAAGTACAATCAGTTCCACACAACCGCTCTGTCTGCCCCGACCCGGGCCGCCCTCCTGTCCGGGCGCAATCACCACATGAACAACATGGGCTCCATCACGGAAACCGCAACGGCATTCCCGGGCAACACCGGTAAGCGTCCCGACAGTGTGGCTACCCTGGGGGCCATGCTGCGGTACAATGGGTTTACAACCGCGTATTTCGGGAAGAACCATGAGACCGCAGCGTGGGAAGTCAGTCCCTCAGGGCCCACGGACCGCTGGCCGACCCGCATGGGGTTCGACAAGTTCTACGGCTTCATGGGCGGAGAGACGAACCAGTGGGCGCCCGCCATTTATGACGGCATGACCAAGATCGAGACGCCCACGGACCCGAACTACCACTTCACAACCGACATGACCAACCAGGCCATCAAGTGGATGCATTCGGTGAAGTCATTGACGCCCGACAAGCCCTTCTTCATCTACTATGCGCCGGGTGCCACGCACGCGCCGCACCATGTCTCCAAGGAATGGATCGCCAAGTACAAGGGTAAGTTCCATATGGGCTGGGACAAGCTGAGGGAAGAGACACTCGAGAGCCAGATCAAGCTGGGCGTGGTTCCTGCCGGCACCAAGTTGGCGCCCAAGCCTGAGGCCATCAAGGACTGGGACAAGCTGACCGCCAATGAGAAGAAGCTCTTCGAGCGCCAGTTCGAGGTCTTTGCCGGATTCGGCGAGCAGACCGACTATGAGGTCGGCCGACTCATCGACGCCATCGGGGATATGGGCCAGCTCGACAACACCCTTGTGTTCTACATCTTAGGCGACAACGGTGCCAGCGCTGAAGGCGGCATGAGCGGCATGTTCAACGAGATGACCTACTTCAACGGCGTCCAGGAAAAGACCGAGGACATGCTGAAGTATTATGACGCGTGGGGCGGCCCCTCGACCTACACTCACCATGCAGCGGGCTGGGCAGTGGCGGGGAATACGCCGTTCACCTGGACCAAGCAGGTGGCATCAAACTACGGCGGCACGCGCAACGGCATGATCGTGCACTGGCCCAAGGGGATACAGGCCAAAAATGAGATCCGTTCGCAGTGGCACCATGTCATCGACATCGCGCCCACGATCCTAGAGGCCGCAAAACTGCCCGAGCCGAAAACCATTAACGGCATCACCCAGACCCCCATCGAGGGCGTTAGCATGCTCTACAGCTTCAACGACGCCCAGGCCAAGGACCTCCACACCACCCAGTATTTCGAGATCTTCGGCAACCGCGCAGTCTACAACGACGGCTGGTATGCGGGGACCATCCACCGAGCAGCGTGGGAGATGAAGCCCCGGGCTACTCTCGAGAACGATACCTGGGAGCTTTACAACACACGCAGCGACTTCAGCCTGGCCAATGATCTGGCGAAGCAGAACCCGGCCAAGCTCAAGGAGATGCAGGACTTGTTCATGACCGAGGCGGTGAAGTACAACGTGCTTCCTATCGACGACCGCGGTGTCGAGCGCGTGAACGCGGCCCTTGCAGGGCGGCCGGACCTCATGGGCGGCCGGACGTCGCTCACAGTTTATGAGGGCATGATCGGCATGTCCGAGAACGTGTTCATCAGCATCAAGAACCGAACCCACACCATCACAGCCGATGTGAACATCCCCAAGGGCGGCGCCAAGGGCGTGATCCTGGCCCAGGCCGGCAGGTTCGGCGGATGGAGCCTGTACCTGAAGGACGGCAAGCCGACCTACACCTACAACTTCCTGGGCCTGAAGAGCTTCACCTTCGCAGCCAAGAAGGCCGTGCCGGCCGGCAAAGCAGTCATCCGCTTCGAGTTCGCCTATGACGGACCCGGGCTCGGCAAGGGTGGAACGGGCACGATCTTCGTCAATGACAAGAAGGTCGCCGAAGGCCGGGTCGAGCGCACGCAGGCCATGCTCTTCTCGGCTGATGAAGGGGCTGATGTGGGAGAGGACGGAGAAACCCCGGTCGCCGACTATGGCATTGTGGCGCCCTATAAATTCACCGGCACCATCAACAAGGTTACCATCGGAGTACAGCCGATGCAGAAGGCTGACAGTGCAGCTGAAGCAAAGGCCCGTGTAGTGGCAGCAGAGAAGAAGGCCATGTCGGATTAAATGACAGAAAACCATCGGGGAGGAAAGGAGAGGTGCCCTTTCCTTCCCGATCCCTTCAAAGGAGTTGAGGAGAATATGAAAACGGTTAAATGCTTTATCGCTTCTCTGGTGATGATTCTATTCTCCATGACCCTGAGCGGCGCGCAGGATGCAGGATGGCCCCGTCAACGCATTGAAAACGGGAATACACTCATCACATACCAGCCGCAGGTTGACGAGTGGAAGGACTTCAGGGAGCTCGACTGGAGAATGGCCATATCTATCACTCCGGCGGGTGGCAAGCCGGCCCTGGGCGTCGTGGAGCTGCACGGCCAGACAATCGTGGACAACGACAACAAGATGGTGGTGATTG
>Ga0315275_10005118_pt1 | contig 12362 bp, 12 predicted proteins | sample YL17G03_0_MG_FD_205557 | JGI IMG/M metagenome (GOLD analysis project Ga0315275, IMG submission 205557) | Sediment microbial communities from Yellowstone Lake, YNP, Wyoming, USA - YL17G03_0 | ecosystem: Environmental > Aquatic > Freshwater > Lake > Sediment | place: USA: Wyoming | collected... | reverse complement strand
CGACGCCATCACGGTCAAGACGTTCGGCGGGACGACCACCGCGAACGCGGTCATCCAGAAGACATTCACACCTGCCTTCACCGCGAACGCGACGATCAAGGCGACGGCTATCGGGACCAGGCTGCTCGACGCGGTCATCAAGCGAACGCAGTCGTCGAGCTTCCTCGCCAACGCGGTCGTCAAGGCCCCGGTTACATCTGGCAAGACCGCCGACTCCGTAATCAAGGCGACCATTACTCCGCTTGGAAAGAAGGCAGACGCGGTCGTCAAGGGGACCGTCACCCCGGCGGGCAAGACTGCTGATGCCGTCATCAAGCGAACCCAAACCAGCTCGTTCACAGCCAACGCGGTCCTCAAGAAGGCCGCCAGCGGGACATTCACCGCGAATGCCGTTCTGCTCCGGGTTCAGGCGGCAGCAACCACGGCCAGTGCCGTGGTGGTCCGGTCGCAAAGCGGCTCCACGACCGCGAACGCTGCCATCAAGCGGACCCAGACGCCAGCCTTCGCGGCGAACGCAGTCATCAAGCGAACCCAGACGGGTAGCCGAACAGCGGACGCCATCGTCCACCGAGAACAGTCCGGCAGCTTTACAGCCTCGGCGGTCATCGGTCGGACGGCCAGTGGCTCCTACACCATCGACGCCGTTCGTACCCGGACATTTACGCCGACTGCTTACTTGTCAGACGCGGTCATCAAGCGAACGCAGACGCCAGCCTTTGCGGTGGACGGCGTCATCCAGGGCAGTCAGGCCGGATCGTTCGCCGCCAGCGCCGTCATATCCAAGTCATACGCACTGACCTTGACGGCGGACTCGATCCTCTCGAGGACCGGGACCGGGAGCCTATCTGTCGATACCGCCATCGCCGCGACGATGGGTGCGACATTCACCGTCGGAGCGTGGAAGTCAGCCACCTTCCCGGTCGAGGCATGGCTGGCTGGGCGCTTCTCCGTTGACGCCTTCCTCAGGGCTGGTCGGGCAGGCTTCTTCAATCTCGAGGCCTGGGTAGCGGGGCCGTACTACTTCGACTTCTTCCTCGATGCCGTTGCCCGCAAGACGTTCGGCGGGACCGCCGCAGCCGACGCGGCCATCATGCGGTCTGGCCTCGGGGCGTTCGGAGCGAATGCCATCGTCCTGGCGTCGATGTCGTCGACCTTCTTCTCCAGCGCAGTCATCAGGGCGAGTGTCGCGTCGAGTCTGTCGGCCAACGCGGTCATTCTCTCGAGCGCCACCGGCTCGTTCAGCAGCGACGCCTCCATCAAGTCGAGCAATCTGAGCGCGTTCCTGTTGAGCGCGATCATCAAGTCCAGCTCTTCCCGGAGCTTCACGGCCCAGGCTCTGTTCCTCGCCCCGCTGGCGATGTCCTTCCACTCGGACAGCATCGTCCTCAAGCCCACGTTGACCTCCTTCGTTGTAGATGCGGTCGCCGGGCGCACCGCAACAGGTGTCCTCGGGCTTTCTGCCGTCATCGGGCGTACTGACGCAGGATCCTTGTATGCGTCTGCGGTGGTTCTCCGGCGAGATGCAGCCGTCAGTCCGGCGACCGCAGACGCCATTCTACGCCGTGAACAAGCTGGGTCGTTCACGGTTGATGCGGCCATCGGGCAGACCGCCGGCTCCGTCATCACGGTCGATGCCGCGATCTTCGCCACCGCATCAGGCACCTTCCCGCTAGGGGCATGGCTGTCTGGCACATTCACCGTCGGAGCGTGGCTGGCTGGACGCTTCTCCGTCGATGCCTTCGTCCTGAGCGGGACATCTGGCTTCTTCAACCTGGACGCCTGGATCGCTGGCCCGTACTACTCGAGCCTCACAACCGACGCGGTCATCCAGACCACTGGGGAGTCGGTTCTCTACCTCGACGCGGTCGTCCTGGCCTCGACCACTTCCGCATTCGCAGCCGACGCAACCATCGCCGCGACCGGGATGGGGTCCATCTCGACGGATGCAGTCGTCAGGCAGACGGCGACGGGAGCTAGCACCGCAGACGCCATCATTCGCGGACAAGTCAACGCTAGCCTGACGACCGACGCCATCGTAGCGTCCAGCGCAAGCGGTGACTTCTCGGCATCGGCTATCGCGCTCGCGAGCTTCGACCAGACCTTCAGCGCGGATGCCTGGCTCATCGCCCCGTCCGTCCAGTCGGGATCGTTCACCGTCGACGCGAATACGCTTGCTGAACAAGCGAATACATTCGATGCCCAGGCGATTGTTTTCGCTCGTCAGGCAAGCGTATTTGGTGTCGGGGCCTGGATCTACGGTTCTGGTGTCGGCGCATTCGGCGCAGATGCCATTGTCAAGGCCATATCGTCTGCTACCATCACGGCAGACGCCATCGTGCGGAGCGCGGGCGCAGGCTCGTTCTCCGTCGATAGCATCGCGAAGACGGTACGACTGGCAGGCACCACGACCGATGCGGTCGTTCGGTCCACCCGAATGGGCGGGTTTGCCACAACTGCCGTCCTTCTGTCCCCTCGAGCGTCCTCCGTATCGGTCGATGCGGAGATCGTGGTCGGGTCTCAGGCCGGTTCAGCCACTGTCGATGCCGCCATCGGGCGAACGTCGACGGGCGGCTTCTCCCTTGCCTCCATCCTGGCCGCGACCAGCGTCGGGTCGTTCGGCCTGGATGCGTCCCTCACGGTCATCCCGACCGGCAGCTTCTCGGCAGACGCCGCCATCTCGAGCGGCTCTGCTGGTAGCTTCGCGCTCGACGCCATCATCACCGGCCCGGGGCATGGGTCGCTGGGAGTGGATGCTTCGATCAGCCGGCACATCGTGCAGGAGATCGAGGCCACCTTCTCGGCCCGCACGACTGCGGCCACGGTTACAGCCAGGACGCTGGATGCAACTTGGGCGGCGCAGAGTTACAGCGCAGCCACCAGCGCCAGGACCATCGACTTCACCTGGCTCTTCACCCGACGAGCGCCCTTCAGGCTCGATGCCTACCTCGCTGGGTGCTTCGCGTTATCTGCGGAGATCGCATGAGTTTGACCTTCGTCCAAGGCGACACCGCCCCGGACATCACCGCCATCATCCATGAGGAAGACGACCCATCCTCGATCATCGACCTGTCGTCTTGCACGGTTCGCTTCCAGATGCGGAAGCAGGATGACAAGCGATATCAGGTGAACTCGGCGGCGACGGTCATCGATGGGCCAACAGGAAGGGTCAGCTATTCGTGGGCCGCGACCGACCTTTCTCTGACGGGCACATTCGTCGTTCAGTGGGAAGTGACTTATCCAGGTGGTCGTGTCCAGACGACCAGCCCTGAGGTCACGGTGACCGTTCGCAGGCAGTAATGCCGGAGGACTACACGAGGGCACCCATGGGGTCGCTCTCGATGGGGAAGCATTCGTCCCGCTCGGTCCCGACTGGACCAGGTAGTCGCGGCGGACGTTGGCACGAGCAGGAGTACCGGAACGCCTACCACCGAGCGTGGCGGGCGGCTCATCCCGAGTACCGCGAACGGGAGCGGATGCTCAGGGCCAGAAGAAGGACGCGGGACGCTTCCGAAGTACTCCCGGCTGACATCGGTGAACTTGTACGTTTCCCGCGTCCTTTTCCTGTCTCCGACCACCGCTGTCCATGCTCATGCGGATGCGCGGAACGAGTGCCCGTCGTGTGTTGCGGGTTTTGCGTCATGGGCGAACACAAGTAGCCATCAGCTCTGACGGGCGTGGTAGGAGGACTTCACTTGGCAAAGGTTTTGTGGTTCAGTGATGCCGGCTGCACGACGGGCTTCGGCACCGTCACTCATGCCATCGCGGAGCGGCTGGTCGAGGACTTCGGACACGACGTCCATGTCGTCGCGACCAACTTCCGGGGTGACTCATGGCCCTGTCAGCGCCCTGGTCATGACCACACAACGCCGCTCCGACTGTACCGCCCGAACATCCTTGTCCAGAACGACATCCACGGGAAGTCGAGAGCACTCGAGCTGATCGCGAAGCTCGAGCCGGACGTGGTTGTGATGCTCAATGACCCGCAGATCGCCCTCGGCTTCCTCTTCGAGAACGACCAGTTCGATCCTGAGCGGATCCTCCTCCAGTACCGACCGATCATCTACTACGTCCCGTGCGATGGCGACGAACTCCCGCCGCGATGGACGACCGTCCTGCCCAAGGTGACCAACGTGGTCGCAATGAGCAAGTGGGGACAGACCCAGTACCAGCCCAGCGAGCTTGTCTACCACGGCATCGACCACGAACTCTGGTGGCCCATCTGGGAGAAGCCCAAGGTCACCTCCACCGGCATCGTCTGCAATACCAGGAACGACGCCAAGCGGGCGTTCGGTTTCGACCCAGACGGTTTCCTGGTCGGGAGAGTGGATACCAATAGCGGTCGCAAGGACTACCCGGCCCTGGTCAAGGCCCTGTGGCCCGTGATGAAGAACCACTCCGACGTGGAGGTTCACCTCCATTGCGAGGACGAAGGTCCCGGCGTTGGCGTCAGGTTCGGGGCGATGCTCTCTCGGGAGGCAGAGACGGTGGACCCGATGCGGTTCCACTTCCCCGGTCTCCACACCAGCTTCGAGGGTTGGCTCCAGCAGGACATGAATGTCCTGATGTCGGCCTTCGACATCTTCGTGTCAACGAGTCGCGGGGAAGGGTTCGGACTCACCTTGGCAGAGGCCGCAGCATGCGGCATCCCCATCGTGGCCCAGAACGTCTCCGCCATCCCCGAGGTCGTTGGACCTGGCGGGATCCTCCTCGAGCCTAAGGACACCCTCACGACTCCAGCGGGCGAGGAAACATGGCTGCCGGACATCCCGGCGTTCACCGCCGCCATCGAGCGGTTGTACATGTCCAAGGGTCTGCGTCGAGACCTCGGCCTAGCCGGGGCAGCGCACGCCAAGGAGACATTCAGTTGGGACGCCGCAGCGGCGTCGTTCGACGAGTACATCACGGCGCTGGCAAATGTCCAGCCCACCGTGGTTACTGAAGCGCCGACGGAGGCCACATGAACACATTCAAGATCTTCGCCCCGATGCTCAAGGCGAGCATGGGCACAGACGGCAAGATGCGCCTCCACGGCATCGCCAGCTCGACGGTCAAGGATCGCCACGGCGACACGATGAACCCGTCCGCGCTCGTGGACATGGAGCGCAGCGCCAACAACAACCTGACCATCTTCCTGAACCACGAGTACAAGGTTCCAGAAGATGTCGCCGGTCACGTCGAGCGGGCGTTCGTCCGCTCTCATCCGCAGGACCCGGACATCCACGACCTGTCGCTCGACATCGTCATCAACGACAAGAACGAGCGAGCGGTCAAGGCATGGGAAGCCATCGACGGTGGCACCCAGCTCGGCTTGTCCATCGGCGCGATGATCCCCGACGGCGGAGCAGAGCGGGACCGCAAGACCGGCTCCTACTCCATCAACCACGTCGATCTCCTCGAGACCTCCCTCGTCGGCGTGCCGGCGAACCCCAGGTCCTGGGTCGAGTACGCCGTGAAATCCCTCAACGGTGGGACGTTCCTCGAAGAGAACGAGGAGTTCGACGAGAGCGAGAGCGAAGTCGCCGACGCTGTCATGGCCGAGAAGGAAATCGATAGCGACACCGTCGAGACCTTCGACGCAGAGACTGAGTTCGAGGGGACCGGCGAAGAGATGGTCGGGATCGAAGCCTCCGCCGACGGCACCGAGGTCGAACTCGTCGTCGAGGAGGAACTCGAAGGCGCTGAGATCGGAGAGGTTCTCAACGCCGTGACCACGACGACGTACACCACCAACACCGGCAACTACACCATCAATCCCGACATCACGGACGCCACGGTGAACATCAAGACACCGTACGCGGACGTTTCCATTGACACCGGCAACCGTGGCGGCAAGCCCGCCGCGAGTGACGGCTCCTCGCAGGAAGCTCTCCAGAGCGCCCCTGAGACCGAGGACGAGGACGAGGCCGTGACGCCCAATCCGTGGGCTGCCATCGGACTCTCCAGCGGTCCAACCGAGACCAAGGAAGTCGAGTCGGCGCTCCAGCTTCTGGAGCCTACCGTCGTCGCTTCCCTGCAGAACTCCAGCGAACTCCTCAAGGCGATCACCCGCGAGCTGATCGACACACGGAAGTCACTGGACGAAGCGGTCGCGGAGCGTGATCAGGCCATCGCGATGACCGAGAAGGTCCTCTCGAACACGGCTGAGATCCTGGCCCGCCTGTCCAAAACCCCAGCAGGACGACGAGCGGTAGTCCGCGAGGCAAGCGAGAAGTTCGCGGGCCTTGAGGCGGTCTACGGCGAGGAGTTCCTCACCCTCTTGAAGAAAGGCTAACCAGCATGGCAATGAGTCCAGAGCTGGAGGCCCTGCTCAAGGGTGTGCTCGAGACGCAGGAGCAGATCGGCGCGACGCTCCTGAAGATGAACGAGGCACCCAACGTCGCTACCCCCGAGGTCATCACCAGGGGTATCGAGGATCAGGGCACTCCCGCACCCGCCTCACGGCGGTACATCACCCAGGATGAGCGCAGCGAGATGTCCGCGACCCTTCGCACGAAGTCGGTCTCGGAGATCACTGAACTCATCACCCGTCAGGCGTCCCGCAAGGACACCGGCATTCCGCTCGACCTTTGGCTGAACACGGCGGGCTTCTCAGCCCAGAACGCGTTCAACCAGTTGAGCGGCCAGCTCGACCCGGACATCGCCAAGGCTCTTGATACGGGCGGGGCCACGGCCCTGATCCGCCAGGACCTCGAGCCGATGCTCTACGAGGTCTTCATCCGGCTGTTCCCGGCCTACGACCGCTTCCCCAAGGAACCGGCCAACGGCCTCCTGCACGCCTGGAACCAGATCACCTCGTATGGTGATGCGAAGTTCATGGCTGAACTCGGCACCGTGTCCGACGACACGAGCGTCTACGAGCGCAAGTCCACGAACGTCGCGATCCTCGCCACCCGGCGCGGCATCTCGCTCAAGTCCCAGTTCGCGGTCATGGCCGGTGGGATGAACTACAACCCCGAGGCCATCGAGCTTCAGGGTGGTCTCCGGGCCATGTCCCACAAGATGCAGAAGGCGATCTTCGAAGGCAACGCCGCGACGGCGTCCGGTACGGGCGACGACGAGTTCGGTGCCTACGACGCCAACGGCTTCACTGGCCTCCGTCGGCTCCTGACGACCAACGCGGTCAACCTGGACCCGGCGACCAACCCCACGACCACCGGCTCGTTCCGGCAGGCCGTGGACGCCGCCCTTCTCCCGGTGACCCAGTCCGCCGGCATGACTTCGATCATGTGGGGACATCCCCAGGAGAAGATCACGTTCGACGAGCAGCAGGACCCCAATGTCCGGCTGGTCTCCCCGAACTACGTCAACATCGGCGTCGGTGTGACCGCCCAGGCGATCAACACCTATGCCGGTCAGATCCCGTTCGCGGTGGTCCCCGGAGACTCGATCTCCTCGTACCACATCGGCGCGACCAAGTACCGCGACATGTACATGCTCGATGAGGGCAGCGTCACGCTTCCCTACCTCGGCTCCCCTGGACCCACGGTCCTCGAGATCCCCATCGGCATCAGCGGCCAGCTCACCCACCTGTACATCATCTTCATGATGAACGGGCTTGCGGTGAAGGTCCTTCCGTGGAACAACAAAATCCGCGTGAAGGTCGTTTAGTCGTGGAATAGAGGGTCGGGGTCAAACGCCCCGGCCCTCTCCACTTCGGAGGCATCGATGCCCTATCTGACACCGCAGCGGTTTCGGGAGATGGGCTTCGGGATCGACATCTCGGAGCTTGACGACTCCGAGTTGGCCTCGCTCATCAACCAGGCGGGGACCATCGTCGATGCCTATTGCAACGTCCCGCGCCTCCCGCAGAAGCATGACTTTCGCGGCGGGACGATCACGGGCGAGCAGCATGCCTGGCGCTACCCGGCGACTCCGTTCGAGGTCGGGCAGAGGCGTTACTACCCCTACCACTGGCCCATCGTGTCGGTGCAGAAGTTCCGCATCTACGTCACGAACACCCAGTACGTCGAGATCGCCCCGACTGAGTTGCTCATCAACAACAGCGAGCGGTACTTCGAGGTTGTGAGCCTCGTGCTCACGTCGTCTGGCCTGTTCAATGCCCTCATCGTCCCCAACGTGGGACTCGCCACCCCGGTCGCGACGTGCGACTACACCTACGGCTGGGATTTCTCCGAGAACGAGGATCTCCTGGCGACAGATGGTCAGACGTTCCGCGCCCAGAACCAGTTCTGGAAGACAACGCCAGCTCCTGTCGTCACCAAGAACAACAACGTCGTGACGACTGGCTTCACCATCAACTACAACGAGGGTGCGGTCATCTTCGATACGAACCTGGCGGCGTCGGACTTCGTCAGCGCGACCTACAACTACAAGCTCCCGAGTGACATCCAGTGGGGGTGCGGCCAGATCGTCGCCTACATCCACGGGCAGGCCGAGATGCACGCTCGAGGCATGGGCCACCTGACGAAGCTGAAGATTGCCGAAGTCGAGATGGAACGCGACCTTCCCAGGGGTATGGCACTGAGTCTGATCGCGGACCTCGACCGTCTTATCCCCGAGGCCGCTCTGTTCCTGTCCAGCTACAGAAACGACTCCCTGACGGTGCGTTGAAATGCCCCGCCAGGATCGCTTCCTTACCCCCAATCAACTGACTCGGGTCAGGGACGTTGCTCTGTTGGGGATGGTCACCTCCGTCGTCATCGAGAGGCGTTCGTTCATTGCCGATAGCGGCGCTCCCGAGAACGCCTACGGCGACGACGCCCTGACGTACACGGTCACCAACGAGTCGCGCAGGACCATCGTCAAGGGCTGGTTCTACTCAACACCCACCCCCGTGCAGGAGGTGGACAACGGGCAGATCGTGACGGTCAACACCTATCGCCTGTACCTCCCGGTCGGGACGGATATCAAGACCGGCGATCACGTCCACGTCGAGACCAATCCTACTGATGACTACACGGTCAGCGACACCACGGGCGAGGGTTCGTGGTTGCCGCTCCTGACGTGCAGCTTGAGGAAGCGCGAGTGATCGATATCGCGGCGATCATCCAACGGGTCTTCGATGCCGCTGTGGTTGGCCTCGGTGAGGGGGCTGTCGTCGTGGAGACGAGGGCCAAGCAGAAGGCTCCCGTCAGGCGATTGTTCAGCGATGGCGGGTCGACCATCGTCCCCAAGACAGCCACAGCGATAGAAGCCGACAGGAGCCTGCGGATCCAGTTGGGACTTGGTCCTGAGCGTTCACGGGGGCCACACCAGGCCAGGACGACCGTAGGCGCTTCTCCACCTCGCCACTGGCGCGAGCGCGGGTTCACCGCCGCGAACGCGCTCCTGGCGCAATACGACGCCGAGATGGCTAGCCGCAAGGCTGGCAACGTCCCGGTGAAGACGATGCTCACCCGCCATGGTGCCTCAGAGGTTCGCTCCAAGCGGGCCGCCTTCAGCACCTGGCAGCACCTCAAGGTCGGTGGTCGATTGCGCGGAGAGATCTACGCGACCGACCCATCGGTCTCGGGTGGCAGAGCAGAGGCATGGGTGATCTCGCCCACGCCCTACGCGAAGTACATGGAGTTCGGCACTCGCCACGCGGCTGCCCACCCGTTCCTTCGCCCAGCACTGGCCGAGAGCCAGGGAGATATCGTCAGCCGGATCTCGGCTGCTGTGAAGGCCGCCTCCCGCACGCAAGGCTCCGACACAGTCATCGACATCGTCGTGCATCTATGAAGGGGAACGACCGATGACATCCGTCGCCCCCATCAAGCGAGCGGTCGTCCAGACGCTTCGTGCGTCTCCGTCCCTTGTGTCCGCCATCGCAGGCGGTATCCACGAGGGGATCGCTCCCCGCAAGGTCAAGTACCCGTTCATCGTCTATCAACTCATCGCGGCCCCGTACGCATACGACTGGTCCGGCGTGATGATCCAGACGGTGTTCGATGTCTCGGTCTTCGCGGAGAACCCCGTCGATGCCAATAACATCGACGCGCTCATCGGTTCGGCACTCAACGAGGCTGTGCTGAACGTTGATGGGCAGAGCAGCATGCTATGCCGACGTGTCGCTGATCTGCCGACGGGGCCAGACATCGACGGGGAGGGCAAGCGCATCTACCAGGTCGGTGGGTCGTATTCCGTCTGGACGAACCAATGAACACGATCCATGGCAAGAACGGCGCTATCTACATCGACGGGACCAAGGTCTCCAACAAGACCGAGTGGACGCTTTCGATGGCTCGTGAGTTTGCCGATGTCACCACGTTTCGCGACAGGAACAAGGTGGCGGCGGCGGGCCTCATGGACATCAACGGGACATTCGCGGGTCTGCTGGATACGTCCGGTGACGCTCTCATCCTCCACAACGATGGCGCTCCCCACACGGTGGCGCTATACGCGGAGGATGCGGTGACGCTGGTCGCCTCCGGTCCTGCCTTCGTTGATGCATCAGTCGCCGTTTCCCTAACCGATGCAGTCCGCATCTCCGGCAACTTCAAGGCTGCCGGCGACTGGACCATCGCCTAACCCGAAAGGACATGCCCCGTGGCAACAGGAGCCGGAACCAAACTCCATGGCAAGAACGGCGCGATCTATCTCGGCGGCCCGAAGGGGTCCGGGGTCAAGGTCACGACCAAGACCGAGTGGACGCTCTCTCTGAACCGCGACTACGTCGAGTCCACGACCTTCGGTGCCGTGAACAAGACGTACCTCGTCGGCCTCAAGGACATCCAGGGCACCTTCGCAGGACTGCTCGACGTGAGCGGCGACTACCAGGTGAACGCGGCCAGCAGCGATGCCGTGAACATCTACCTGTACGCCGATGACGGCACCTCGCCGATCCTCATCGCCTGCGGCCCCGGCCTGATGGACGCCTCCATCACCGCCAGCATCTCCGACGCGATCAAGACGACTGGCAACTTCCGGGCATCCGATGCCTGGACCGTCTTCACGAGCGGCTCGCTCTAGACCCGCTCCTAGCTCGTAACATCCGAGAACTTGGCGGAGGCGGCAACGATATGGCCCCTCCCGGCTGCTGACGCCTCCGCCCGGGTTCTCGAAAGGATGGCGAATGGGATACCTCTTCAAGACGATCAGATCCGGCACGGTCTCACTCGATAGGCCAGCCGGCGTGGTCGAAATCAAGTTCCTGGGAGCCAAGGTGGGCGTCCTGGAGAACTGGACTTTGCAGCGGCGTGGAGACAACGACCCGGAAGCGGGTTTGTATGACCTTCACGCCGTGTTTTCCTTTGTCAGCCTGCCCCTGTGGGAAGACGCTGACTACGAGAAACAGATCACCCTGAACCTCAATCCAGTCAAGCAGTACAGGGTCCAACTAGAGCCAGATTGCAGAACGGTTCTCACTGGCCGGAACCTACTGATAGAAAGGGTCACCATCCACAATGTCACGCGCAGCTAGCAGCACCCTGACACCGGAGTTCATCGAGGAAGAAGTCGTCATCAGAGGGGTGACGTTCCGTCTCCGCGAACTGTCAATCGGGGAGTACGACGACCTGGTCAAGAAGGCCACTTCGAAGCAGACGAACGCCCTGACGGGCGAGGAGTCTGACTACATCGACAACGGCCTGCTCCTCAAGCTCATGGTCCTCAAGTGCTCGGTCGAGCCGAAGCTCACGGCTGAGTCCATGGCGAACCTTCCGATGCGCGTCATCCTCAAGCTCAACCAGACGGTCAACCGCCTCCACTACGGCGATGAGCCGGAGAGCGAGAAGAAGGTGGACGACAGCGTCGAGGAAGAGCCGGCCAAGGGAAACGTCTGACCACCCGTGACCTCATCTTCCGCATCGCTCGTCGATACGGAAAGTGGCCCCATGAGGTCGCGGCACTCCCTTTTCATTACTACCTCGCCTTACGCGAGGATTGGATCAAGAGCAACACCGTAGCCGCCGCCGACGAGGCAAGCGGAGACGACGACTTTAACTTCAACGCTGAGTCTCTCTCGGGAGAGATGGTGTGATGCCGGAGTAAGGGCTGATGACAGACGAAGTCAGTTCCATTGGCGTACGGCTGACACTGGACGCTACAGGGTTCGTGGAAGGGGCAGATGCGGCAGCGGGTGCCGCTGGCAAAGCCATGACCGCGATCACCGATCTCCAGGCCGCGAGGGCTGGCTCTGGAGCGGGGCAGATGAAGGCCGGAGGCGGAGCGACAAACGCCTCCGGGCTTCCTGCTGCCCAGAACCTGACCGGCGTCAACGTCTCTCTCACCATCAACACCGAGAGCCTGAACAAGCTCAGGGGCGAGATCCAGCGCGGCATCGGGACCATCAGCGTCAACGTCACGCCCAACATCGTCAGCCCTCAGGGGCAATCGATCTCCATGGGCCGCGCCAGCGGTCTTGTTGGCCGTGGCGGTCAGCCCATCGGCAGTCTGGTCGTCCAGGGCCTCTCCTCCCAGCG
>Ga0315275_10005117_pt1 | contig 12363 bp, 12 predicted proteins | sample YL17G03_0_MG_FD_205557 | JGI IMG/M metagenome (GOLD analysis project Ga0315275, IMG submission 205557) | Sediment microbial communities from Yellowstone Lake, YNP, Wyoming, USA - YL17G03_0 | ecosystem: Environmental > Aquatic > Freshwater > Lake > Sediment | place: USA: Wyoming | collected... | reverse complement strand
GCTTCCCCTGCGTCCCACCACTTCTACAGGCGAAACGCGGGAGGTATCGCCTTCCGCGCTCCGCGCGGTTGCGGCTGGTTGCGGTCGACCCGAGTACGGATCGACCGCAACCAGCCGCGTTCTCCATCATCCCGCAGCGTTCTAACCGAGACTGAGGCCGAGCTCACGAGCGTCGTTTCCGCCTCGTCGCGCTGGAGCGCGCGCGCAGGGTTGTCTTTGCTCGGCGGGACGGAGCCTTGCCGATCGACTTCGTGCGTCGCGACTTCGTCTTGACCGCGCTCTTGCGAGGCTTTTTCGCGGCACGGCGTGGCTTCGTCTTGACCGCGCTCTTGCGCGGCTTCTTCGCGGCGAGGCGCACCGCCTTCTTTCGCGGCGGCCTGCGCCGTGGCGTCGTCGGGGCCTTCGCGGGCGCCGGTCGGCCCGCCGCGAGGGCCTCCTGCCGGCGCTTCTCGACGGTGACGATCAGCGAGTCGAACGATTTCGTGAAGGAGGCCACACCGTCGATCTCGAGCTTCTTGGTGACCTCGTCCATGTGAATCCCGGCCTCGGCCAGCTGGTCCATCACGCGGCGGGCCTCGTCCAGGTTCTTGTCGATGCGCACTTCGGGATTGCCGTGATCCTTGTACGCGGCGAGCGTCGCCGGCGGCATCGTGTCCACGGTATCGGGGCCGACGAGCGCTTCGGCGTAGTAGGTATCCGGATAGGCCGGGTTCTTCGTCGAGGTGCTGGCCCAGAGCGGCCGCTGCAGTCGCGCGCCGTGGTTCTTGAGTCCGGCGTACGCCTCGGTCGAGAACTTCTTACGAAACTCGGCGTACGCGAGCTTGGCGTTGGCGATCGCCGCCTTGCCCTTGAGGCTCGCGAGAAGCTCCTTCCGCTCCGCCCCCGCGGCGATCTTCTCGTCGAGCAGCTTGTCGACCAGCGTGTCGACGCGGCTCACGAAGAAGCTCGCGACCGACGAGACGCGATCGATCTTCTGGCCCGCCTCGAGCCGGCGAATGAGCCCGCGCAGATACGCGTCCATGACCTCTTCGTAGCGCTTGAGCGAGAAGATCAGCGTGACGTTGATGCTCAGGCCGTCGGCGATCGACTGCTCGATCGCCGGGATGCCCGCGGCGGTCGCAGGAATCTTGACCATCAAGTTCGGCCGATTGACGGTGCTCCACAATCGCCGCGCTTCTCGAATCGTCGCCTGCGTTTCGTTGGCGAGCTTCGGCGCGACTTCGATCGAAACGAAACCGTCGGCGCCGCCGGTGCGTTCGAAGACCGGCGCTAGCACGTCGGCGGCGTTCCTGATGTCGTCGATCGCCAGCGCGTCGAAGATCTCTTCCGCGGTCTTGCCGTCGCGGGCCAGGCGATGAAGATCCGCGTCGTAGTCCGTCGAGCCGCCGATCGCCTGCTCGAAGATCGTCGGGTTGGAGGTGAGGCCGGTGATGTCCCCGTCGTCCACCATCCGCTTGAGCGATCCCGAGGTCAGCAGTTGGCGCCGGATGTTGTCGTGCCAGGGAGACTGGCCGAGCTGCCAGAGTCGGATCAACGGATTCGCCATTGCGGTCTCCTTCCGTCCGAGCGGAGCGATCCTCCCTGCCCGGTTACCACAGGGATCGGAGGCGGCTCAATCCGCCCCGGGTTACAGCATCCCGAGCGCTCGGGCGACGACGTGCTCCGCCGTGAAGCCGAACTCCTTCATGAGCGTCGGCCCGGGAGCGGAGGCGCCGAAGCGGTCGATGCCGATCGTTTCGCCGCACTCGCCCACCCACCGGTGCCAGCCGAGCGTGATTCCCGCCTCGACCGAGAGCCGGCGCCTGAGCGCCGGAGGCAGCACGCTCTCGCGATAGTCTTTCGGCTGCTCCGCGAAGAGCTCCCAGCACGGCATCGACACGAGCCGAGCCTTCACCCCCTTCTCGGCGAGCACCCGTTCGGCGGCGACGATGTGCTGCACCTCGGAGCCGGTGGCGATGAGCGCGATGTCGGGCGCGTCGAGCTTCGGATTCAGCACGTACGCACCGCGGCGCAGTCCCTCGGCAGGGGCGTACCGCGAGCGATCGAGCGTCGGCAGGTTCTGGCGCGTCAGGGCCAGCACCGTCGGCCGATGGCGATTTTCGATCGCCACCCGCCACGCCCATGCGGTCTCGTTCGCGTCGGCCGGGCGAATGAAGACGAGATCGGGGATCGCCCGCAGCGCCATGTAGTGCTCCACCGCCTGATGCGTCGGTCCGTCCTCGCCGACACCGATCGAATCGTGCGTGAAGATCCAAATTGCGCCGAGCCCGCTGAGTGCCGCCAGCCGGACCGCCGGCCGCATATAGTCGGAGAAGATCAGGAAGGTCGAGCCGTACGGGATGAGTCCGCCGTGGAGCGCCATGCCGTTCACGGCCGCACCCATGGCATGCTCGCGCACGCCGAAGTGGAGATTCCGCCCTTCGTAGCCCCACGCCCCACCGACCCGGCCCTGCGCTCCGTCGGGCGAGACCGCCGGGCTCTCGAAGTCTCCTTCTCCCTTGAGCCAGGTGAACGTCGAGGGATTGAGATCCGCCGAGCCGCCGACGAGCTCGGGGAGCGTCTTGGCGAGCGACTGCATCACCGCTTCGGACGCTTTTCGAGTGGCGAGCCCTTTCTCGTCGGCGGAAAACCTCGGCAGATCCGCGTCCCAGCCCTTGGGCAGCTCCGCGGCGAGGGTTCGGCGGAGCTCCGCGGCGAGGTCCGGAAAGGCGCGCCCGTAGGTTTCGAGCCGCTGCTCCCAGCTCCGATGTGCCTTCTTCCCTTCGTCGACCGCGCGTCGGAAATTTGCGAGCGCGGCGGCAGGAATGTGAAAGGGTGGCTCCACCGGCCAGCCGAGCGTCTGCTTGGCCGCCTTGACCTCGTCGGGGCCGAGCGGCGAGCCGTGCGCCTCGAACGTCCCCGCCTTGTGGGGCGCGCCGTAGCCGATCTCGGTCCGCACGATCACCAGCGAGGGCCGGCGCGTCTCGCTCCGCGCGCTCTTCAAGGCGCGCTCGACGTCATCCGCATCGTTACCATCCGCGACGTGCTCGACGTGCCAGCCGTAGGCCGCGAACCGCGCGCCCACGTCTTCGCTGAAGCACAGCGACGTCGATCCCGCGAGGCTGATGTGATTGTCGTCGTAGACGACGATCAGCTTGCCGAGGCCGAGATGCCCGGCAACCGAGCAGGCCTCGGAGGCGACGCCCTCCATCAGGTCGCCGTCGCTCGCCAGCACGTAGGTGTGGTGATCGACGATCGCATGTCCCGGGCGGTTGAAGCGCGCCGCCAGGTGCGCCTCGGCGATCGCCATGCCGACGGCATTGGAGATCCCCTGCCCGAGCGGGCCCGTCGTGGCCTCGACGCCCGGGGTCAGGTGACTCTCCGGATGGCCGGGCGTGCGGCTGCCCCATTGTCGGAATCTCCGGATGTCTTCGAGCGATAGATCGTAGCCGGTCAGATGCAGCAGCGAGTAGAGCAACATCGAGCCGTGTCCGGCCGAAAGCACGAAGCGGTCGCGGTCGAGCCACTTGGGATCGGAAGGGTCGTGATTCAAGAAGCGCGTCCACAGGACGTATGCCGTCGCCGCCGCGCCCATCGGCAGCCCGGGATGGCCCGAGTTCGCCGCCTGCACCGCATCCACCGAGAGAAAGCGGATCGTGTTGATCGAAAGCGAATCGAGCTCCGTTGCCGGCATCGGAAGACCTCTTTCAGGATACTCGCTCGCGAACGCGGACGGCGTTTCCGTCCTGCACGAGCACTCGCTCCGCCATACCGATGAACAGGCCGGTGTCCACGACGCCGGGAATTTCCCGGATGGCGCGATCGACCACGGCGGGGTCGTCTATACCTCCGAACCCACAGTCGAGAATGTAGTTTCCGTTGTCACTGACGAACGGGCCCTGGGCAGCCTTGCGGAGCACCGGATTGGCACCGAGCGCCGCCAGGCGCCGCTCGCAGAGCGCGAGCCCGAACGGAATGATCTCGACCGGAAGCGGGCAGCGCACGCCGAGGCGCTCGACGATCTTCTCGGCGCCGACGACGACGATCAGCCGCTGCGACGAGGCGGCAACGATCTTTTCGCGCACGAGCGCGCCGCCGAGGCCCTTGATGAGGTCGAGACGAGGATCGACCTCATCTGCGCCATCGATCGTGAGATCGAGCTCGCCGGTTTCGGCGAGCATGGTGAGGCAAAGACCCAGCCTCTCCGCGCGTCGACGGGTCGCCTCGGAGGTCGGCACGCAGATCACTGTCAACCCTTGGCGCACCCGGCCAGCCAGCGCAGTGACGAACGCCATCGCGGCTCGGCCGGTCCCGAGCCCCACCTTCATCCCATCCTCGACGTATGCGGCCGCCGCCTCTCCCAACGCCCACAGCGCGCCTTCCGCGGTCGTGCCCATCGCTCGAGCACGATAGCAATTCGACACTAGCGCTAGAAGCCCCCGGGGCGTCACCGGCTCGAGCCTCGCCGAGCGTTGTTCCCGATGCCGAACGATCATGGAGGATCCGCCCACGAGACGCAGGCTGGGTCGCAGATCGCTTCCCGTTGGTCGCGCACCGGCTTCGGCCGTACAGCCTACCGAGCGAGCGCCTACACCCCCGCCTCGGGGATCGCCTCCTCCGGCGCTTCTTCCGCACGCGGTCCCATCACGCGGATCGCGAGGAACCCGGCCAGGCCGACGAGCAGGGCGCCGGCCAACGAAAACGCGTCGGGCACCTCGCCCCAGAAGAGCCATCCGAACAGCGCCGCGAACACGACGGAGCTGTACGTGAAGGGGCCGATATGCGCGGCCGGAGCCAAAGCGTAGGCGCGCGTGAGGAGAAGCTGACCGGAGGTCGCGAGCACGCCGACGAGCACGAGCAGCGCAAGCGTGGCGAGGGATGGGGTTCGCCAGCCCCAGAGAAGCGGCGGCGCCGACGCGAGCGAGCAGACGGCCCCGAAGTAGAAGACGATGCGCGTGGTCGGCTCTTCGCGCGCAAGTCCGCGAATCGCCACCATCGCGGTCGCCGTGAGCACACCGGACGCCAGGCCGACGATCGAGGCAAGGGACAAGAACCCGAGGCCGGGCTTCAGGATCAGGGTGATGCCTGCAAAGCCGGCGCCGATCGCCCAACCGATGCGCCCCGGGATCGGCTCTCCGATCCAGAGCCAGGCGATGAACGGGATGAACAGCGGCGAGGAGTAGTTGAGAAGCATCGCTTCGCCGAGCGGCAGGTGCGCGATCGCGTAGAAGAAGCAGTACATCGCCGCGAGGCCAGCGAGCGCGCGCGTCACCTGTCGGCGCGGATAGGGGGTGCGCAGCGCCGCAGAGCCGCCGCGGACGAGCCACGGTATCAGCGCGACGAGACCGAAGAAGCTCCGGAAGAAGACCACCATTTGGTTTGTCGCCTGCGCCGATGCGAGCTTCACCGCAGCGCCGGCCGAGGCGAACAGGAAGGAAGAGCCGAGCAGCAGAAGCGCGGCGAGATGACGATCTTCGCGGTCCATCGTCGGAAAAGCGGCAGACTCTGACATGGGTGGATGCCTGCGGCAATCCAGGGGCGCGGAACGACACCGTGATCGACCGCTCGGATGTGCTCGAGGACGCCGATTCGGAAGTCGCGCTCGCGCGCGCCAAACGATTGCCAAGCAGACCGGATCCGGCTCAAATCCGTCCGGATGGCGCAACCAAGCCGCAACTTCGCACCGATCACCGACGCGGCGGCATGAGCCTCCGCGACCGGCTCGATCGCCGCTTCGCGGTCTCCGCATCGGGCTCGACGCTCGGGCGCGAGACGCTCGGCGGCTTCACCACCTTTCTGTCGATGGCGTACATCGCGGTGGTGAACCCGGTGTTTCTCACCGCCGCCGGCATCGCTCCCGAGGACGCCATCCTGGCGACGATTGCGGCCGCGGCATTCGCGACGATCCTCATGGGGCTCGCCGCCAACCTCCCCGTCGCGCTCGCGCCAGGAATGGGCCTGAACGCCTTCTTCGCCTACACGATCTGCATCCAGCACAAGGTCCCGTGGCAAACCGGGCTCGGCCTGCTGGCGATCGTGGCGATCGTGTTCTTGGGGCTGACCCTCGGCCGCATTCGCGAGATGCTCACGGAGGCGGTGCCGAAGACCCTGCGCTTCGCCTCGGCCGTCGGCATCGGTCTCTTCATCAGCGTCATCGGCCTCGAGCAGAGCGGCATCGTCGTCGCGGATCGCGCCACACTGGTCACGCTCGGCGATCTGCGCTCGCCGCCGACACTCTTGGCGCTCGCCGGTCTCGCCGTCACGCTCGCGCTGATGGCGCGTGGAGCGCGCGCCGCGGTCTTCTGGGGCATGGCGACCACGGTCGCAATCGGCTGGGCCTCCGGCGTCGTCGACATCGGCCCGCCCTGGATGCGGCTGCCGCGCGGCCGGTTTCCGGGCCTCGAAATGGATCTTGCCGGAGCGCTCCGGCTCGATCTTCTGCCGCTCGCCGTCGTTCTCCTCTTCTTCGCGATCTTCGATGCCATGGGGACGCTCTTCGCGGTCGGCGCTGAGGCGGGTCTCCTCGACGAGCAGGGACGGTTTCCTCGCCTGGGCGTGGCGCTCATGGTCGATGCGATCGGCGCGCTCGCCGGCGCGCTCGCCGGCACGTCCTCGGTCACCTGCTACATCGAGAGCGCCACCGGCGCCGCCGTGGGCGCGCGCACGGGCCTGGCCAATCTCGTCACCGGGGGTTGCTTCCTCGCGGCGCTATTTCTCATTCCGCTCGTCGCACAGATCGCCGCCGGGATTCGCGTCGGCGACCACGTCTTCTATCCGGTGACCGCGCCGGCGCTGATCGTGGTCGGCGTTCTGATGGCGCAGACCGTCGTGCGCATCGACTGGAGCGACCTCACGGAAGCGGCGCCCGCGTTCCTGACGCTTGCGCTGATGCCCGCGACCTTCAGCATCTCGCACGGACTGGCAGCGGGCTTCGTCAGCTACGCCGGCATGAAGCTTGCCGCCGGCCGCGCGCGCGAGGCGCACTGGCTCGTCTATGCGATCGCGCTGCTCTTCACCTGGCGCTACCTCTTTCTGAGTTGACCGGGCCGCTCGCTCGGCAGGCTGCGCCGGGCGGAAGACGATCCGCGACCAACGGGCGCGATCCGCGACGCAGCCTCCTGCCGGTTCGGGTGGAATCTCTCGGGCAGGGGCTCCTACTCGGCGCGACCCGGGTAGAGGGTTACGCGCGTGGTGCCGTATTCGACGCCGCATTTTCGGCACACGCGGCGGTGGGGGAGGCGCGCGGCGCGCTGATCGGCGGCATCGACGATGATGCCGCCGCCGCAGTTCCGGCAGATCTCGCGGCCGATCTGGCCGACGAGGGGCTCCTTGCCGAGAAGGCTTGCGCTCAGTCGCTTGGCCATCGTCGTTTCAGAGCCGGCGGTACTCGACGTAGATGTGGTCGACGCGGCCACGGTCGTTGATAAACACGTTGAGAACGAAGCTCACCAGGCTGAGGACCAGCGCGCCGATCAGCGCCGCGCCGAAGCTGTCCACCGTGAAGCCCCGGACGATCGACCCGGTGAGCTCGAGCATCACCCCGTTGATCACGAACGTGAAGAGGCCGAGGGTGAGGAGATTGATCGGCAGCGTGAGCAGCAGGAAGAAGGGTCGCACCAGCGCGTTCAGGATGCCGAGCACCAGCGCGGCCACGAGCGTGGCGACGGCGCCCTCGGCATGGATGCCGGGCACGATCTCGCTGACGACCCAGAGCGCGAACGCGTTCAATACCCAGCGCAGCGCGAGGCCCAGCATGGACGATCAGGATCCCGCTTTCGCCGATTCGAGCCGGAAGCCGACCTTGAGCACGACCTGGAACTCGGCGACCTTGCCGTTCTTGATGAACCCTCGCTGATTCACGACCTCGAACCAATCGAGGTTGCGCAACGTCTCGGACGCTTTGGCGACGGCGTTCTTCGTCGCCTCCGCGTAGCTCTTGTCGGAAACGCCGCAGAGCTCGATGATCTTGAAGGTCTTCCCTGGCATGGCTTCCTCCTCGTGGGCGGAGAGTCTAAACCAACCTACCGGCTACCGGCTACGGCAAGGGGCGCCACGGGTTCTTATAATAGTCGAGCGCCAGGCCGATCGAGTCGCAGACACAGAGATGCTTTCGGCCAGAGTTCCCGCGGGCTCATGCGCCCCCCTTTCAAAGTCTCACTTGTAGTGCCGGCCCGATGGGCGGGTCAATCGTCACGGGAATCTCGACGGAAATCTGTCGTTCGACGGATGCTTCGGCCCTTTGTCAGGCCTCGCGAGCCAGATCACGATCGGTCGGCCTTGAAGTTTCCCCGCAAGGTGGCGGTGATGAAGGCCTTCACGCAGGCGCTTTCGCATAGGCGGAGATCAGCCATGCCGAGAGCTGGATGAGATGTGCGCGAATGCGACGAGCGATCTCCGGATCCGCGATGCGTCCGCCGAGAATGTGCGCGTACTGCTGGCTGTCGAGGGTGAAGAGGAGCAGCGTCGAATTCAGCGTGAGGATCAGGATCTGCGCATCGACGTCGCGGATCCTCTTGCCGCTGTACTCCTTCACCCAGCCACCCAACTCCTTCCACCACGGCAAGAAAACGTCGCGCTCGGTAGTGTCGCCGAACTCCTCGTTCTCGAGGGTCCGTCGCAGCAGCAAACGCGGAATGTTCGGGTTCGCCGCGAAATAATCGAAGACGCGGCCAACCGAGGCTTCGTGCACCCCCCGCGGCGAATCGCCTCGGGCCGTCGTCGGCAGCACCGAATCGCGCGAGATCTCGATCAGCTGGTTGTAGATGTTCTGGAAGACCGCGTGGTAGAGCGTCTCCTTCGATTCCCAATGATAGTGGAGGCTCGAGATGTTGACGCCCGCCTTGGCGGCGATTTCCCGCGTCGAGGCACCCTCGAAGCCCTTGGTCGCGAACACTTCCTCCGCGCCCTCGAGGATGCGCACCTTGGTCGATACCGGTACTTCCCGGATCCTTCGCGACGACGCCTTCGCCATGAGTCCCCGCCCGCCTTCCCTCGAGAAAAGCGAATCCTGGTTCGATTGATTAAATCGTTTGATTGGATACGCGGGCAGAGGCCGGCTCGTCAAGAGACCCGCTGCCAACAGGAAATGCGGCAGGTGCTCCCACGAAACGCCAATTTCGGAAGTGGTTCATTTTGGGATCTGCGCAGATGGTGAAGGCGGCTTGGATCGCCAAAATCACCCACTTCCGAACTTTCGATTGAGGCGCGCCCCCCTCACCGTTAGTATACTCTCGTGTCCAAGTCGCGGTTCGAGGGCGGACGTCCGCCAGTGCGGAAGATTCGACGATGACGCGATCGAGGGTTCTCCTTCGCCTCCTCGCCTCCTTTCTGCTCGCCGCCGCGTGCGGCGGCGGGCGCAGCGACACGGGCGTCGCTGACAGCGCCTCCGATCTCGTCTCGAACCAGCCCGCGGCCGCCAAGACCACGCGCCGTTCGAGCACGGCGCCGCAGAGCGTGGTATCGACGATCCAGGGAAACGTGTCGAACCTTCAGGTCGCGCTCCACCCACGGCGGCAGCCACGCGCGGCGGCCCCGTCACTGCTGGCTTCGCTCCTTGGTCTTCCGCCCTTCGCGTCCGTAGCCAGTGCTGGAACCGGTTTCGAGGGCATCCACGTGAGCATCGACGGAGCCGACGTCCACGGGGAGACGGACGTCAGCGGCGTTTTCTCGGTCGTGGGCCGCTATTTTGGCCCGACGACGCTTCGCTTCGATCGTGAGGAAGACGACCTCCATGCGCACATGCTGCTCAACGTTCCGAACGGTGGCTCGCTGTTCCTGCGCGACGTGACACTCGACGACTCGACGGGCCAAGCCACCGCCGCAATCGAGGATCTCACGTTCGACGGCGTCGTGCTCGACAAAGAGTGTCTCCGCAAGCAGATACAGGTGGCGAGCCGATACGCCGCCGGGGGACCGCGCTACGTCGTCGATCTCGCGGACTCGGTGGTGAGCGACGACTCCGGTGAGCCACGCCGCTGCATCCAGCTTCGAAACGACGCCGAGGTCCTCGTGCACGGCCTGGTGCAACCGGACGGAAGCATCGGCAGCGGCAACGTGACCGTGTACGACGAGGATCGAACGGCCGAGGCCACGTCCTCGAATCCCGACGTCACGGGGTCGCCGGCGCGGACGCCCGCCTCGACGCCACCGGCATTTCCCGATCCGCAAGCTCCGACGCCCGGGCTGCCGGCGCAGTAGAGAGTGGGGCCGTTGTCCCCCTTGCGGCGAATCGAAATCGGCAGGCCATTCTCGGCGCAGCCGCCTCGGTCAAGTCCGGTGCGGCGGCAACGTCCCCGCTCCCTCAGCCCATGAATCCCACGATCCAGCCGCGCGTGAGGAAGTCACTCAATGCGAAGGTGAGCAGGAGCAGCAGCCAGACGAATCCGGCCGCGGCGAAGACGGCGACGAGCGCAGGAGCGTAGCGCACGTGCATGAAGTAGAGAATCACGAGCGTCGCTTTGGTCGTCGCCACCGCGAGCGCGACGTAGATGTTCATCATCCCGAAGTTGTAGGTCGCGACGTCCACGGTGACGAGCGTCAGCAGAAGCAGCGTGGCGAAGATGACGGCGTAGATCTTGAACGGAACGACGTGCTCGGACATCAGCCCCCCCGGATCAGGTAGAGCAACGGAAAGAGATAGATCCAAACGATGTCGACGAAGTGCCAGTAGAGTCCGCCGAGCTCGACCGGCGTGTAATACTGCGAAGAGAAGTTTCCGCGCCAGGCGAGCACGGTGAGCGTGCTCAGCATGCCGATGCCGATGATCATGTGGACGGCGTGCATCCCGGTCATCGCAAAATACAGGCTGAAGAAGATCTGCGCTTCTCGGGGTCCCTCGAAACGGAAGTTGGCACCGGGCACCAGGTGGTGGACGAACTTGTCGTGGTACTCGACCACCTTGATGCCGAGAAAGGTCGACCCCAGCACGATCGTCAGCAGCAGGAATACGACTTGGCTCCGCCGGTTGCCGAGCTGGGCCGCGCGCACGGCCAGCGCCATCGTCATGCTGCTGCCGATCAGCACGCCGGTGTTGATCGCGCCGATGATGTAGTTGAGGTGATGGCTCGCCGCCGAGAAGGCCTGCGGATACAAGTAACGATACACCGTGTAGGCCCCGAACAGGCCCCCGAAGAACATCACCTCGGTGACCAGGAACGCCCACATGCCGAGCGTGGACGTCTCCTGTTGCTGCTCCATCGTCTCGAACTGATGCTGCTGATGCGGAGCCAGCGTGTGCGGTTCCGCCTGCGCGTGATCAGCCAACGTTTCTCTCCATCGCGGGGTAGTCGTAGGCTTCCTGAGTGACCACCGGCACACGGTCGAAGTTGTGTGTCGGTGGCGGCGACGGTGTCTGCCACTCGAGGCCGGTTGCGTTCCAGGGATTCGAGCTCGCCTTCGGCCCGTAGCGCATCGACCAGATCAGATAGACGATCGGCAGGAAGTAGCCAATGCCGAGGATGGACGCGCCCGCGGTCGACATCACGTTCAGCACCTGAAACTCGGGTGGGTAGGCGTGATAGCGCCGCGTTCCCATGTAGCCGAGGAGAAACTGCGGGAAGAAGGTCAGGTTGAAGCCGAGGAAGATGATCGCACACGCGATCTTCGCCCAGAATTCCGGGTAGAGCCGGCCGGTGATCTTCGGCCACCAGTAATGCAGGCCGCCGAGATAGCCCATGATCGCGCCGCCGACCATGATGTAGTGGAAGTGCGCGATCACGAAGTAGGTGTCGGTGAGGTGGACGTCGAGGCCGATGGCGGCGAGAAACAGCCCCGTCAGACCCCCGATGGTGAAGAGGCCGATGAACCCGAACACGTACAGCATCGGCGTCTGCCAGGAGATCCGGCCCTTGTAGAGCGTCGCGGTCCAGTTGAAGACCTTGATCGCCGATGGGATCGCCACCAGGTACGAGAGCAGCGAGAAGAGGACGCCGGCATACACGGACTGGCCGCTGACGAAGAGGTGGTGGCCCCAGACGAGGAAGCCGATGGCGGCGATCCCGAGGCTCGAGAAGCAGATGAACTTGTAGCCGAAGATCTGATTGCGCGAGAAGCAGGTGACGATCTCGCTGATGACTCCCATGCCGGGCAGGATCATGATGTAGACGGCGGGATGGGAGTAGAACCAAAAGAGGTGCTGGAAGAGGACCGGATCGCCGCCCAGATTGGGGTCGAAGATGCCGATGTGGAGGCCCCGCTCGAGCAGCAACAGCACGAGCGTGATCGCCAGCACCGGCGTGGCGAGCATCTGAATCAGGCTCGTCGCGTAAATCGCCCAGACGAAGAGCGGCAGCCGGAACCAAGTGAGGCCCGGCGCGCGCATCTTGTGCGTGGTGACGATGAAGTTGAGACCGGTGAGGATCGAGGAGAAGCCGACGATGAAGCCGG
>Ga0315275_10005116_pt1 | contig 12364 bp, 10 predicted proteins | sample YL17G03_0_MG_FD_205557 | JGI IMG/M metagenome (GOLD analysis project Ga0315275, IMG submission 205557) | Sediment microbial communities from Yellowstone Lake, YNP, Wyoming, USA - YL17G03_0 | ecosystem: Environmental > Aquatic > Freshwater > Lake > Sediment | place: USA: Wyoming | collected... | reverse complement strand
CGGATAGTTTTGAGCGGCCTAACGGGCTCGCTTTTTCACCGGATGAAAGAACGCTCTATATAGCCGATACTGTCCGGCAGCATCTCAGGGTGTTCACGGTTGAGGAAAATTGGCATATTACCGGTGGCCAGATATGGGCTGAATTATGGGATGAAAGTGTCACGGGTCGGCCAGACGGTTTAAAAGTAGATATTGTCGGCAACGTTTTTTGCGTCGGGCCGGGCGGTGTTTGGGTTTTCAATCCAAAGGCTGACCTGCTTGGGAGGATTTATCTTGATGACAAGACCTCCAACCTCGCCTGGGGAGAGGATGGCCATTCGTTGTTTATTACTTGCAGCTCAAAGGTTTATCGTATCAAATGTGAGACATCCGGCAAAATTCTGGTTTAACGAATATTCGTTGAAATACTGATGATCAATGATTATTTTATCTTTTAAAAAAAATATGACCTGATCCAGTTTTCTTCCTGATTTGAATATTTGGCTTCAGTTATATTTGAGTTGTCGGGCAAGGGATAACGCGAAATGGAAGGTTGCATTTCTTCCTGATAATCCCCTTTAAAATTCAAATCTTCAATATATTTTACTGCGGGTGAAACCTGATCAGTCGAATTTTCAACAGGAATGTTCGCGTAACTTGCATTGACTTCAACCCCGATAAATTGCTCAATTAACTCTGCTTCGGAGCCATTGAACCAGTTCAGGTCAACATGCGTCTTGATACCTGGCAATGTCCCTTTATCGAAATACTGCCAGAATGCCCACCCGATCCAGGGATAAGGTGTGTTTGGCCAAAGGGCGGTGTAATGTGCCAACCACAGCGGATAAAACCGGGCCCAATCCGTGTGTTCGCGTTTTTCACAAGTCATATAACTGCGCCAAAAACCGCTGCTTGTATAAATGAATGGTTTTCGGTTGCTGATTTTTTCGACTTCTTCAAGAAATTGCCTGACCTTGTAATTAAGGCGCTCTCCCTTTGATCCTGCAACTTCAAGGTCCATCACAGGCGGCAGGCTTGAGAAATCCCCCACTGTCTCACAAAACACCTTGGCCTGGATTACCGGATCAATATGGGTGCGGAAGAAATGATAAGCACTCCAATGAATTCCATTGGATTTCGCCCCTTCGACATTTTCCTTGAATTTATTATCAACAAAAAGAGTTGTTCTCTTATCCGGAAATTCAGTTGCTTTAATAAAGGCAAACTTAACACCGCTGCGTTTTACCTCAGCCCAGTCAATATCGCTCTGCCAGTGGGAAACATCAATTCCTGGAATCATTATTTCCTTATTTCCGTTTTCATTGAATAAGCATGCCTTTAAGGTCACCAAGTGAACCGTTAAACCAATTGACTCCCATGTTAACCGGGATGCCAGGCAGCAAAGTTTTATATGAAGATTGCCAGAAAGTCCATCCTGCCCATGGCCAAAGCTGCGCAGGCCACAGATTTCCGGGTTTATCAATCCAAAGTGGATAATCGCAGCCCCAGTCTGCTTGTGCCAGGTAAGTCATCCAAAATGTATCCGAGGTATAAATGACAGGTTTTTCTCCCACTTTTTTTTCCAGCAAAATTAAAAAAGCCTTGATATTTTTTTCCATCTCTTCAATTGAAGTTGGTAAAGTTTCAAGGCCGACAACCGGCGGGAGCATCCCATGAAAATCCTTTACTGTATTAATGAATAACTCCAGTTGCTGTCCAACGTGAAGCTCCGGATTGAGCCAGTGATAAGCGCCGACCAAAATCCCTGAATTACGGGCCGCCATTAAATTACTGGTAAATTGTGAATCCATAATTTCAAGCGCTTCAGTCGCTTTAATATAGGCGAAAGTAACATCCCCATTGCCAACAAGTGACCAATCAATGCTGCCGTTTTTTTCAGAAATATCGATTCCGGATATCATCACTCACCAATAAAGTAATTATCCTTCCTTATGTTGCAGGTATCATGCCAGACAATTAACATAAGTTTTATATATATCTGATAATGGTGTTGTATAATAGAAAATGATTCGGGGATGACAGGCTTCGACGGGAGAGGCTGAACCCGAACGGCGAGCCGAGAGGTACCGACCTCGTGAAATCAGTACAAAAAACAAGTGCCAATCGCACTAACTACGCAACCCTGCCTTTAGCTGCGTAAGCAGTTAGACAAAGGGTGCATGGTCTCTTGAAGACCACGTCTGCCAGCTCCGATCTCCGGCCGGTAGCAGGACAGGCGACACAAAGCTGGAGTGCCTCGCGAAAAGCCGTGATTCGCGCGAAAGAGGACTTTCGGGTTCAAACGGCTGGTTGCAGGTAACGGCTGCAGGTTCTCCGTCCGGCAACGAGAATAAAAATCTGATACGCTCGTAGATGTTCGGTGCTCTATTCTTTCGGACGCGGGTTCGATTCCCGCCATCTCCACCAATTTTTACGCGCGTGATGCGCGTTTTTTTATTGGACTTTGCAAATCAACCCTTTTAAATATTCCCCCTCAGGGAAGTTCAGGGCAATTGGATGATCCGGCCCTTGTGAAAGATGCCCGATGATGCTTGCCCTTATCCCTGCATCCAGCGCAGCATCGGCTACGATCTTCTGGAATAATTCCCGTGAAACGCCACCAGAACATGAAAATGTAAACAAGGTTCCGCCGGTGTTGAGTAATTTGAAAGCCAGTAAATTGATATCCTTATACCCTCTAGCCGCTGATGGGACTTGCGCGGTTGTAGAAGCAAATTTGGGTGGATCCAGAACAATCACGTCAAATTTCATTCCCCGGTCGCGCAACAACCTCAATTCTTTAAAAACATCCCCCGTTATCCAATCGGCCTGTTTTGAATCAAAACCATTAATTCTTACATTTTCTTTCGCTATCTCAATAGCTTCTTCTGAAGAATCTATTGACAATACAGATTTTGCTCCTCCGCGCAGGGCATAGGCGGTAAAGCCGCCTGTGTAGCAAAAACAATTTAATACCGATTTATCCTTGGTAAACTCTGCCAATTTGATCCGGTTTTCCCTTTGGTCGAGATAAAAACCTGTTTTTTGGCCATGCTGAATATCAACCAGAAAGCTGTTTCCATCTTCCAATATCCCGATTTGGGCATTTGGTTCTTTACCGTTTAATAAGCCTGTTTTCTCTTCCAATCCCTCGAGTCTTCTAACATCAACGTCCGATCTTTCATAGATATTGTTTATCGCGGTTAATTCAATCAATCCGTCAATTATTTCAGTTTTCCATTTCTCGATCCCTGCCGTCAGAAATTGGGCCACCAGATAATTCCCGTATTGATCAACGATTAAACCTGGTATTCCATCAGATTCCGCGTGATTTAATCTGCATGAAGTGTTTAATTGATTTAACAAATGAAGGTCTTTTCTTATATTAATGGCTATGCGCATTTTTGATAAGAAAAATTCTTTGTTTATTACCTCTTCCTCAAATGTCCACATGCGCCCGCTGATTGAAGATTCGGGGTTGAAACTGCATAGTCCGATGTAGTCCCCGCCGGATGTTAAAACTTTTACTGTTTCCCCCGGATCGGGATGGCCTGTGACTGATTTAATAGCTCCGGAGAAGATCCAGGGATGTCTCCGCAGCAGTGATTTTTCACGATCTGGTTTTAGGATAAGTGTTTCCACTAATTACTTCGTTCTGCCATTTGTCGAAGTTCATCTTCTGAGATTATTTTAATTCCCAGCGCCAATGCCTGGTCTTGCTTTGAACCCGGGTTTTCCCCAAATACAAGAAAATCTGTTTTGGAACTGACCGCGTCAGATATTTTCCCACCGTAATCTGTTATGTACTCTTTTATTCCATCACGACTGAATCCGGTTAATGTACCGGTAATCACGAATTTTTTTCCGGAAAGCGTTTTTGGTTTGCCGGGTAACTTTTGTGCCTGAATCGGCCATACCCCGAGTGAACGCAGTTTTTCAACAGCTTTTATATTCTTATCCACTTTGAACCAATCCACTATGGATTCAGCCAAATTCGGACCAAATCCTTCTATTTCCATAAGTTGCTCTGTATCAGCCCTTTTCAAAGCATCCAGGTCTTCAAATCTTCGCGCCAGCTCCTGGGAGGCAGCTTCACCGATGCCGCGTATACCTAAAGCGTATATTAGCCTGTCTAAAGGTCTGTTTTTCGAAATGCCAATGCCATTGAGAAGGTTGTCTGCTTTCTTGTCCGCAAAACCTTCCAGCGTGAGCAATTTTTCCTTGGTAAGTTGGTAGATATCGGCCATATCTTCTACTAATTTCTCGTTAACAAGCTGCTCAACGATTTTTATTCCCAACCCTTCTATGTCCATCGCCTGGCGGGATACAAAGTGCTCTAGATTTCTTATAAGCTGAGCAGGACAGGAACTGTTGACGCAATACCATGCTACTTCACCTTCGAAGTTTTCAACCTTTTGATGGCAAACCGGACAGGTTTGCGGAGGTTGATATGGCTGCTCGCTACTTTTTCGCTGATCCAGAATTGGACCTATTACATAGGGAATGACCTCGCCAGCCCGCTTGATCAATACTCGGTCTCCCACACGGATATCTTTTTCGGCAATGTAATCAAAATTGTGCAAAGTTGCCTGCTTTACTGTTACCCCGCCAATTTCCACTGGTTCAAGAATCGCATAAGGAGTCAAAACACCCGTCCTGCCAACATTCACCCCAATATCATTTAATATTGTGGAAACTTCTTGCGCCTGGAATTTTAGCGCAATAGCGCCACGGGGATCTTTCCCGACAAATCCCAGGCTCTCAGTAAGCCTCAGGTCATTTATTTTTACAACTATTCCATCCACCTCATACGGTATTTCACTCCGCAGCTCATTCCATTTTCCTGCCTGAGAAATTACTTCATCGAAATTTTTGCAATACAAGGATAAATTGGATACTGGAAATCCCAGCTTTTTCAAATACTGAAGTGTTTCCCACTGTGTCTGTTTCGGATTTTCCGAGACTATTGCATATGCGAGTATTGTCAGCGGACGTGCAGCAACCAATTCAGGATCCAGTTGTCGCAGCGAACCAGCCGCGGTATTGCGTGGATTCTGATATGTTTTTTCGCCGGCTTTGAGGAGCTGTTCGTTCAGCTTCTCAAAATCTTTCTTCATAATAAAAGATTCTGCCCGCACCACCAGTTTTTCAGGAATTTCGAGGTGTGCACTTTCTACCGGTATTTTTAACGGTACCGCCCGAATGGTGCGAATGTTGGCAGTGATATCCTCCCCTGTTTCGCCATTACCTCGGCTAGCGCCCATTGTGAAAATGCCTCTGGTGTAATGCAAGATCAGCGTTAGTCCGTCTATTTTGGGTTCTACCACAAAATCGGCCTTTTTTACGCGCTCATCAACTTTAGCGATCTTTTCATACCAGAAACGCAAATCAACCTCGGAAAATGCATTTGCCAGGCTCAGAATGGGCGCTGGATGGCTTACCTTCTTAAATTGTTCAGATGGAGCCGCGCCGCTGCGCTGGGTTGGGGAATCTGCAGATATCCACTGTGGGTTCTCCGCTTCCATTTTCCTTAGCGTAACCAGCATTTGGTCGAATTCAAAATCACTGATTACCGGGGCATCCAGTACATGGTATCGGTAATTGTGGTAATTTATTTCATTTTTTAACTTTTCATAATCAGAAAATATTATGTTCGTTTCCATGATTAAAATTATAGCAATTATTAGCAAACCCTTATCGAATTAAATTCCGGAAAAACCAGGCAAAACTTTTTGCGTATATAATTGAAATCACAATCGGATTCAAATTATCACCATCTTAATGGAGTTGAAATGAAATCTGGCAAAATTATCCTGTTTGTACTTGCTGCTTTTTCCCTTGTTTTTTCCTTCCTGTTCTTTCTGGGTGCTGGAGGACAAACTGGCAGCGCCGGTTTTATCTGGGTCGCGATCGGCTTGGCTGCGGCTGGCTTCATCCTGATATTTTTTGCTACACGCATGGGTGCCGCAGGCGATGCTGCCCAAAACGTCACCGTGAATATCGATCTTCCCGGAGAAGTCGGGATGGATGCGATTAAATGCAAATCCTGCGGCGGTACGCTTTCAGAAAAAGATGTCAGGCTTGTGGCTGGCGCGCCCGTGGTCACGTGCCCTTTCTGCGGCACCACTTACCAATTAACCGAAGAACCCAAATGGTAAATAGCGAGTCCTTATGATTAAAAAATATATTCCTGCTTTCTTTCTATCCTTCATTTTATTAATCACCGCAGTCCTGCCGGTTTTCGCCCAGGATTATTCTTTTGAAGTTCCCGAGGTTGAGGTTAATGTTTACCTTGAATCGGACGGCACAGCTGCGATTGAATATCAGTACCTCTTCCGCAACGCTTCGGGAGCGCATGTAATCGATTTCGTGGATATCGGCATGCCCGGGGCAAGCTCTTACAGCCTTGGCGATATTACTGCCACTATCAACAATATTCCGATTACGGACATCAGCAGTTCATCTTATGTAGATGGGGTAGCTTTAGGATTAGGCGGGAATGCCATCCAGCCGGGTGCCACTGGCATCGTTTATATGTACGCCAAAAACGTTAGGGATGTTTTTTACTTTGCCTCTTCTGACAAAGGTGAAGACTATGCCTCTATCCAGTTTCAGCCCAATTTTTTTGAATCCGGTTTTACCAGCGGCAGTACCAAGCTGACGGTTACATTACATCTCCCGCCTGACGCCAAGGATGGCGAGGTGATCTGGTACACACCCAAAGGCTGGCCGGGGGACGAGAACCCAGCTACAGGAATTGACCAGGAGAACCGGATTGTTTACCAATGGTCCACGACCAATGCACGGGGAGATGGTGTGTACACTTTCGGCGCAGCTTTTCCCGCGCGCCTGATCCCTTCAGAAACCGTCCGAAAAGAGCAGACTGTTACCTATAATCCATCTGCCTTGCTGGGAACTCTCCTTCCGATTGCCTGCTGCACCGGATTCCTGGGTCTCTTCGTGCTGGTTATTTATTTGTCCATCAAAAGCGCCAAGAAGCGCAAACTGAAATACCTTCCTCCCAAGATTGCCATTGAAGGGCACGGCATCAAACGCGGTCTGACTGCGGTTGAAGCAGCAATCCTGATGGAACAGCCAATGGACAAGATATTAACCATGATCCTTTTCGGCGTACTCAGAAAAGGCTGTGCCACGGTTAAAACACGCGAACCTCTGGCAATTACCGTTGAAGAAAAATTGCCAGAAGATCTGCGGGATTATGAAATCAGTTTTCTGAGTGCCTTTAAAGCGGATACTCCGGCTGTTCGGCGGATTGTCCTGCAGGATATGATGGTCGCGTTGGTCAAGACGGTCGGCGAGAAGATGAAGGGGTTCTCCCGTAAGGAGACCGTGACATATTATGAGGAAATTATAAATAGAGCCTGGAAACAGGTTGAGGACGCCCAAACGCCCGAAGTTAAAGCCGAAAAGTACTCGGAAGCTGTGGATTGGACCATGCTTGACAAAGATTACGACCAGCGTACCCGCAGGACTTTCGGTTCAGGTCCAGTGTTCATGCCAGTCTGGTGGTATCGCGCTGACCCGACCATTCGGGGAACAACCGGCGGCACGATTGGCGGAACAGTCAGTGGCAGTTCTGGTCCAAGGATGCCTTCAGGCGGAAAATCCCAAACGATATCCCTGCCAAAACTGCCGGGCTCTGACGCAGCCGCATCGGTTGTTAATACCGTTACCGCCTTTTCAACAGGCGCTGTCGGCAATATGGCAACGTTCACCGGTGGTGTAACCAACAAGACCAACCCGCTTCCGCAGCCTTCTTCTAGCACTTTCCACGGCAGCGGCAGGAGCGGCGGCGGTTTCTCCAGCGGGTGCGCATGCGCGTGCGCGTGTGCCGGATGCGCCTGTGCCTGTGCGGGTGGCGGTCGCTAATTTTTAGAACAATGCCAGGCATTTTTTCACCGCCAAAACATCAATCCAGCGGATCTTACCAGCCGCTGGAATCAGGTATTTACCATTTTCTCCGCGAGTCAGGCGAAGATAAAAAACGGATTCACCTCAGGATTGATAATGATGCCAGTGGCGTTCTGATCATCAATGCCAGCCGCATGTACCACTTCAACCCTTCAGCCACCCTTATGGCGCGTATGCTGCTAGATGGAAAACCGGAGGTTGAAATTATCAAAGTTCTGCGCAATTCATTTGATGTAAAACAGGATCAGGCTGCGGAGGATTTCTGGCAATTTAAAGGCTCATTTGAACAAATTATTTCTCCATCCGAAAATCCATGCCCAATTTGCGACCTGAATGTGGAGACTATCACCCCCTTTTCCCGCCATCCCTCCGCGCCCTACCGCATGGACCTGGCGCTCTCTTACCACTGCAACAACCACTGCATTCACTGTTACAACGAAGCCTCACGCGCGCAAAATGAATTGAGTACTGAAGATTGGAAAAGAGTTCTTGAACGAATCTGGGATTTGGGTATTCCGCATGTGGTGTTTACCGGCGGCGAACCAACGTTAAAAGGCAACCTCCCTGAATTAATCGCCTGTGCAGAACACCTGGGGTTGATCACAGGCTTGAATACCAACGGACGGCGTTTGAGCCAATTTGATTATTTACAGCAATTGGTTAACGTCGGACTGGACCACGTTCAGATTACGCTTGAGTCACACGATCCCTCAATTCATAACGTGATTGTTGCCAGCAGCGACGCCTGGGAGCAAACCGTTGAGGGAATTAAAAACGCGCTCAGCTCAAAATTGTTCGTCATGACCAATACAACCCTGTTGAAATCCAACAGCCCATCCCTTGCAGGCACATTGAAATACCTCTCTGATTTGGGCGTACCAACCGTGGGATTGAACGGCCTGATCTATTCAGGGCGCGGTGAGTCGGTACAGCAGGAAATATCCGAAGCGGACCTGGCAGGTTTACTGGAAATCGCCAAGGAGCATGTCGCCAGGACAGGACAGCGGCTTATCTGGTACACCCCAACCCTCTACTGCCATTTCAATCCAATTGAAAGCGGTTTGGGCGTTAAAGGCTGCACCGCGGCACTGTATAACATGTGCGTTGAACCCGATGGCAGCGTATTACCCTGCCAATCCTTCTACCAACCGCTCGGAAATATTCTTGCTGACCCTTGGGAAAAGATTTGGCAGCACGACCTCGCGATCTCTCTGCGTGAAAGAAAAACAGCTCCCGCAGAATGCAGATTTTGTGATGTGCTGGATACCTGCGGCGGAGGCTGCCCTTTATATATCAAAAGCAATCCTGAGGTGCAGCCTCAGCCAATCAATGCCTTGCCTTTTTAATCTGATCAGGAGGAAAGATGTTTAACAAAATTGAACAATTTTTTGATAATCTTTTCATGGCCGTCCAGCCGGTACCGGCGGGGATTTATCAATACCAGGCGCCAGCTGACGCTCCTCTGCCCTATAAATGGCATTTAAGGATTGAAGCGGATGGCACTGGACTGTTGGTCCTCAATGCCAGCACTGTTCTGCACATCAACAATACCGCGGCTGAATACGCATATTATCTTGCTCAAGGGAAAAAGAAAGCGGAAATTGTCCAACGGGTTGTTGAACGGTATGATGTTGAGAAAGCGCAGGCAGAAAAAGACCTGGATGAATTCATTGAAAAAGTTACTTTATTGATTGAATCCGAAGATCTGGACCCGGTCACCTACCTGGATATGGAGCGGGTTACACCCCACACCAAAAAGCTGTCAGCGCCTTTGCGGATCGATTGCGCTCTGACCTATAAGGTATCCCCGGGGACCGAGTCTGCTGTCGCCCCTATTGAACGCGTTACCCGGGAATTGACAACCCGGGAATGGGAGACGATTCTCGAAGCTGTTTGGAACGCAGGAATACCGCACGTGGTGTTTACCGGCGGAGAACCCACCCTGCGCGATGACTTGCCGGATTTGATCAGTAAAACGGAACAAATTGGACTGGTAAGCGGCCTTCTTACCGATGGTTTGAAACTGGTTGATAAAAAGTACCTTGCCACACTTTTAAACAGCGGTCTGGACCATATCATGCTTCTGGCGAATGAGACCAGCAAGGATTTCTGGAAAGCGCTGAAGCTGCTGATGCCCGCGGATATCGCGGTTACGGTTCATGTAACTTTAACCGAATCCAACAAGGCAGGTTTTATTGCATTTCTCGATAAATTGGCCAGGGAAGGCGTCACCAGCATATCCCTCAGCGCGGAAGAGGAATCACTCTCAAGGCAGCTTGAAGAAGCCAGCCAGAAAACCGCCGAGCTGGGCATGCGCCTGGTTTGGGACCTGCCTGTGCCTTATTCTTCCTCTCACCCCCTGGCGCTTGAACAGCGCGAAGCGGGCAACCATATAGCCGAAGGCGCTGGCAAAACCTGGCTGTACGTTGAACCGGATGGCGATGTGCTGCCCGCGCAGGGCATTAACCGGGTCATGGGCAACATCCTGCGCGACCCGTGGTCGAAGATCTGGAAGCGGCGCTGATCCGGTTTGGCTGGCGATCCTGAATTCTGGCATCGGCGTTATACACAGCAGGTCTGCTGGAGCCTGTGGGTACGCAGATACATCTTCGACAAAATAAGCGTATCAATCCACCAGCGTATTCTTGAGGTGGGTTGCGCAAGCGGCGCTGTGCTTCAATCGCTTGCCGAAGCTGGCTTTTCCAACGTAATCGGGTTGGATATTGAGTATGAGCCCCTGCAAATAGCCCTTCCCAAGATTGTTACCAACGCAGATGCATATAAAGTCCCTTTTTCCCACAATAGCTTTGATATCTGCCTATGCCATTTTCTCTTACTCTGGGTCAAAGACCCGCTGAAGGTTTTGAAAGAAATGGCACGTGTTACCAAACCCGGCGGTTTCGTCATCGCGCTGGCTGAGCCCGATTACGGGGGCAGGATTGATTTTCCGTCAGAATTGGAACCTCTCGGCCAGGCACAGGTGCTGGCTTTGCAGGATCAGGGTGCTGACACCTTCATCGGGCGAAAACTGAAAGGACTTTTTACAGATAGCGGATTTACAGATATTCAATCCGGGATTATTTCCGCGGAATGGGGACAGGATTTTAATAAAACCGATTTCGAGCTGGAGTGGTCCGTGCTCAGAAAAGATCTGGAAGGGTGTTTTTCACCCGAAGAACTGGACAAGTATTACGAAACAGATTTGGAAGCGTCGCGTGAAGGCAGGCGGATATTATTTGTGCCAATCTTTTACGCTTTTGGCAGAGTCCCGGAGTGATCATTTAATAGTTGATGGTATAATCTTTTCCGTTATCGGGGCGTGGCGCAGTCCGGTTTAGCGCGCTTGCATGGGGTGCAAGAGGTCGGAGGTTCGAATCCTCTCGCCCCGACTATATAGGGGTTGCTATATAGCAGCCCTTTTTTTATTGGTTTGATCATTTTTTGAGTACCTGACTTCGAATCAGTCGGTTGAGCGTTCGAATCGCTCCGGGGGCATTATTAATTGGAGAATCAAGCGCTCAGAGCAACTGACTCCTAATCTGTAGGTTATGATTTCAAATAATCGGAATCTCACAAATTTACATATCATGGCTTGATAGCGTTGTGATACACATCCCCTCATTAATAAAACAATATGCTATAGTAGATTTGGATGGAGGGAACTATGTTTGGATTGAAGAAGCTGGATTCTCTATTTGTCGGTTGGGCTTTTTTCTTTCAGATAGCATTGATAATTCATTTTGCGGTGCGCAAGCGTTTTTTTGAAACCTATACGCTTAAATTCGGCTGGATTGTTTATGCGCTGTGTATTCCGGCAGTAATCATGAGCCTTATATTATTGCGAGCCGGTAAACCGTGGTATTTTTGGCTGGGTGGATTCCTGTTCTTGCTGTTCGCGATCTATGGTTACTACATTGACTATATACAGCAAATTTCCTGGCGAAGCCCTGTGGTGCCAGGAATTTTGGTCCCGTATGTGACGCTTTATCTGGCGGCGATCATGTTCTACTGGTGGCCTTTGTGGCGAATCAACCGCACTCTTTGGTTTGTGTATGCCTGCTTATATGTCATCAGCACAATATTGAACATAACATCGCATTGAACGAACGCTTTCAGATTGTGATTATCCACTTGGTAGATTCATTAGTTTTTATAATGTATTATTCTTAATGATCATGGTATTCGCAATAATTGCAATTTATCATAAGTTCTGATGTATTAGTTACTTATGGATTTCTTGAGTCGCCTTTCCTCTTGCGGGTGATACTATGAAAGCGTCCCTGCCCGTTTGCTAAACTTGAAGTAAGAGACAAACAAGTTTAGAGAAGGAGGAACGCTTATGGTCCCATTCTACCTTGGAATTGACCTGCATCTCAAGCGCACCTTCATGGTGCTAATGAATGCCAATGGGGAGGTGATTGACAGACAGCGCGTTTCCAATGATGACATACCA
>Ga0315275_10005115_pt1 | contig 12365 bp, 5 predicted proteins | sample YL17G03_0_MG_FD_205557 | JGI IMG/M metagenome (GOLD analysis project Ga0315275, IMG submission 205557) | Sediment microbial communities from Yellowstone Lake, YNP, Wyoming, USA - YL17G03_0 | ecosystem: Environmental > Aquatic > Freshwater > Lake > Sediment | place: USA: Wyoming | collected... | reverse complement strand
TCATCCAGGCTTATGATGAAACTATCCGGCGCGCGCGCGCCGGTGCGGCGGCTGCTGCTTCGGATTTCCAGGGAACGACCATAACGCTCACCAATCCGGGAACCGTCGGCACCGCAGCATCGCTCCCGAGACTCATGGAGGGTCAGGGGGCAATTCTTGCCACCGGAAGCATCGGATACCCTCCGGAATATCATGCGTGGTCGCCGGGAGCTCTTTCCAGGCTCGGCCTGAGTCAGGTGATGACCATCAGCTGCACCTATGACCACCGGATTATTCAAGGGGCCGAATCGGGGCAGTTTCTTGGCATGGTTCATGACCTGCTGTTGGGCAAGGAGCAGTTTTATGAGCGAATCTTCGAGGATTTGAAGCTGCCCGAGGTCCCCATTCAGTGGGCGCTGGATCACAGCCCGGCTCTGCTTGGCTCCAGCGGAGGCCGCGACGACATCGAAAAGCAGGTCGGCGTTCTTCAGTTGATCAACCTCTATCGTGTTCGTGGGCATCTGATCGCCGGCCTCGATCCGCTGGCTGAGCGTTCGCGTTACCACCCGGAACTCGATCCTGCCACCTACGGGCTTACCGTCTGGGATCTCGACCGGGAGTTCGCGACGGGAGGATTGGGCGGTTTGCAGCGCGGAAGCCTGAGGCAGATTCTGGCTGTCTTGAAAGAGACATACTGCCAGACCGTCGGTATCGAATACCGGCATATCCAGGATTCCCAGGAAAAGGTATGGCTGCAGGAGCGCCTGGAGCCTGCCGAAAACCGCTTGCCGCTCGCTGCGGGAACCCGGCGCGAAACTCTCAAATACCTCGTGGCGGCAGAAGACTTCGAGCGTTTTCTTCATGCGAAATTTGTCGGGCACAAACGTTTCGGACTCGAGGGCGCCGAGACAACGATTCCTGTCCTCGCACACATCTTCGGCGAAGCGGCCGGCGCCGACGTCCAGGAAGCGGTAATCGGGATGGCGCACCGCGGCCGCCTGAACGTGCTCGCGAACATTATCGGCAAGCCCCTGGTCAAACTGCTTACCGAATTTGAAGAGAATACCGATCCCCTTGCGACCCAGGGTTCGGGCGATGTCAAATATCATCTCGGATCGGCGGGTAACTTCCGCACCGCGGATGGAAGGCAGATTTTCGTTTCCGTCGCCCCCAACCCCAGCCACCTCGAGTGGGTCAACCCCGTGGTGGAAGGGATTACGCGCGCAAAACAGGAACGCCGCGGCGATCGCAATCATGAGCAGGTAATCCCCGTCCTGGTGCACGGGGACGCCGCCTTCGCCGGCCAGGGCGTCGTCTGGGAAACGATCAATTTTTCGCAGTTGCACGGTTACCGGACCGGTGGCACGATTCACATCATCATCAATAATCAGATCGGGTTTACCACAACGCCGGAAGAGGCGCGTTCCTCGCCCTACGCCACGGACGTAGCTCGATCCGTGCAGGCGCCGATTTTTCACATCAACGGAGACGATCCGGATGCGGCGGTCCGCGTCGCGAGAATTGCGTTTGCCTATCGCCAGCGCTTCCGGAAAGATGTCGTGATTGACATCTTCTGCTATCGCCGGCACGGCCATAACGAAGGCGATGAGCCCAGCTATACCCAACCGCTGCTCTACCGGAAGATCGGGGAGCGCCCATCGGTGGTGTCGCTGTACTCGGAACGGCTTGTGCGCGAAGGCGTGTTGTCCCAGCAGGAAGTCGAGGCGCTGCACGCGGACATGCGGGATCGGCTCGATGCCGCGTATCGGGAAAGCCTGGAAGGGGGGCATCACTTCGAACCCGATATCCCGCTGGCTGTCTCGGAGGAGGAGTTGCGCGAGTTCCAGCCGCCGGGCGGTACCAGCGTGGGCAACGAAGTGTTGCTCGAGGTGGTTCGCGGCCTGATCACCCTGCCTGAAAGCTTCCGGCTCCACCCCAAACTGAAAGCCTTCTTCGCCAGGAGATCGGAACTCCTGAAAGGGGACAGCGAAATCGATTGGGCATTCGCCGAGGCCCTGGCTTTCGGGACACTGGTCTACGAAGGCACACCGGTGCGGCTGAGCGGCCAGGACAGCGCGCGCGGTACATTCAGTCAGCGGCATCTGGTTCTCTCGGATTACGAAACCGGACAGGAATACGTCCCGTTGAAACATATCCATCCGGATCAGGCGCAGTTCGAGGTCTTCGACAGCTCGCTTTCCGAGGCCGCAGTTTTGGGATTTGAATTCGGCTACAGCGTCGCCGATCCTCTCAGCCTCGTGATCTGGGAGGCGCAGTTCGGCGACTTCGCCAACGGCGCTCAGGTGATCATCGACAACTTTATCGCCGCGGCTGAATCCAAGTGGCGTCAGCCCTGCGATCTGGTTCTGCTTCTGCCGCACGGTCATGAAGGCCAGGGACCGGAACATTCCAGTGCGCGGCTGGAAAGATTTCTTTCGCTGTGCGCGGAGGAGAATCTGCGGGTTTGTATGCCAACCACGGCGGCGCAGTATTTTCACCTGCTGCGGCGCCAGATGCGGGACGCGCAACGCATTCCGCTGGTTGTCCTGACGCCGAAGAGCATGCTGCGACATCCGAGGACGGTTTCACACGCGCGAGACCTGGTTGAAGGCGGTTTCGAGCCGGTACTGGACGATGTTCAGGTCGCGGACAAGCAGTCGGTCCGCCGGGTACTCCTCTGCTGCGGCAAGGTTTATTACGACCTGCTGGCTGAGCGTGAGCGGCGCAAAAGCCCTCACATCGCCATCGTTCGAATGGAGCAGTTGTATCCTTTCCCGGAAAGCGCCATTGGCCGTGTCGTCGGCTCGTATGAACGTGCTGAACAGGTGTATTGGGTTCAGGAAGAGCCTCAAAATATGGGGGCGTGGAATTATATCCAGCCTCGCCTGTTGCCTGCGTTGGCCGCCGCGCACAGTTTGCGCTATGTGGGGCGCGCAGAAAGCGCCAGCCCGGCGACCGGCTCGCTCAAAATGCACCGGCAGCAACAGGCTGCCCTGGTTGTCGCCGCCTTCGAGTGATATCTGGATATGCCGGTCTGAATTTGCGAATTTGTGGAGGAACCGTGAGAATTGGAATCACCTGTTATCCCACCTACGGCGGCAGTGGGATCGTGGCTACCGAATTGGGCAAGGAGTTGGCGGAGCGCGGCCACCAGATTCATTTCATCAGTTACGCCCCTCCCCTGCGCCTCGTGAAGGCCAATCCGAACATCTACTTCCACGAGGTGGAGGTAAGGAGCTATCCGCTCTTCGACCATCCGCCTTACACTCTGGCCCTTGCATCGAAAATGGCGGAAGTTGCCGTCTCGACCGGCCTCGATCTGCTGCACTGCCACTATGCCATCCCTCATTCGGTCAGCGCCTTTCTGGCAAAGTCCATGCTTCTGCCCAAACGGCTTCCGATCGTGACTACCCTTCATGGAACGGATATTACCCTGGTCGGCGCCGACCGGTCCTACCTCCCCATCACCAAATTCTCCATAGAGCAATCGGATGGTGTCACGGCGGTATCGAATTTTCTCAGGGAATTAACCTATAGCACCTTCGGAATCAAGCGGGACATCGAAGTGGTCTATAACTTCGTTAACTGTGATCTTTATAAACCGGGAGTGAACAGCGATCTGCGAAAGTTCTATGCGCCTGCGGGGGAAAGGATTCTGATCCACCTTTCGAATTTCCGCGCCGTGAAGCGCCCGACAGATGTCGTGCACATATTCTCCCGGGTAAAAAAACAGCTGCCGGCAGTGCTGCTGATGGTAGGCGATGGGCCGGAGCTCAGCAGCGCGGAGTACACGGCCCGTCACCTTGGAGTTGAGAGTCACGTCCACTTCCTCGGCAAAAGAGACAACATCGAGGAACTCTTCGGCAGCGCCGATCTGCTGCTGCTTCCCAGTGAAAACGAGTCCTTCGGCCTTGTTGCGCTCGAGGCCATGGCGTGTGAGGTTCCTGCCGTCGCCTCAGCTGTGGGCGGCCTTCCGGAAGTGATCACCGACGGAGTCGATGGATATCTGGTGGAGCCGCTCCATATCGAGAAAATGGCCGAGAAGGCGCTCGAGGTTCTCTCGGATGAAAACCGGCGCAGGGAGATGGGCAAGCGGGCGCGCGAGACTGCCCGAAGCCGGTTCTGCGCGTCAAAAATCATCCCGCAATATGAGGATTATTATCACCGAGTGCTGGCCGCAACCTGAGAAACCCTCAAGATTCGCTTTGCGGAATGTTCAGTGATCGATCCGGTAAAAGGGCAGGATAAAGCTCCGCCAACCCCAGGAGAATTCCGACCGTTACGCCGGCGTTGACCACATATTTGTTATAGTCGCCGGCGTCGTACCAGCCCTTCGGTGACGATCGAACTCCTCCCGTCTTTCCGGATGATGGATGGCAGGCGCAGTAATCGTCAGGGTGCCCCATAGGCCGGGCGTATTTGCCCGCCTATTTTTCGTCCAGTGCCATGGAGGCGCGCTGGTAGTAGTAGGTCTTCACCGCGGCGATCAGAACGTCGTCGTACACCTGCGCGGAAATGCGGAAAGGGTGGGAATCTCCCTTGTCGGCAACCGAAATAACGTACTGGCCGGGCTCGGAAAATCGAGAAAAATCCCCCGTTTTAACGCGCTCGCCCGATCCGGCCCAGGTTCCGGCATCGATGAGGGAGCCTTGGTAACGCACGGTCCTTCCCTGTGCATCTTTGACGACAAATTCCATGGATCCCGAATCCACCACAACAAACCGTTTGACCGATTGAGCGTAATAGCCCAGTTGATTCGGGCGGATATCGTCACTACCTGCGATCAGGCTGCTGCAGAACAGCAAAGACAGGAGAATCCGATGGCACATGCTGCCTCCTCTGGATTTCGCTCAACCCATCTCCACAACCACCTTATGGCTCCGCCCATCTCCGGTGGGGCGAACCAGACGGTCGGGAGACTCAATCCCGTCAACTTCGATGCGGCGAACACCCTTCATGACGCCTTTCGGATTTCGCACCTCGACGTCGAACTTTTCTCCCCGGTAGATTCGGGAGATTTTGAATCCTTTCCAATCGGCGGGGATGCAAGGGTCGACCTCCAGGCCGTCGTGCTCGGCCCGGAGCCCCAGAATGTATTGAGTGACCGCCACATAGTTCCAGGACGCCGTTCCGGTCAGCCAGGAGTTCTTGGCTTCGCCGTGCCGCACGGCATCACGCCCCGCAACCATTTGCGAATAGCAGTAAGGTTCAGTCCGGTGAATCTCGCTGATCTCCTCAACGAAGGCCGGAGCGATTTTGCTGTAATACTCGAAGGCGCGGTCGCCGCGGCCGATGATGGTCTCGGCGATCATGACCCAGGGATTGTTGTGGCAGAAAATACCCGCGTTTTCCTTGTAGCCCGGCGGGTAGGAGGTTATTTCTCCCAGCTCGACGTGGTATTTGCTGTAAGCGGGCTGCTGAAGGATAATCCCATAAGGCGTGTCCAGATGCTGTTTGACGGCGTCGAGGGCTTTTTGCGCACGGCCGTCGTCGATCCCGATTTTTGCCATGACACCGAAACCCTGAGTCTCGATAAAAATCCTGCCCTCGGGGTTTTCCTTGCTGCCGATCTTTGTGCCAAAGTGGTCGTAGGCGCGCAGGAACCACTCCCCGTCCCAGCCATGCTTATCCATAACCGAGCGCATTTCCCTCAGGCATTGCTCCGCCCGGCGGACTTCGCTCTTCAGCCCGCGCCGGCGGCAGATCTCCACATATTCGGGGCCGATAAACAGGAACATGGCCGCGATCAATACCGATTGCGCCCGGCTTTCATTCGTGCCCTTGAGGCATTGGAAAGATTCATCCGGGGTGGAGGAGAAGCAATTCAGGTTGAGGCAATCGTTCCAGTCCGCCTGGCCAATTAAGGGCAAGCCGTGTGCGCCCCGGTTATTCACCACATGGTCGAACGCTCTTTGAAGGTGCTCCAGCATGCTCCCGGAAATATCCGGTTCGCTGTTATACGGAACAATTTCATCCAGGATGATCCAGTCGTTGGTCTCTTTCAGATAGGCGGCCGTCGCCAGAATCAGCCACAGAGGATCGTCGTTGAATCCACTGCCGATTTCGTTGTTGCCCTTTTTTGTCAGGGGCTGATACTGGTGGTAGGCGCCGCCATCCGTAAGAAGCGTGGACGCAAGATCGAGAAGCCTTTCACGCGCGCGCGCCGGGATTTGATGAACAAATCCCAGCAGGTCCTGGTTGGAATCCCTGAAGCCGAGCCCCCGGCCGATGCCGGATTCATAGTAGGACGCGCTGCGCGAAAGATTGAAGGTGGCCATGCACTGGTAGGGATTCCAGATGTTCACCATTCGGCTCAGCCGTGCATCGGGGTGATCGACGAGATAGTGCGAGAGCAGTTCATCCCATGAGGCTCTCAGCGCGTTCATGGCCTCGCCGACCTGGGCCGGAGTTGAATAGCGGGCCATCAGGGCCTTGGCCGACTCCTTGTTGATGACATGTTTGGCTTCCCATTTCTTCTCTTGCGGATTCTCCACGTAGCCCAAAACGAAGATCAGGGTTCTTGACTCTCCTGGAGCAAGCTTCAGCTTGAGGTGGTGTGACGCAATGGGGGCCCATCCGCTGGCCACCGAGTTGCGGGCTTTGCCTTCGCGCACCACCTGCGGCGAATGAAGTCCCTGGTAGGGTCCGAGGAAACTTTCGCGATCGGTATCAAAGCCGGCGAGCGGCGCGTTCACGGAGTAAAACGCGAAGTGATTCCTGCGCTCCCTGTACTCGGTCTTGTGGTAGAGGGCCGAATCCTCTATTTCAACCTGGCCGGTGCTGAAGTTGCGCTGAAAGTTCGTCATGTCGTCCATGGCGTTCCACAGGCACCATTCGACAAACGAGAACAAATCCAGGTTCTTCGGCCGCGAGGACGTATTGGCGATCGTGACCTGATGAATTTCGGCCGTCTCACCCGGCGGAACAAGAAAGAGGCAAGATGCCTTTACGCCGTTCCTTTTGCCGGAAATCTCGGTGTAACCCAGGCCATGGCGGCATTGGTATTCATCGAGTTCGGCCTGCACGGGGCTCCAGCCGGGAGACCAATAGTCACCGCCGTCCCGGATGTAAAAATAACGTCCGTTGCTGTCGAGAGGAATGTTGTTGTAGCGGTAGCGCAGGATCCTCCGGAAGCGCGCATCTTTATAAAAGCAATAGCCTCCCGCCGTTTGTGAAATCAGGGAAAAAAAGTCCTCTGTTCCCAGATAGTTGATCCACGGCAACGGGGTTCGTGGTGTGGTGATAACATATTCCCTGCGAGTATCATCAAACTGTCCGAACCGCATGATGGATCTCCTCAAGTGAGCCTCCACCCGCAGAGCAGGTGGCCTCAGGAAGCCTCCGCAAGGGAGGCATTGGCCTTAGCGATGCCCCGGAGGGGCGGTCAGATAATAGCCCCGGGTTTGCTTCGCTCAGCCCCGGCTATGGTCTGCTGCCCCTCCGGAGCACAGATCAATTTCATTTCCATGACATCTTTTCTCAGTAAACAGCTTACATGCCGCCGAAATGGTAGAGCCCTTTCAAGTCTCACCGCCAGAAACGCTGGTTTACCTTGATAGATTAAAGACTTCGCTTCCGATTGCGGCCGTCTTCCGGCGCGGCCCAGAATTAAAAAGCTGACGGACCAATCCCGGCCTACTGGTTCAGCGGCACGGGATCCGGCTCCGGTTTCGGCAGCCGGTCATACCAATTCTTTTTCAGGATGATCGAGGTGACGGCGCCGACAGCCAGAGTGATCAGGGCGTTCCAAAAACTGCGCGTCACCAGATACATGGCGAGCAGGACGAAGGAGCATTGCCAGACTGTTCCCACGATGATGTTGAACATGTCGCGGAAGAAGTCCTTGTTTTTGCAGAATCCGGGATCCTCCTTCACAACCTTTTCATAGATCGGTCCCCAGAAGCCCCAGGGACGCACACGCCGGTAAAACTCCTTCAGCACCTCATCGTCCTCCGCTTTCGTCGTGAAGGTCGCGATCAACGCTCCGACCAGGGAGATCGCCAGAATCATCGGGAAGGTATTGATCGGGTGAATGTCCGGAAGCAGCAGCGGCAGTAACAGCGCGCTCGCGATTCCGGTCAGCATTCCCCAGAAATAACCATAACCGTTAAAGCGCCACCAGTACCACTTCAAGACGTTGGAGGTTGTGTATCCTCCCCAAAGTCCGGAGACGATCCATTGCATGCTTGAGTTGATGGACCGCGTGAAGTATCCGAAAGTCAACCCGACGACGACTACGGCGAACGACGCAATGTAGCTGAGGACCACATAGCGTCTGGCCGGCGCGTCGGGATTGATGTAGCGTTTGTAAATATCGTTGACGATATAGGCCGGCGCGGCATTTACCGTCGCAGCGAAATTCGACATAAACGCGGCAAGCAGCCCCGCCATCAGCAGGCCGAGGATTCCGACGGGCACGAAGCGCACCAGCGACATCGGCAGGACGCGCTCGAGGTCCAGGCTGGAGCCCATCGCCGCCAGATCGGGGCCGTAAAAAGCCAGCGCCAGAATGGTCAATCCCATGATCATGAGGTAGCGCGGGAAAAAGAGGACAACGTTTACTGTGGAACTCATCAAGGCAGCTTCGCGCGGGCCGCGCGTCGAGAGCACTCGCTGCATATCGTAGTTCGGCGCAGGACCCGCCAGGCTGACGAGTATTCCCTTGAACACCATCATCATAAAAAAGAGGCCGAAGAGCGAATACCCGTCCTGAGCGATCTTGTCGTTGATGGCAGGAATGGAATGGCTCCAGTCGAGATTGAGGTGCCACCCGAAGAAGAGCTCGTGCCAGCCGGCAGGCACCACCCGGTTGAGCACCTCCGGGGCCACTTTCATTGCGGCGATGACGCCGATGCAGACCGAGGCGACGGACAGAATGCAGAACTGAATGACCTCGGTGAAAACCACGCTGAACATCCCCCCCTTGACCACATAGAAGGTTGTGATCCCCATGAGAATGAAGGCGTAGGTGTCGGGAGACAGGTTCCAGGGAAGGAAAACCGCCGCGAACTTGCCGATTCCCTTTGCGCCGTATGCAAGAAAACCGATAACGCTGACCAGGGCGAAGACAACCACGATGATGTGCGAGAGCGTGGCCCCGCGCCCTTTGCCGAATCGCGTCTGAATCCATTCGGCTCCCGTCATGACATTGGAGCGCCTGAGCCAGATCGACATGTAAACCATCAGGAATATCTGGTTAAATACGGGCCAGAGCCAGGGCAGCCACATTCCCTTGAAACCATAGGCGGCCGTGATGTAAACCAGCCACATCGTGCCCGCAATATCGAACATGCCCGAGGCATTGGAAACGCCCAACAGGTACCAGGGCAAAGTATTGCCCCCCAGGAAATAGGACTTCATGTCACGGGATGCCCTTTTCGATACCCAGAAACCGACGAAGATGGTGGCGATGAGGTAGAGGATAATGATGCCGACGTCGATCCAATGCAGTTGCATAGCACCTCATTGAATTGAATTGCCGCGTCTCACTCGAACGCTGTGTCGAGACTCGAGGAATTCCGGACAGACGCTTTCGTGGGAGGACTCACCTTGGACGGGCAGCCTTCTCGCGGAATCTGGTTGCAAATGCCAAAGCCCGGAGTCTCAATACCGCAACTAAAACGCGGCTACTATATCGGTTCTCTCGGATGAGCCGCAAGCAATTATTGGAACCGCAGATTTACGCAGATAAACACGGATGAAATATATATTTATCCGCGTTTATCTGCACTGCTAACAGTTAGATTCTTTTCGAATCAGGAAGAAATCTTCAAGCTGCCTTTTTCACGCAGCGCGGCAAGCCGCTTGGGTAAATCCGGCTTAAGCATCTCTTTGGTTGCGGCTTGCCGCGCTGCGTAAATCTGCGGTTTCAAAATCATTTCCAACTGGGAAAGGATTTTCACCGCAGGAGTGCGGATGGATTTCGAATCGGGCGAAGACGCGCGGGCAAGAGCGAAGCACTTCCTCTACGGCGGTTATGCGTCGCTCCCATAAATGGGAACCTGGGCGCCTGTGATCTGAGCCGCGCCATCGGAGGCAAGGCAAAGCAGCAGTTTCGCCACCTGTACCGGGGAGACCCAGCGCGTTCGGTCGGCAGCAGGCATCGCGGAGCGGTTCGCAGCGGTATCGATGGTGGCGGGAAGGACGATATTCGCCGTAATGCCGGCATCTTTGTTTTCGAGAGCCAGAGTACGGACAAGAGAGATGAGGGCGGCCTTGGAAGCGCCATAGGCTCCAACGAGCGCCTGGGGCTCAATCGCAATGCGGCTTCCGACCGCAAGAATCCGGCCGAAACCGGCATGGCGCATGTGCGGCATGACGAGCCGGATGATGCGGAAGGCGGAGCGCAGGTTTAAATCCAACATCCGGTCAAATGCGGCGTCGTCCGTTTCGATGAGCGGTTTTCCTCCTTCAAACCCTCCGACCAGGTGAACAAGAATGTCAATTCTCCGGAAGCGATCAATGATCCTCTGTACGGCGGATGCGGTCGAGACAGAATCCATCAGATCTGCATTCAAACCGAAAAAGCGCGGATTGTGTGTGCTGCGATTCTCGATTTTCCTGGAGACACCGGCGACATGAAAACCCGCGTCGAGAAAAACCTGCAATACGGATTCTCCCAGGGCGCCGGAGGCGCCGGTGATGAGTGCAATCCTTTTGGAATACGATTCCTGCTTCATAGACCCTTCCCCTGTGGTTGAAAAGCCGGACTCAGGGAGGAAAAGGCATACCAGACAGCTCAGCCTGCCATTAGCCTCATGAGTCCGCGGTGGTCCGGCATAACATCCGGAATTGACTTGTGCCTGAATCCTGGTCGCGATACAAAGACAATTGTGGCAAGAATCCTTTCTTGAGGAAAGATCCTTTACCAAATGGAGAGGAAGCTTATGGATCTGGCCCAGATGATAAAAATGGCCCGCGGCATAGAACCTGCCGAAATCCTGCTCCGGAACGGCAGGGTCGTCAACGTTTATACCGGCGAAATCTACCCTGCAGACATCGCCATGGCGCACAGCCGCATCGTCGGTATCGGTCCGGGTTTTGCAGCCGCGGAAACTTACGACCTGGAAGGGCGCTATGTGTGTCCCGGTTTTATCGATGCCCACGTGCATATCGAAAGCGCCATGGTGCCGCCACACGAGTTTGCCCGTGCGGTAGTTCCCCGCGGAACCACAACCGCGGTCATCGATCCGCATGAGATTGCCAACGTGCTCGGTCTGGACGGCATTCGCTTCATGTTCGATTCCGCGAAATACAATCCTCTTTCCGTCTATATCATGATGCCCTCGTGCGTCCCGGCAACCGACATGGAAACCGCAGGCGCCTATCTGCGCTGGTATGACATCACCCCTCAACTTCATGACGAATGGGTTTTGGGGCTGGGGGAAATGATGAATTACCGCGGCGTGGTGGATCTCGAAGAGGAGGTGCTCAACAAACTGCGCGGTTTTTCCCGCGCCATCAGCGACGGGCATGCACCAGGAGTGACCGGCCGCGAACTCCTCGCCTATGCCGCCGCCGGCATAACCTCGGATCATGAGACAACCACAGTCGAGGAGATGAAGGAACGACTCCGCCTGGGCATGTATGTTTTCATCCGGGAGGCGAGCAATGCGCGCAATCTGGCGGCCTTGATCCATGGTGTCACCGATTGCAACAGCCGCCGTCTCTGTTTCTGCACCGACGATCGCCAGCCATCCGATTTGCTCTCGGAGGGGCACATCGATTTTATGATCCGGAAGGCCATCGCCGGAGGAATCGATCCCATCACTGCCATTCGAATGGCGACGCTGAATCCCGCGGAATACTTCCGCCTCTATGACCGCGGAGGAATCGCACCCGGAAAACGGGCCGACCTGGTGATTTTTTCCGATATTTCCAATCTGAATGCGGAGATGGTCTTCCGCGGCGGCAAGCTCGTGGCTCGTGACGGGGCGCCAATTCCATGGCAACGCCCCGCAAAACCGATCTTCCTCCGCTCCTCCATGAACCTTGGCTATGACGAGGTGCGCTTGCACATCGCCGCCGACGGCTTGAGAGGAAGAATCATCGGAGTGATTCCAAATCAGTTAATTACGGAAGACCTGCTGGAAGAGTTGCCGATACGGGATGGCGAGGTGGTTTCGGACGCGGGTCGCGACATCGCCAAAATTGCAGTCTGCGAACGCCACCTCGCCACCGGAAACATCGGACTGGGTCTGGTAAAAGGGATGGGCCTGCAGAAGGGGGCGATCGCTTCAACCGTTGCCCACGACAGCCATAATCTGATCGCCGTAGGGATGGATGACGCTTCGATGCGCACCGCGATACAAGCAGTGATCGAGATGCGGGGCGGAATGGCAGCCGCCGAGCGGGATTCGGTGCTGGCGCGCCTTCCGCTGCCGATC
>Ga0315275_10005113_pt1 | contig 12366 bp, 11 predicted proteins | sample YL17G03_0_MG_FD_205557 | JGI IMG/M metagenome (GOLD analysis project Ga0315275, IMG submission 205557) | Sediment microbial communities from Yellowstone Lake, YNP, Wyoming, USA - YL17G03_0 | ecosystem: Environmental > Aquatic > Freshwater > Lake > Sediment | place: USA: Wyoming | collected... | reverse complement strand
ACGGCCCCTCGACGGTGCGCACGATCATCCCGTAGCATGAGGCATCCACGAGGAAGTGGCAGACGTCCTCGTTCTGCGCCGGCGTCAGCTCGCCGAGTGCAAGGCCGCGTCCGACCTGGACGAGGAAGAACACCTCCCAGATCGAGGCACCCGACTCCTTCGCGATCCTGGCCACCGCGGCGAGCTCACCGACGTTGGCACGCATGACAACCGTATTCACCTGCACCGTGATCCCGTGCCGGCGCAACCGGGCGATGGCCGCCAGCGTCTCCGCGAAGTGACCCTCAACCCCGCGAATCCCCTCGTGGGTGGAGGCCGTGGCTCCGTCGAGACTGATCGACATCACCCTGATCCCGGCCCGGCGGAGGCCTGCGACACGCTCGTCGGTCAGCAGCGGCGTCACGCTCGGTGCGAGTGCGACCGGAAGCTTGAGCTCGACAGCCTGTCCGAGGAGAGCGTCGAGGTCGCTGCGCTCGAGGACATCGCCGCCCGTGGCGATCAGAACCGGGCGGGGAGCGTCGAAGCGCCCGAGCGCCTCGAGGAATGCTCGACCCTCAGCGGCGGTGAGCTCGCCCGGCAAGGGACAGGCGATCGCCGAGGCGCGGCAGTGGCGGCACGAGAGCCCGCACGCCCGTGTCGTCTCCCAGAAGACGAGGATCGGGCGGCGGTCGAGGTCCAACCTCGATCCGCTTGCGTTCATGGCCACGCGTGACAGGATGAACCGTCGCCTCGCCGACCGAATCCGGGGAACCCCCGATTCCGCCGCAGACCGCCCTCTCGCCCTGCTCGATGCGGGGCTGGAAGGTTTGCACGACGATCGTCAGCGACGTCCTTCGAACGCAGCCGAGCCTTCCCGTTGCCGCCGAGGCGTCGGTCGGTGCCGGGGCCGCAGTCAATTCGGTCGATTCGGTCGAAGCGGCGTGCACCTGTTTCTCCCCCATCACGCGCGTGAGGGACTTGCATTGTCTTCACACGGACGTGATATTCAGGAGGAATGGTCGTCGAACCGTTCAGCCGCAGGCCACGCGGAAGGTCGCGCCGCCGACCAATCGTCTGGGTGTCCTTGGTCGTGCTCGTGCTCTGTGCGGGCGCCGCTGCAGCCGCGTTGCTCGCCTGGCCTCACGTCCGCCTCGAGCCCGACGACGAGGCACTGGCGAACGTCGTCCAGCCCGGCTTCGCGGGGCACGTCTCCCGGATCGTCGTCCGCAGCCGTGACGGGAACGTGATCCCGATTCGCGTCCGCGACGGCAGGCTCTGGCCCGGCAAGAAACTGCCGACCGGTGAGCGACTGACCGTCGAGCTGACGGTGCACCGACCGCGCTGGGCCGGATGGCTCGTGGGTCACTCAGCCCGGAAGAGCTTCCGGGTGCTCACGCCGACTGCGCGCCTTCGTGGCCGCTGGCTCGAGATCCCCGGCGGGAGCCCGGTCACGGTTTCCTATGACAGTCCGGTACGAATCGTCGAGCTGCGTCTCGCAGGACGGGCCCAGACGCTGCGATTCGCACACGCCCGCTCGACGGTGGACATCGGTGTGATCGCGAGCGGCGCTCAGCGGGCAGGCAGTGTCACCATTCGCTCGGCGCCGCGCGCCTGGGAGCGGCTGTCCCCGCCGTCGCGGGTGAGCTGGTTCCCCGCCCGCAGGCGCGTCCAGGTGCTCGCCGAGCCAACGTCTGAGACGGCTCTTGCCCCGAACAGCCCGATCACCCTCACGTTCTCCCGGCCGGAGCAGAAGGCCCTGGGTGAGCGAATGCCGATCGTCATCCCCGCCATCCCCGGCCTCTGGCGACGGCTCGACAGCCACACGATCTCGTTCCAGCCGACAGGCCTCGGCTACCCGCTCGGATCTCACGTAGAGGTACGCCTGCCCACCCGGGTGGACGTCGCCCACCCCGCCGGGACTCAGGCCACCGAGACGCTCGCCTGGGAGGTGCGGCACGGCACGATCCTCCGCCTCCATCAACTCCTCGCCGAGGTCGGTTACCTGCCGGTCACCTGGAGCCCCTCTGCGGAGCCGGTGGCCCGCACCGCCGGCGCCCAACTCGCGGCGGTGAGCGAGCCGCCCTCGGGGCACTTCAGCTGGCCGTTCGAGAGCACGCCGCACGAGCTCAAGGGAATCTGGCGGTCCGCGAGATGGAGCGAGATCACGCGGGGTGCCGTGATGATGTTCGAGCATGACCACGGGCTCGAGGTCGATGCCTTCGTCGGCCCCAAGGTCTGGCATGCGCTGCTCGCCGATGCGGTAGCGGGAAAGCGCCGGAGCGATGGCTACAGCTACGTCTACGTGCATCGCAGCGTTCCCCAGTCGCTCACGCTCTGGCACGACGGTAAGACGGTCCTCCGCTCGCCGGGCAACACCGGCGTCCCCGCCGCGCCGACTCAGCTCGGCACGTTCCCCGTGTTCGAGCACATCCCGAGCGGGACGATGAGTGGCACCAACCCCGACGGCACGCACTACAACGACCCCGGAGTCCGCTACATCAGCTACTTCAATCACGGCGAGGCCATCCACGCGTTCAACCGTTCCAGCTTCGGGACGCCGCAGAGCCTCGGCTGCGTCGAACTCCCACTCGCGGCCGCCGCGAAGGTCTGGCCCTATACCCCGATCGGAACTCTCGTCACCGTCGAGAACTGAGGAGGCTCAGCCGGCAGCGAGGTCCGTGTTGATCGCAGCGAGCGTCGTCGGCCCGGCTACCCCGTCCTCGGTCAGCCCCTTCGCCTTCTGGAAGGCGGTCACCGCCTCGGTCGTCGCAGCGCCGAATTTTCCGTCCGCGGTTCCGGGGTTGTAGCCGAGCTGGGTGAGCGCCTGCTGTAGCGACGTGACCGAAGGGCCGGTGCTGCCGGCCTTGAGGGTTGCGTCGGTCGGCACCGACGTCACGGTTGTCGTCGTCGTGCTCGGAGTCGTCGTGGCCGGCGTGGTCGAGGCGGGGGTCGTCTCCGCGGGCGTCGTTTCGGCAGACGTCGTCGGCACGGTCGCGCTCGTCGTCGGGGTCGTCGTCGTGTCGCCCGAGCCGCCGATCGAGCGCACGACCAGGAAGCCGACCGCGATCACGGCGACGATCACGACCACCGCCAGGACGACCACTGCCTGGCGCTGCCCGAGCCCGTCGGAGGAGACCGGCGGCGCCGCCTCGGGCTCGTCGTCCTGCCACGGGATCTCCTCGGTTTCCACCGGATCCTGGAACGGCGTCGCGAACCAGTCGTCCTCTTCCGCGAGAACCGGCTTGTGCGGGTCACCCTCGTGGCGGCTGCTCACGTTTCAGAGGTTACTAGGCCGGCACGACGGGCGTGGGCCCGGAGGCGGTCGCCCCCGGAGCCCGCGCCGTCCTCCGTCACGTCTTGTTGTACTTCTCGACCCGCAGGACGGTGTCGATCCCGGGGTCGACGAGCGCCCGGTCGGTGCCGGGGCCGCCGTCGATGACGTCGGGGTTGCCGTCCTTGGAGCGGAGCCAGTCGTTCCCGTTGCCGCCGAGCAGCCTGTCGGTGCCGGTGCCGCCGTCGAGGCGGTCGTTGCCGTCGCCGCCCTGCAGGATGTCGTTCCCGCCGAGGCCCTCGATCAGGTCGTTGCCGCCGAGGCCGCAGAGGACGTCTGCCTCTCCGGTGCCGACGAGATGGTCGACGTTGATCGTGCCCGTGATCGTGCACGGTCCCTGGGCCCCACGCAACGACTGCCAGTCGGGAACCATCTGATAGGTGAACCCGCTCGCCGTGATCAGCCGGGTCGGCTCGCTCCCGGACACGCTCATCACGTAGAGCTTGCGCGAGTCCTTCTGCGCCCGGTCGCTGACGAAGACGATCTGTTTCCCGTCCGGCGAGAACGCCGGCAGAGCGTCGAGCGCCGGATGGTCGGTCAACTGCTGCACGTCACTGCCGTCGGCCTTCATCGAGAAGATCTCGAGGTTGCCGACCTCGTTCCGGTCGGAGTCGAAGACGATCCGCTGGCCGTTCGGCGACCAGTTCGGGTTCTCGCTGAAGTTCTCCGCCTTCGTCAACTGCGTCTTCCCAGACCCGTCGGCGTTCATCACCCAGACCTGCTTCGTCTTGCCGTCGCTCACCGTGTAGGCGATCCTGTCGCCGTTGGGCGACCAGGCGGGATCCTGCTCGTCCTCCGTGCCGGTCGTCAAGCGCTTCGGGCTGCCGCCGCTCCCGGTCACCGAGTAGATGTCCCAGTTGTTGTTGCGGTTCGTCTCGAACGCGATCCGCGTGCCGTCACCCGACCAGCTCGGGTCGATATCCGCCCCACGCGAGAACGTGATCGGCCTCTGGCCACTCCCGTCAGGCCGGATCACGTACACGTCCGGGTCGCTGTTGCCCTGCCTGCTGTAGGCGATCAGCTTCCCGTCCGGCGAGAACGACGCCCCGATCACCCAATCCTGCGCATTCGTCCGCGCCAACCGCACCAGACCGGTGCCGTCAGCGTTCACGAGCACGAGATTGCCGCTCCGGTCGTTGAAGACGATCCGCCCGTTCTTGCCCGGGAACGCCTCCTGCCCGGTCGTGCCGGCGTACGCTGCTGCGACGGCCATGCCCACCATCGCGAGCACCGTTGCCGCGACGCACCCGAACCTGCGTGTCTGAGGATTCATCATCCTCTCCCTTCGAGGTCATGCTTCGAACGCCCGTTCGAGAGCAGGGGCGGACTCAGTGTGTCTTGCACGACAATTGTTGCAGGTAGGTCCGCGATTGTCATCAGGGAGTTTGCGCGACTCGAGCTCCTCGATCTGCGTAGCGCCCGGCCCCTGCCGAAACTGCCACACTGCATGAGCAATGTGGATCCTCATCGTTGTCGTCGTGGTCGTCGTCCTGTTGCTCGTCGGCGTCTACCTCTACAACCGAATTGTCCGGCTTCGCAACGAGGTCGACACCGGCTGGGCGAACATCGACGTGCAGCTGAAGCGCCGCAACGACCTGATCCCGAACCTCGTCGAGGCCGTCAAGGGCTACGCGGCGCACGAGCGGGGCGTGTTCGAGGAGGTGACGAGGGCCCGCGCGGCCATGGCGGGGGCGTCGACGCCGGGACAGGCCGGTGAGGCGGACTCGCTGCTCGGGCAGGCGCTCGGCCGGCTGTTCGCGGTCGCGGAGGCGTATCCCGATCTGAAGGCCTCGACGAACTTCCTCCAGCTGCAGTCCGACCTCACCGACACCGAGGACAAGATCGCTGCGGCGCGGCGGTACTACAACGCGACCGTGCAGGCCTACAACACGGCAATCCAGACGTTCCCGTCGCTGCTCTTCGCAAGGGCGGCCGGCTTCCGAGCCCGCGAGTTCTTCGCCGCCGCGGACGACGACCGGGCTCCCGTCGCAGTGAGCTTCCCGTCATAGCGACGCAGACCGAACGGTGACGCTCCAGCAGCAGATCCGGTCCAACCGGAGGCGCACGGCGTTCGTGATCCTCGCGTTCGTCGTCCTGATCGTCGTCTTCGCGGCAGCGTCATCGGTCTTCGTCGGCCGGCCGGGGGCGATCGGCCTGCTCGCGTTCGGGCTCGCCTACGGGATCTTCGCCTGGTGGAACGCGGGCCGCATGATCGGCAGCCTCACCCATGCGAAGCCGCTACAGAAGAGTGATGACCCCGAGCTCTATCGGCTGGTCGAGAATGTCTCGATCGCGGCCGGCCTGCCGGTCACGCCTCCCGTCTACCTCGTCGACGACCCGGCGCCGAACGCCTTCGCGGCCGGCTCGCGGCCCTCGACCGTGTACGTCGGTGTCACGAGCGGCCTGCGGCGGCTGATGCCGACGCGCGAGCTCGAGGCAGTGCTCGCACACGAGATCGCCCACATCCGCAACCGCGACGTGCGGCTGATGACCCTCGCCGCCGTGCTCGTCGGGGTGATCGCGATGATCAGCGACTTCGCGTTCCGGATGGCCTTCTTCGGCGGCCGCGGCAGCCGCGATCGCAACCCGGTGCAGCTGATCGCCGCCGTCGTCGCGCTGATCCTGGCGCCGATCGCGGCGATGCTGCTGCAGATGGCGCTCAGCCGCCGGCGCGAGTTCCTCGCCGACGCGGACGCGGCCGCGATGCTGAACGACCCCGAGGCGATGGCGCTCGCGCTGCGCCGGCTGCAGCTCGACCCGAGCGAGGTCGCCTACGCGGACCGTGCAACTGCACATCTCTTCATCGAGAGCCCGACCCGATCCATCAAGGGCGCAGGCAACTTCCTCGCCGGCCTGTTCCAGACACATCCCCCGCTCGAGGACCGCATCCGTGCGCTCGAGGAGGCCGGGGGCTTCCGGCTCGAGGCGCTCCCCGGCTCCGCCTGACGCAGCGGAGCTCGGTCAGCGCCCGCGGGCGAGGGCCGCGTTGACAGCGAGGCCGTAGCCGTCGCGCTGGCCGGCGAGGTTCGGGTGGAACGACGCCGGATCGACACCGAGGCCGATCGGGCTCGGCACGAAGGCGTTCAGCCAGGGGCCCTTGCGGCCGCAGATCTCGTGGCCGGCGAACCGGGCCTCGGCAGGAACGAACTCGATCTTCGCACCGGTCTCCGCGACCGCCGCGACTGCGGCCTCGATCGTTTCGTTCAGGTGGGTGCCGAGCCGCCGCAGCAGCTGCCCCTCTCCGCGGAAGGCGATCAGCGCAGAGCAGGCCTGTTCGGCCTTCGACGCGGGTATCAGCTCCGGATAGCCGAGCACGAGGATGCGGGCGCGCGGGGCGCTCGCGGCAGTCGCCCGGTAGACCTTCTCGAGCGCGGGCCTGACGCCGTCGATGATCGCCCTTCGCCCCTGCTCGAACGCCCGGGTGTTGCAGTTGCTCACGGCACAGAGCACGAGCACCTCGACGAAGCCGGCGTCGTTGCCGCCGATGGTCAGCGTGACGAGATCGGCGCTGGTCAGGTCGGCGCTGTCGAGCTGCGTCTTGCGGCCGGGCACGACCTGGCCGGCCCGCAGCTGCGGCACGCCGCCGAGGCTCTCCGGAAGCACGTTCGTCGTCTTGGCCCCGGAGCACGCCCAGAACGCCCACGAGACGCCCGCAGCCTTGCGAACGCTTCCCGTCTGCCCGCCGCTCGAGGCGGTCGCGTACAGGGTCGTCGCCGCGCCCGGCCGCTTCACCCGCGTCGGGTAGGCGCGGGAGGATCGGTGACAGCCGTCGTCGATGAACGGCCGCACGCCCTCTCCCGAGGAGTACGAGTCGCCGAGCGCGACGTACGAGAACGGCGCCTCAGCCGAGCGCGACGTGGAGCCGGCTGCGGCCGCCGCGGCGAAGAGCGCGACGAGCATCGCGGCTGCCGTCCAGACGATGGCCGTCCTCGACGGCAAGGCAACGTGGGTCACGCACTCATGCTGCCTACGGCAGTGCGCATCAGGGACCACCGATTCGAGCTGGAGGCGTGGGCGGCCCCTCCCACGAACCAGTTCGCCCGCATGCCGCGCACCGTGGTCGGGTGGGCGATGATCGCAGGCGTCCAGTCGACCGTGTGGATCTTGGCCATCAGCGCGGCGACGACGAGCCGCGCCTTGTCGAAGAGCTCGTCGTCGCCCAGCTCCGAATGGGTCGCGTGCAGGTGGTCGCAGATCGCGTTGTGCTCACGCATGAAGAGCGAGTGCAGGAGCGCGAGACCGACCCAGAAGTTCCCCGCGACGCCGGCGAGATCGACGTGCGCCTCGATCTCGCCCGGAATCAACCCGCGCTCGTCGAGTCTCAGCCTTCCCTGCGCGCCCGTTCGGATCGCCGCGGCGAAGGAGGGATCACGACCGTAGATCTGCGAACCGTCCCACCAGTGCGTGTCGTCGGTGACGAAGGTCGGCGGTCCGTCGGGGTCTGCGCTCGGATCCTCCCGGGTGCGCTCGATCGGCATCGGGTGCTCCGGCCACGGATCGTCGGCCTCGAGCGGGACGAGCCACGGGTTCTGTGCCTCGTTCTTGCCGTGGCTGAACCAGTCGTGCACCTCGAACTGGATCCATGCGCCCGCGAGCAGGTTGAGCGTCGTCGCCGGAAGGAACTCGCCGCGGGTGAGCAGCTCCCGGCTGACATGCCGCGGGCTCGGCTCGAGCAGCCTGTCCTCCGGCTCGCGGACGGTCGCCTCGGGCGGGACGTTGCGGCCGAAGCGGCTGCCGAGGCTCCCCATCAGAGGGTCGTCGAGGTCGTTGAACGTCCCGTCCGGGGTTCGTGCGGTCAGGTAGCGCGGGTGGTCGGGGATGTCCCCCCTCTCGAGCGTCCCTCGGCCCGTGTCGTAGAGGTTCCGCTCCCGCAGGCGGTTGCGCAGCCCGATCAGGGTCGCGAGGCCGGCAGGCCACAGCAGTCTGTCCCAGCCGTAGCGCCGGTCGAGCTTCTCGGCGGCGTCGGTGAAGAGCGAGGTGAGCAAGCGAGGCATCCGAACGCTCCCCCCGGTCTCAGCCGACGCCGACACTGGGGTAGGGGAAGCCGTCAGGCGGCTGAAGGTCGGGTGCGACCCACTTCCGGACGGCGGTGTCCGCGATCGCGTAACCCCAGTTGATCAGGCGTTCCTGCGCCCGCGGATCGAGGGCCGCGAGGCGGGTGGAGATGCCGGCGAGCGCCTTCGTGGCCTCCGCCGGGCACGGGAGCGAGCTCGCGAGGTCGTAGTCGCCGATGTCGCTGCGGACGCCCCAGTAGCTGCCCTTCCGCAGCCCGGCGTGGTAGCCGTCGATCAGCTGCCGCTTGCGCAGGCTCCGTACCTGGTTGTCGATCACGCCGAGGACGCGGTAGGCCTGCATCGGCCAGATGTGCCTCGGCTTGGGTTGGTCGCCCATGTGGCCGCCGCCGTCGGAGACGAGCACCGTCGTGTAGCGCTTCCAGGCCGTCTCGAGCCCGAGATTGTCGTAGACGCCGCCGTCGGCGAGCACGACGCGTGTCGTGAAGGGCGGGTGCTGAAGGGTCTCACTCGTGCCGGGCTGGTCTCCCGACCCGGGCTCGTAGGCTCCGTTGTCGAGGTCGAGCACGACGGGTGAGAGGAACGGCGGAAACGCGGACGATGCGGCGACGGCGACCGCGAGCTCGACGGTGGGGCTCTTGACCTCGCCGACGCGGTAGTCCCACATGTAGGGCCTGGAGAAGCGCCAGAGGGCGCCCGACTGCAGGTTGGTGGCGTTGAAGACGAACTCCGGCTGCGAAGGGATCTGCTGCAGGGTTGTCGTGCCGAAGAGATGCTTGCGGTAGGCCGCAGCCAGCCGTCCGCCGGCGCTGCCGGGGAGCAGCGTCCCGCGCAGGATCGCCTGCCAGTCGATCGTGCGGCCTGCCATCGCTCGCACCGGGGCGACGACCTGTTCGTCGAAGGCCGCGGCGACGCCCTCGCCGTCGAAGGCGAGTCGCTCCCAGTTGAGTGCGAGCACCCCGGCGATGATCGAACCACCGGAGACGCTGGATACCCGCGCGAGCCGGTTCAGGTGGCCCGTTTCGTTCAGGCGCCACAGTGCGCCGAGGTGGAACAGCATCGCCCGGTAGCCGCCGCCGGAGAGGCAGAGGGCGATCCCTTCCTGCGGTTCGCGCTCCGCTCGGTCGTGCGGGGATGCGGCCGGCTGTCTCTGGACGGGGGCCGCAGCCCGCTCGAGATCGGTCTGGCGCGACTGCCCGGTCATAGAACCGAGAACTCCACCCACAGCGGATAGTGGTCCGAGATCCGCCACGACAGCTCCGTGGTCGTCTGATCCCGTTGCCAGAGCGGCACGAAGTCGAAGCTGCCTGCATTCGTGCACCGCAGCGACAGGGCCGGACCCTTCGCGTCGTCGACGAACCAGGCGATCTGGTCGTAGAAGTGGCCCGCCCCTGGAGTGTCGAAGATCGTTCGCGGCACGCTGTTCAGCGCGGGAGACGACATCAGGCCCGTCGAGGTGAAGGCCCGGAAGAGAGGGTCGTCCTTTCGATCGATGTTGAAGTCCCCGAGGCAGATGAGGTTGTGCCCCCACTCGGCCGCCTCGGTCGCCCAGCCCGCCAGCCATTGCGCGATCGCGCTCAGCTCGTCGATCCGGTCACTCGACGTCTTCCCGTAGACGACGTGCAGGGTGACGAGGATGAACGTCTTGCCCGCCGAGGCAAAGCTGACCGCGTACGGGGTGCGGGCGAACTGCCGCGCGAACGCCATCGGCGACACCCGGGGATCGTCTTCGGGCATCACGATCTCGCATGCGAGCCCCGACGGCGTCACGCGACGGGTATCGAACAGGAACGCCATCCGCTCGTCATTGCCGGCCGGCCCTTTCGTCACGTCGGTGAGGGTGAACCCCCAATCCGGGCCCAGCGCCTTCAGCAGGTGCCGGAGCGCACGCAGGTCGCTGCGTACCTCCTGCACGGCCACCACATCGAATCGTGACAGCACCGCCGCGACCGCCAGCACGTCAGCCAGATCACGCTTGGGAGAATCGTCTACGGCGGACTGCCACTTCTTCGTCAGCCCCCCGAAGGCCCTCAGATTCCACGAGCCCACGAGCAGGTTGCGGTCGAGCTCCTTCGCCGCCACGACTCGATCCAGGGCGGGCGCAAATGCAGCTACGCGTGCTGCGACATCGTCGGGCGGATACGCGATATCCGGGTCAGGCGGCACGATCTCACCCCCCCTCGAGAACGGGTACGGGCGGAACAGGTGCCGGTTGAGGTGATTCGCCGTCGCGGGCCGGTGCCGGCGCGTCGACGACCGTGCCCGCGGGCTTCGCGCCTGCGCCGCCGATCACGCTCTGCGCTCCGTCCAGGATGACGCGCGTCCAACGCTCGCTGAACCCGGAGAGGAACGCGACCGTGACATAGAAGGCGAAGCTCTTCGTCTTCGGCTCGATCTGGAGCAGGGACGTCGAGACGAGGAAATACATCGCGACCCCGAAGATCGCGCCCACGACCGGCCGGTAGGCACCCAGCGCGTAGAGCCCCTGGCGTGGCATCTCGTGGTCGATCGCGAAGTTGTCTTTCTTGCTTCCCATCCGTGAGAGGACGCTGACGACGGCCCCGGCGGCGCCGGCCACCGCGCAGGCGTAGAAGGTGCGAATCTCCGGGTCGTGCACGTCGAGGGCGTCGAAGAGGGAGATCAGGAACGCCCCCAGGAAGCCGAGCGCGAGGAGCGGGACGATGCCCAGAAGCATCCCCTGGATGTAGTAGATGCGGGCCGCACGCTCCCCCGAGCCGTTGATGTACGCCTCGATCTGCTCGAGCTCGGCGCGCTCGGAGGCCACGAACGCCTGCAGCTCCTTCGGGTCGACACGATCCGCGTGGGCCCGCTCCACGAAGCCGAGCACGTGGGTTTCGACGGCGAGGACCCAGTGCATTGCGACCCGGCGCGCGGTTCCCTCGAGCCCCTCTCCGGCCTTGATCGCGAGGATGTCGCAGCTGTGCAGCAGGTCGGCGAGCGGCGGCGCATTCGCCGTCACCCAGTCCGTCACGCGGTGAAGGCGCAGCTCCGGCTCGCGGGTGCGACCGACGAGACGGCCGAGAAAGCCGCCGGCTGTCGGATGCTCGGGATCGCGCACGGTGAGGGCGACAGCTGAGGCCTCCTCGAGGCACCAGTAGGCGTCGACGATCGGGCCGGCCGTTCCCTCGAAGTCGGCGAGCGCGGTCTGGTAGCGCTCGAGCGTCTGCTCGTCGATCCGGTTCCGTCCGTGCAGCTGCTTTGCCCAGCGATGATGCGCACGGACGAGCTGCGAGAACGAGGTATGGCCTTCGAGGGTGGGCTGCGACCCGTTGGCGTGTGAGAGCATCGGCGTTCTTCCTGGTCGTCAGTGGTTGCGTGCCGCTTTGCCGGCTTCTCGCAAGGCGTCGATCAGCGCGTGGAGCGCCGAGTCCTCGACCGGATCTATGACCTCGAGGGTGCGCGAGCGTCCGCCGTCCTCGATCGCGATCGTGGAGCGGCGCAGGTCGGCCGCGCCGGGGGCCGGTACGTCCGCGGCTTCCGGGCGGCTGAAGAAGTCGGCGGCGCCGACGAGCCTCTCGAGGCGGGCGCCCTCCTCCGGTGGCAGGTGGGCCGTGTCGACGATCACCGGCCCGTCGAGGCCGGGGAAGTACCCGACCCCACCGTCCGACTGGAACCGAATGCGCAAGAGGCAACTCCTTCGTGTCGCGGTGCAGAAGGTCGGGGGCGGCCGCCGCCCCCGACCGCCGATCTCAGCTGGGCGCGCCCACCAGCTCGGCCACCCGGTCATTCGCGGCGGGATGCTCTGGATGCTCTGTCCCTGCCGCATCGATCGTCCCTGGAGCGCCGCCCGCAGACGACAACGTCAGGCCGACCATGCCCTGCTTCGACAGATACCAGCAGCCGTCGAGCGCGCCGAACGTCGACATGGCGCCGGAGCCGATGTTCCCGTCGACCGTCCCTGCGTACTTGGCAGGGCCACCGTCGAAGCTCAGGAGAACGGTGCCGTCCTGCTGCTGCCACTTCCCGGTTGCCCCACCTGCGAACGTCCCGTTGCTGTTGAACGAGAGGCCGACCTGCGAGTAG
>Ga0315275_10005110_pt1 | contig 12372 bp, 9 predicted proteins | sample YL17G03_0_MG_FD_205557 | JGI IMG/M metagenome (GOLD analysis project Ga0315275, IMG submission 205557) | Sediment microbial communities from Yellowstone Lake, YNP, Wyoming, USA - YL17G03_0 | ecosystem: Environmental > Aquatic > Freshwater > Lake > Sediment | place: USA: Wyoming | collected... | reverse complement strand
GCCGGTCGAATACCTTCATCTCCTCGTAGTCGTCGATCGCCGGCGCCCAGAACCCGTACGCGCCGTGGTGGTGCTTCATCGATTCGCCCATATTCAATACGTCGATAACCGCGGGGCAAATCGCAATGACGCGCTTGTCCACTGCCGCCGTCAGCCACGTCGTCCAGCCCCGCTTCGACCCGCCGGCAACGACGAATCTCTTAATCTCCACAGGGCCGTTGTCCAGCCCTTTGACAACGCTCTGCATCGTATCCATCGCCCGCACCGCGCTTTTGACCATCGGCAGCAGCAGCGGCCAGGTCGCATCGCCCGTCGCCAGGTACTTGTCAAATGTATATGCGATTATCGCGTCCTCGGACCTCGGGCGGCCGCCGTCAGGAAAATTCAACGGCTCGTTCGGCACCATCTTCAAATCAGCTACAACCGTATTCGTCGTCATCGCTATCATCCCCAGCATCATATCCGCCGAGGTCGGCGCAGGTTTGCCGTTGCTGCCGCCATTGATGTAAAGCAGAGCCGTATCGCCCGTTGCCTTGTCTGGCTTTACCACGGTCAGCCAGTGCTGCCACGCAGGCCGGTCAACCTCGTCCTTGCTCCGCCACGTCTGCGAGGTCATATCTATCACGTATGCCTTGTATCCCGCCGCCTCGATGATCTTTTCAACGGTGTACTTGTAGCTCGCATCCGGCGCCGCCACGTAGTCGTCCAGCGCCGTGCCAAAAACAACCTGCACTACGCTAAGAACCAGCACTACCGCAATCAAAAACCGCTTCTGCATTCTCATAGTCTGCCCTTTCTTTGTCCCCGTCCCTTTAATGTACGTTCCAAATTGTCGTCATTGCGCGTCCCGATTCATCGGGACGCGGCAATCTCAAAGGTTCACGAGAATGAGATTGCTTCGTCGCTTCGCTCCTCGCAATGACTGGTTCCAACATTATACCTTCGGCGGGAAGACCTGTCGGAGGTACTCGCAATCATACCGGCAGCTTTCCTCCAGTCCCAGCGGCATTTTCGTTCCTTCCATAACCAGCCAGCCGCGATAGCCGATATCGTCCATCGCCTTGCGGACCTCCGGAAAGGCAATTGTCCCTTTGCCGTACAAATCGTCGTAATCCTTCGCGTGGAATTCGCATATATGCCTGCCCAGCCCACGAATCTCGGCGTAGATATCATATCCCGCCTTGTGCGAATTCGCAACATCATAATAGACCTTCACGGCAAGCGAGCCGACCCGCTCGATGATCGCCAGGTGCTCCTCGGCGCTGAGCCACGATTCGATCCCCAGCGCGACGCCTGCATCCTCGGCCTTTGGCGCAACCTTTTTGAGCCGTTCAACGACAACGTCCGTGCCCTTAGGGTCGTTGCGTAAATCGCCGTCGCCGAAGAACGCCAGCAGAATTACGTTCGCGCCCATCGCCTTGGAGACGTCGATCGCCTGCGAGACCCATCGCTCAGTCCGCGGGTCGCTCTTGTAGGGCACCCCGTTGAGAGTGCCCATCGCAAGCGAGGCTATCTCCATTTCGTTCCTTTTTGCCTCGTCGAGGATTTTCTGCTGCAGGTCCTTGTTAAAGAGCGGCAGGTCATTCTCCCCGCTGCCGAAATCGACCTGGACGCCGTCCAGGCCGATCCGCTTGGCCAGCTCGAACGATTCAGGATTCGTCGCCTTGCCTATCGTCCAGTCGCAGACCGCCAACTTGAACCCCTTGCGCGACCCCGCCAGGCGCTGCGGAGATTTGCACGATGCGGTCAGCGTAAGCCCGGCCAATACGCCTGCCCCGGCCTTTAACATCCGCCGACGTGTTACCTTCAAGCCTTCCATATACATACCTCCATAAAAACGTGATGATAACATCGCAAATCCGCTATTGGAATCAAAAAAACGCATTGCTCAGAACCCAACCGTCTCGCTGCCTACAGCTTCAATTTGGTCAAGGCATCGCTATCGCCCTTGACCTGACAGACAATGACAGCGGCCACAACAAGTATGACGAATCGCCGATGTATCATTCGATATCTCCTACCTCAAAGAATTGGTGGGCTGAAGCCCACCCTACAGTCTGTATCGGCAACGGCCTCGCAGAGCACGGGCTTAAAGCCCATGCGACCACGGCCAGAATGGCTGTGCCACAACCAATAGTGGCTCAGTTTCAGTTCCTTATGCCTTTAGACCTTTTAGATTTGCGTCGAGTTTGTTTTTGTTGTTGATGATTTCCTTCCAGGTGACCTGGCGTTTTTCGTAGGCGGCGGTTCGGCCGAGGATAGTAATCAGGTTGCTTCGGACGCTCTCGGGGACGGTCGGGTTATCGAATTTGCCTTCGGTAATGCTCTTATGGAAGGTTGCGATGTTGGCGACTGCGCCTTCCTGGTAGATTCCGGGGCTGCTTCCGCCGCGATAGAACGTATCGCCCTTGCCGCGGACAATGACCTGTCCGCCGTATTCGGTTTCGAGGACGCCCTTTGAGCCGAACATCCGGTTTCTGATGCCTTCGGGCTGCGTGCCGAAACCATCGGACTGGCGAGAGCTAAATGTAATGCCGACGTCGTTGGGGTACTGGAAGAGGATGGCGAAATGGTCCCAGCAGGTTCCGACAGGGCGAATCGTGCGGCCGCCGGTGCCGACGGCCCAGAGCGGATCGACGCCCATAATCCAGTTCATCACGTCGAGGGTGTGGATATTCTGCTCGGTGATAATGTCGCCGGAGAGGACGTTGTCGAGTCCCCAGGCGCGGAGGCGGTTTTCGGGATTATTGGGGTCGGCCCGCCAGGTGTCGTACATTCTGCCGAAGGGGCAGCCTGCGTGATAGATTGCCTCGCCGAAGGCAATGTCGCCCAGGGCGCCTGCGTGGACGCGCTTCAGGGCCTCGATATAAAACTGGTCGGCGCGGGTCTGAAAATCGACGAGGAAGCAGAGCTTCTTGGCGGTCGCCTTCTTGCCGGAATCGCCAATGCTCAGGCAGCCGGGCGTATCGACGGCAATGGGCTTGGCGAGATAAACGTGCTTGCCGGCGTCCACGGCAGCGGCGGCCTGCTCCGGATGAAAATAGGGCGGGGTCTCAATCGCAACGGCATCGACCTTTTCGATGAGCTTGCGATAGCCGGATAGGCCGGTGAAACGATTGGCCTTGTCCACGCCCAGATTGTCGCCGGCGGAATCGGCCCTGTCCCCGAAGTAGTCCGAGACGGCGACAATATTGTATCCGCCGTGCTGTTTGAAGAGACTGGCAATCCAGGTCCCGCGTCCGCCGCAGCCTATCAGGCCGAGATTGATTTTTGAATTGGCCTGCGCGCCGCGGACGAGGGCGGGCTTGACCACGGTAAAGGCCAGCGCGGCTGCGCCTGCGCCGACAACGAACCGGCGGCGACTTAATTTATCGGAATTCTCAGCGGCTGTTGAATTTATCTTTTCTTGCGACATTTTGTGTGCCTCCACATCAGATTGTTGCGTGTGCAAACAAGTTGCACACCCTACCGATTCAAATCCTAAGCACGAAATCCTAAACACGAAACAAATCCAAAAAACCAAAAAACAAATCTCAAAACCAGATTGCTGCGTGTGCAAACAAGTTGCACACCCTACCTATTCAAATCCGAAGCACGAAATCCTAAATACGAAACAAATTCAAAGTAGCGAAGCACAAATCCCAAAGCTGATTACGTTTGGAGCAATTATAGCGGGGCATCGCGCGATAGGCAACGGTGTTATTGCTTCAAAAATGTGAGGACGCGAGCCGGCCATCCCCAAGCCCTCCGGGCTTGAGGCTGCCACCCTGCCGCCACGAAGAGTCGAAAACACCTGGTCGTTGTTACAGGTTCATATAGGCCTGGCGTTTGATTTTGCCGGTGGATGTCTTCTCGAATTCTTCAATTCTTATTTCGAGGTGCGCGGGGGAGATTTTCTCGAAAGAAGAGAGCTGCCTGCTTTTCTGCTGACATTCGTTGATGCCCTGCCAGACGAGCGTTTTGAGGACATCGGGCTGGGCGGCCAGATCGGCGGAAGAACGATTCGTGTGTGTTTCAATGGTATCCCAGGCTGGCAGGACAATCGCGCGGACGGTCTCTTCGACTATGCCGGCTGAGTCCTTCTTGAAGCCTGGAACAACGAGAATCTCGCGGACGAATCTGGCCTCTGAAAGGGCGGACTCGACGAGCTCGGGATTGACGTTTTTTCCGCCTGGCAGAACGATGAGGAATTTTTTGCGGCCTGTGATATAGAGGCTGCCGTCTTCGCCGAGATAGCCCAGGTCGCCGGTGTGCAGCCAGCGAACGCCGTCGCGGTCGGTTTCGATGGCCTCGCCCGTGGCCCTGGGGTTCTTGTAGTAGCCCTTCATAATGCAGGGGCCGCCGAGCAGAATTTCTCCCTTTTGGCGCGGGGCGAGAGTCTCATTTCGCTCGTTGGCGATTTTGACGAGTATGGTGGAGATGGGCCTGCCGACGGAGCCTAAGGTGCGGGCGTCCTCGTTGAAGCCGTACACGGGGGAGTTTTCGGTGGTGCCGTAGCCCTCGTACAGCAGCAGCCCCCTCTTCCAAAAGACATTGAGCACCCACTTGGGCATCGCGGCTGCGCCGGAGAGGCAGAATCGAAGGGCACCCCAGCCGAGCTTTTTGACTATGCTTCCGCCGACGAGCTTAGGGAAGCAGCGGTCGAACAGTCGAACGAACAACTTGCGATCCTTTTGCTTAGCGAGGTTCTCTTCAATCTTCTTGGCGAGAACGGTGTAAAGCGAGGGTATGGCGATGAATATGGTGACGCGCTTGTCGCGGATAAGCTCGGGTATCTGGCGGTACTTGTTGGTGTAGATGTTGGTGGCGCCGACGGACAGAGGGAGCAATTTGCCGACGGTTATGCCGAAGGAGTGATGAGGCGGCAGGATGTGGGCGAGGACATCGTCAGAGGTAAGGCGTATCTTCTCCACTGAGCCGTCGATATTGGCGATGAGATTTGTGTGCGTCAGCTCGACTTCGCGGGGGTCGCCGGTGGTCCCAGAGGTGCACAGGATCACGGCGGTGGCGTCGGCGTCCACCTCCGCGGCTATCCGAGCAAACAATGCACTCATCTCCCCTGCGCTTGGACTCTTGCTGTCATCGCTCGCAGCGTCAGCGCCATTCAGGGAGTCGCACAAGGGGGTATCGGCCATCTCGACCAGGCCCAGCCCGCGGCTGGATGTGAAGTCCCTCAAGTCCTGCCGGGACTCGGCGTCGAGGTAATCATCGGCCATAACGAGCAGGTCGGTGTCGGTGTGAAGGAGGTGATTTATTACGCCATCCACGCCCCGCTCCGGGTCAATCAGCACCGGGACAGCACCGGCAAGAATGGCGCCCCAGAAGGCCACATCCCAGTCGGCGCGGTTCTTGCCGAGGATGGCCACCTTGTCGCCGATCTGAATCTGAGCGGAGCGAACAAGCCGCAGCGCAAATTCTCTCGCGGCGGTCCCGAGCATGCGGAATGTCAGTATCTCGTGGCGTTCCGGCCTGATGATTTCGAGGCACGTCCTGTCGAGCCGTTCGACCGCCTTGAGCGAGCCGTTGAAAAGCTCAATGAGAGTCTTGAACGTAAAGCGCGTTCTCATCTTCGAGCCGGCTCCCTTGCAGACAGTTCCACAGCGCAAGGGCGCCGCGCCCGCCAATAAGTTTCTTTTCCGAGACGTTCCATCAACAATAGTCTATCCGATCACACACGATTTGACAAGTTTTTTTTCACTCTGTGGGGTGACGCGGGCCGAGATTGGCTCGCTTCGCCTGCAACGACTCGGGGCGCAAGGGCTTGTCAAAAAAGATTTTGCGCTACCCCTGCCGAGTCGCCGCAGCGCCACGGACCGACGCACATAGGACACCGCTCCTTGATCGCTCTACAAGGACCGAGATGTAATCTGATATTGTTTGCCCCGTTCGTCGGCGCTGAAATCAATCGGCAGAAACTCCTTTATTACCTCAATATTCGTTAAAAGGTGCGTGGAAATCTCGCTGGTGGTGTATGCCCCGCCGTTTGAGAGGGCCATATAGACCAAGAGCTGGTCGGCCAGGAAGCGATCTACGGCGGCGCCGCTGCCCAGGAAATCAGCGGCCAGCTTAACGACTTCGCCCACCACCTTTTCGGATGGCTTGCCTCGTTCGCCAAAGGCGGTCAGGACGGTAGTCCGGCCGGCGCGGCAGATTCGAATCATCACGCAGTTGCCCGGCCCGTCGGAATCTTCGACCTCGATATGCTCGAATTCTTCAATATCGAGCTTGCTTTTCAGCAACAGCTTCTCCTGTCGCCGGGCGATATGCGCCGGGAGCCTGGCGGTGTATATTCGGGCGCGGATTTCAGGCTTCTCGCCCGGATCAGGAAGCTCAATAGCTCGAGGCTGCTTTTCCCGGCGCGGCTCAACGTTGGAAGTCATTTTTCCGCCGCCGGCAGGGAAGAAGCCGTGCTTTATCAGCTTGCAGCCGGCGGAAAAGCCGGCTGTTGCGACAGCCGGTAAAAAAGTCTCGCTTAGAAAATCAAAGGGCGGCGCCCACGGATTGTGCGTTCCGCCGGCGACGGTTACTCTCGACGGCTCTTGCGCGAGGAACAAAGCGGGCAGAACCGTTTGAATCACCAGAGATGCGGAGCCGGCTGAGCCTATATCGAAACGATAGTCGCCGCTTCGGACGGGGCCGGGCTGAAAATCGAGGACTTTCGAGCCTAAGGAATCGCCCCGACATCGGCCATTGCTTATCTGGCACGCGGCGTGCACGCAGCTCAAATGCTGCTTGGCGAGTCCGGGATTGCGGCGGGCGGCGCGGATATTCTCGATGCGCAAGGGCCTGCCCGTTATGCAGGACAACGTCAGGCTCGTCCGCAGTATCTGGCCGCCGCCCTCGCCCTTGCCGCCGTCGATGAGAACCGCTTCCATACTATCCTTCACCAAAATCCGCCTGGGCGTCGCCAACGACAAGACATCGGATTTGCCCGATGTCGAGCCTGGGGGCCTTGACTATGACCAAGCCGTCGGCATCCCCACACGGGGTCCGAGGGGCCTGCCATTTGCATATCACGCCCACGGCCACGTCATCGCCTTTGTAATTGCGAAGTCCGACGAGCCGGCCGGGCAGGTTCTGCAGCGGAACGTCGCGCCTGCCCTGGACCGACAGGTCGGCCAGGTTCAGATTGTAACAGGCCGAATCGCGAAAATATATCTCGAATTGGCGTTGTCGATGCCTACACCGCTGTTGCGGCGATTTGACGGATATTGACGCCGGCGACTCAACCGGCTCCACGCGCGAACCACAAAATTTCAGGCCGGCGAGGATATCGCATAGCTCATTGGCCCGCTGCACCGCGATAATCAGGTCGGGCTTCAATGCGTGCTGCACCGTCCACCACAGAGCGTTCGCCGGCGGCCCGGCGATGAAACCGGGGGTGTCAATTAAGATTACTTCGGCGAGCTTCGCCGCCTGCTCGACGCAGCGCGTCAGGGCGGCGGCGAACTGGAGCAGATGGCCGACGGGCGTTATGTCGCCGACAAAGGCGATGCCGCCCGGCTCAACGGCGGACAAGTCAAATTCGGGATTATCGACAACGGCCCAGCCGACCGTCGAGGGCGGGCCGATATGGGACTGGCCGATATCCGCATCGACTATAGCAACGGGCCGATTCTCTGCCATCTTGCCGGCCAGGGCCAATGCGAGGGTGGTCTTGCCGGTATCTGCGCCTCCGAGAAGCAGGCACGCACCTCTATCCAGAAGGCCCTGCCTTTGAAAATCCCGCGCTATCTTATCGGCCCAATCCTCAGACATCAAAGCTCACACCTGGCAAACGGCAGCATCTGCAGAATTTCATCTATCGTCCCTGCGCATCGGCCCCGGGTCAGATTGAACAGCGTGACGTCCGGGCGACTTTTCACCTCCTGAATGAAGCCGCGGCCTTTCTGTGCGACGGTTGCCAATACGCATTTGTCCGATGCAAGCAGGAGTTGCACGGCATCGACGAACTTCTTCGAGAGGCACTCCATCTTTCCTATCTCGTCGATAACAAACAATTCAGCACGGGCATTGGCAGCGTCCAGCGCGGGCACAACCCGCCTTTCCAATTCGGCGACGTCCACGCCGTATTTGCCGACTTTGAGAGGGCCTCTGATGTCAATATGGGCGAGCGTGCCTTCAGGACCGTCGAGGCGCTTCCAACCAAAGCCCTTGCGCACGCCGTCGATGCGAATCTCGTGCGTATAGAAGCCGGCTGTCTTATGCGGGTCGAGCCGCTCGACTATACGAATGACAGCGGTTGTCTTGCCGCAGCCGGGTGGTCCGGTCAGCAGGATTTTGACAGAACTCGGCGACATATCTGCTACCACAAATACTAATCTCGAAATCCTAAATCCGAAACCCGCAGGATGGCTGGCGCCACAAATCCAAAATTCAAATGCTCAAACGTTCAAGACGGCCCGTTTGGCTCATTTGGATTTCGGTCATTTGAGATTGTGGCGCAAGCCATCCTGCGGGTTTAGTATTTCGAGCTTCGTGCTTCGTATTTGTCCCTTTACGGCCTTTTGGCCTTGACGAATTCTCTGATTTTCGAGAGTGAGAAGGTGTTGAGCACGTCGCTCTTTGTCGCCCAGCCTCTGGCGGCGGTTGCGGCGCCGAAGCCCATCAGTCCGAGGGCGGCGGCGCTGTGGGCATCGGTACCGATGGCGAGCTTTACGCCCGCCTCGACGGCCAATTTGCAGTGAACGTCCTTGAGGTCGAGGCGCTGCGGATTCGCGTTGACTTCGAGGGCGGTGTGAGTTCGGGCGGCGTGCTCGATTACGGCGGCGACGTCGAGGTCCATCGGCTCGCGCTGCCCGATGAGCCGACCCGTCGGGTGGGCGATGCAGTTTATGTATGGGCTGTCCATTGCCTTGAGCGTCCGCATTGTCACCTTCTCGCGCGCCCCGCCCATAGCAGAATGTATCGAGGCGACGACGAAATCAAGCTCGGCGAGGAGCTCGTCGTCGAAGTCCAGAGAGCCGTCGGCAAGGATATCAACCTCGCTGCCCGCCAATATGGTTATGCCCTTAGTCTTGTCGTTGATTTTCCGGATTTGTTCAATCTGGCGGGCGAGCTGTTTGGACGCCAGGCCGTTGGCAATAACCGATGAGCGCGAATGGTCGGTGATGCAGATATACTTATAGCCCAGGTTTCCAGCGGCCTCGGCAAGATCTTCTATCTCACAGCGGCCGTCCGAGGCTGCCGTATGCATGTGAAAATCGCCCTTGAAATCACTCAACTCGATGAGCTTAGGGAGTCGATGCTCCCTTGCGGCCTCGACTTCGCCGCGGTCTTCGCGCAGGACCGGGGCAATGTAATCAAGCCCGAGCTTTTTGTAAATCTGTTCCTCGGCGGCGCCGGCAATCATCTTCTCGCCCTTGAACAGGCCGTATTCGTTGAGCTTTAGGCCGGCCCTGGCGGCGATTTCCCTCAGACGGACATTGTGCTGTTTCGAGCCGGTGAAATACTGGGCGGCGGCGCCGAAACTGGCCTTTGGCACGACGCGGACGTCAACATGGATGCCTCCGGCGGCGGTTTGGATAATGGCCGAGCCTTTTGTCGGCCCGGAGGCAAGTACCTCCTGGATGAAAGGGGCTTTGGTGAAGGCCTCAACGACCCGAGCGGGGGCGTCTTTTTTGCCGGATGCGCCAACGAGTATGTCAACGTCGCCGATAGTCTCGGCACATCGGCGGAGCGAGCCGGCTGCCTGGACCTTCAAATTCCCAGGCAAGGCCCGCAGCATCTCGCCGACGATTTCGGCGGCCTCGAGGGCCTGGTCGAGGCGAATCCTGCCGGTCGATTTTTCGAGAAAATCGATGCCCCTTGCGATTACGGCGGCCTTTTTGTCGCCGAAGCCGGGCAGTTGGGCGAGCGAGCCGGTCTCGATGGCACGTTTTAAGTCGGCGACGTTGGCGACTTTTAACTGCTCATAAACCGCCTTTACGCCCTTAGGCCCGATTCCCGGTATCCGCAGCAGGTCCAACAGGTCGGGTGGTATCTTTGCAAGGAGGTCCTGGTGCGCGGTTATCCCGCCGGTCTTAACGAATTCTTCGATTTTGGCCAGGCTCGATTTGCCAATGCCGGGCGTCTCTGCAAGCCGGCCGGTCTCCAACAGGGCCTCGACGTCGGCGGGGGCGTCCGCGATAACCCGGGAGACTTTGCGGTAGCTGCCGATGCGGAACGGGTCCTCGCCGAGGATTTCCATAACGTCAGCCATTTGGCTGAACAGGTCGCTAAGAATCGCATTTTTCATAGAGGCGATTATATCCCCGCACTGCCGGAATAAAAACGATATTTCCCGCCCTGCGTGCTGAGACTCGTCGCAGTCAACGCCCGCTTGGTCGAATAGGGTCCACGTGCGGTCAGGGATTTGGCCGGGCCGGGGGGCCGCCGAGATGGAATCGCGGAGGAATGAGGTCATCGAAGACATCGACGGGCCAAAATCGCAGCCGCTCCACACCCTGGGGAACGGGCTGGCGATACTGTACATAAGCGCAGACCCTGCCTTTCGTTGTATAGGATACGCTGCCGGCGCGGACGCCGAAGACTTTGAAGCCCATCAATGTGCAATCTTCAAAATCGATGTGGAGCTGCCTGCCGTCTTTGCAGCCGCAGCATATAATGCCGGTCGAAGGAGTGCCGTGAGGCTGCGAGAAATTCAGGACAATAAGACGGCAATTCTTGAACTTGACGCGGGTGTAGAGGTCATCGACGCCGGGCCAGCCGGCCTGCAGCGCGTTGTCGGGTCCGACCAGCGTGCAATTCTCGAAAGTCGCGTGAGGGGAATCGGGCATTGCGGCGCTTTCGCCGCGGACGTAGGCGGCCCCGGCATCGCCCCACCAATCGAGGTTCATAAAGTAGCAGTCGCGGAAGAGGACCGGCTCACCGGGTCTGGGGGAATGCGCGATGACTGCGGCGCCGGCGAACCGGCCTATGCCGACGCAGTCTTCAACGAGGGCGGAGAACTCGGCTCCCTTCTGACAGGTGATGTCCCAGCCGATGCCTCCTTCGGAGCCGGTGACATAGAGTCCGCGAAATATCCAGCGGTCCCAGGAGACGGCTGAGAAGCCCGGGTCACATTTCCATGGGCCCCACCAGTCAACACTCTTGAGCCCCCACTCTTCGGCAGGGTTACCGGAGTCGAGAATCATAAATGTCGGGTTGCCGGTTGGAGCATCGGGGTTGGTCCGGACGATGACCTCAGGGGCGCCGGAATCAATGACAACGCGGCCCGATGCGCCTGAGCCAAGCTTGCCGTCAACGTCGCCGACAAGGAGGTTGTATGAACCGGCGGCGCCTTTGAAGGCAGGAAAGAGATTGGCTTCGGCGTATGTATCCGGCCGGACAATAACGCGGTGGCCTCCTTTATGATCCGGAACGGCGAGCAAAGCCGCCTGAATGGTGTGGAACGCCTTTTTCCAACTGCTGCCGTCGGAGTTATCGCCCAGTTTTGATACGTATAGAGCAGCACCTGTACGGCCGGCATAGTCCGACGCGGCCGGGTCATAGGGTTCCGCAAACAAATTGCACGCAAGCATACCGAGAACGAGGAAACCAAGTGCAAAACCAAGCGCATTATGAAAGTGTCTTTGTCGGGACATAAAAAATCTCCTACGAACAGGCTCGGCAGAAGCGCTGCCATACTCTACGAGCCGCATAATACCGCAATCCGCTATGGGCCGCAATAATTTGAGCATGGTTCAAATAAGTCAAATTCCGGGTAACATTATTTGCGGGTGCATAGGGTGTGGCAGCCTCAAATCCGAAGGATTTGGGGATGGTTGCACAGCTTTGCGAGTTTTGCCATCCCCAAGCTGCGCTTGAGGCTGCCACCCAGAATTAAACCATGCCATAATTTGAACGGCCCGGCGCAGTACACGGGAGAGGATTAGCAGACTTGCCAGCAGTCTGGTATAATCATAGCAAGGCAATATCTGAAACTGACATTTGGATCGTATTGAGCGAGGCCCGGATTGAAGGTTCAGTGCGAATTATGTCCTAAGAATTGTGTGATTTCGCCCGGCCAGAGCGGGGAGTGCCGGGTGAGGGTCAATATCGACGGGGTGCTGCGAACCGTCGTGTATGGATACCCGTGCTCAATCAACGTTGATCCGATTGAGAAGAAGCCGATGGCTCATTTTCTGCCGGGGACCGGGATTCTGTCGATTGCGACGGTCGGCTGCAACCTGCATTGCAGGTTCTGCCAAAACTGGGAGATTTCGCAGGCCAATCCGGAAGAGATGCCTGCGATATTTTATTCGCGCGAGAAGCTTTTCTGGTCGCCGCAGGACTTAGTTGATATTACGAAGAAGGCGGGCTGTCCCTCTTTGGCATATACTTATACCGACCCGATTGTCTATTACGAATACACTTACGACACGGCGAAGC
>Ga0315275_10005109_pt1 | contig 12372 bp, 6 predicted proteins | sample YL17G03_0_MG_FD_205557 | JGI IMG/M metagenome (GOLD analysis project Ga0315275, IMG submission 205557) | Sediment microbial communities from Yellowstone Lake, YNP, Wyoming, USA - YL17G03_0 | ecosystem: Environmental > Aquatic > Freshwater > Lake > Sediment | place: USA: Wyoming | collected... | reverse complement strand
GGGAGGTCCTTCTCCTGGTCGATCCGGAGGCCTGTGAGGATCTCGGTCTCGGTCTCGTTGGGCGTCAGGATGGAGACGTGTCGAAGGAGGCCTCCGCCTTGGATAGGTTGAGCCGGGGCCGGGTTGATGATAACGCGGACGCCGCGCGCCGAAGCGATCTCGGCGGCCCGGTGAATGGTTTCCATCGGGACTTCGAGCGGCATCAGTAGGACGGAGGCGGACGCGATCAGGTGGCTCGCCGCGTCGATGTTGAGGGGGGAGAGGCGGGCATTGGCGCCGGGGGCGACGGTTATGGCGTTCTCTCCCCGAGAGTCGACCGTGATGAGGGCGACCCCGGAAGGGGCTACCGGGTCCGTAAAAATGTGGTCGGAAACGATCCCCTCACGCTTGAAGCCTTCGAGGGCCTTCCGGCCGAACATGTCGTCCCCGATGCGTGCGATGAAGACGACCTCGCCGCGTAAGCGGGGATCGAGAGCCCGGGCGGCCGCGACGGCCTGGTTAGCGCCCTTACCGCCGGCCGACATGAGGAACTCGCCGCCAAGAATGGTCTCTCCCGGGCGCGGCAGGCGGGGGGCCTTGATGGTCATGTCGGTGTTCGAACTTCCGACGATCACGATCCTTGGGGCCGACCTGATTGTTGCCATGATCTCGCTTCCCGGAAGTCTCCCGTTCGATCCGACCCGATTATACCCGGGTCTATGCCGATTAGCAACCAGAATGCCGGGGCAAAACGTTGTCTCCGTTCTCCTCCGTCGATTAGCCTGAGCTCGGAATGACCCGGACCCCTAATGCCAACAAAACCGGGCATCGCCCCAGCGCCATGGCCATTTATCACATGAAAAGAAACGCTCCCCATACCGCCCAAAATGACCAATAGGGCATGTGCCGGAATTCCGGTTATCCCCGGAAGGCGGGGTCATCCCTTGTGATGAATGAATCCTTGTGGCAATCTTGGGATACCGGCGCCCGCTTGACGCAACGTCCGGCTTTGGGTAATATGGGTGCACCTCGTGGGGCTGTAGCTCAGCTGGGAGAGCGCTTGAATGGCATTCAAGAGGTCGCCAGTTCGATCCTGGTCAGCTCCACCAGAGAAATCCCTTATTTATCAGTCTTTCCCTTGATTTTGTCTTTTATATTATAGACCCGTAGTTTCAGCGGTTTTCAATCGAATTTGGCACACCGGTGGCACACAGGGAGAGGGCTGTCTCTTCATTTAGCTCGCCAACTGAGCTCAGCCTTAGCCTTTGAAAAAACCCGGGACACCCGAGACCACCTAGCCGAGCCCTTCGGGGGAATAGAACATGTTCGCCATATCTGCGAAATGTCTGTATAGCTTTTATGGCAAAGTTTAACAATTCACTCTAGGGATGGTACTTTGTGCGGAGGCAGGTCAATGAGGAGGGAGTTGAACCGTACGGCGATGCTTGAACCCTTGCCGAACGGAATCAGCTAAGTTATCATGAGAGATGGATTCTGTAGCTTAAGAAATCAGCACGCGAATCCGAAACCGCCTGACGGCGTACAATTAAGGTATTAAGGCATTAAGATACTAAGGTAGTATCTTAAATAATTAGAGAGAATCCTTCCAGCCGCCGCCGAAACAGAAGTGGTCCGGGCCAGAGGAGTTTCCCCAGTACTTTCCCAGCCTCCGACGCGCCGCCGACTGGAGCTACGAGGCGCATACGGCTCGGAGTCACCGAGTGGAACATCGACGCGGGAAATTGGGGACTCGGCCGGGGCAAGATCAACACCCTCGGATGCGCCCTCTTCGAAGCCCAGTTCCTCAACGTCCTCCACCGTCATTCCGATTTCGTAACCCTGGCCTGCCGGTCGAACCTGACCAACAGTTTCTGCGGCGGAACGATCCAGACCAACACGGCGGGGCTTTATCGAACACCCAGCTTCTATGTCATGACCCTCTACCGGAAACATTCCCGGCCCGTTCCGCTCCGGGTGTCGGCCGATATCCCTGCCAACGTGGACGTGACGGCCTGCGCCGCGGATAACTCATCTTCCCTTTGCGTCTTCGCCGTCAACCCCCGGAGAGAGCCGGTGGACATCGTGCTGGACTTATCCGATTTCGGTCCGGGTTTCACTGCCAAGGGAGGGGAGGTCGTACGGGATGTTCAGGACAGGAAGCAGATTGACATTATCAACAGCTTCACGGGCCCTGACAGGGTTAGACCGATGAGGCTTGAGATCAAAACGGGAAATATCGTGACGATTCCGGCACTCGCTATCGCCGCGATTGAGTGTTCAAAGGATTGAACAAAGCCTCCTCCGGGCCCGGTCGGCGGCGACGCCTGACGATGCAATCTCAGTGTTTTTTGAAGCTCATCGTGATTCTGGACGGGTTTCTCGTCAAAATTCGGATTGGCTCAACGACGATCATTAGATGATAGAACGAGAAGCGTCAGAGAGCAAGACGGAAGCTTCGTTGTGTAGATCGTGAGGCCCTTAAGCATTTCGGCCGAAGACTCCTTCTGAATGGCCTCGGGATTCGACAGTGTATTTCGGGCTTGAAGCGAATCCGCCCATAGCCGATAGAGCTCGGCCTTGCTGACCGTAAACCTGAGGGCCCTGAGATCGAAGGATGCGGCGACCTTATCTGTCCCGAAATTCAGAATTTGAAGGACGAGTTTTTTTCTGTCCGTATTCCAAGCGGATTGGAAGAGAACGAGCGGATCGGTTTTGATGGCTTCATGAGCTAGCGGCCAGGCTGCTGGCGACGTCGTCATCAACTCGAACATGCATCCGGCGGCCGAGAGCCAGACACCTTCTTTGGCACATTCGATCACATTCCCGCCCCAGGTGTTAGCCGTGTTATTAAAGTTGGCCCAGAGGAAATCGCTCCCCAGCCGTTGAAAGCAGAGAAGCTCGGCGGCAGACGTCATGGCATAGCCCCATCGGATTCGCCTGTTCGGGAGCGGCCCGTTGAGCTCCTCGCCGGGATTCAAGACGGCTCCGGGAAGGATATCCTTCACTGTCTGTGGCGCGATCCATTCGGTATTGCAGAGAAAGACCGACCGGTGGTGCACTTTATTATAGGCGCGAATGATCTCGAGATCTTTAAGGAGTTCGCTCTCGCCCAAGGCCCGATCCGTGATGCCATCTATCGACTCACCGGCTATCTCGAGCATCTGGGCCAAGATTGAGACCTGGAAATAACCGACCATGACGAACTTCGCCGTCGGATCGACGGCTTTGATCGCCCTGGCGAAATCGACGCATCGCCGCGCGTATTCGAGCGCGCCGAAACGACGCATAGGCTCGTTGTCGAGCTCCCAATATTTTATTTTGAAGGGCTCCGGATAGCCGTGGCTCGCGCGGAGAGCCCCGAGAGGAGATGACGCGTCCGCGTTGCAGTAGGCTACGAGGTCGGCCGCCTCCTGGGCTGACCCGGTCAGCAGGTTCAGGCAATAAAACGGCTCGGCACCGACTTCGCGGCAAAGATCCATGAGTTCAGCGACGCCGACGTCGTTATTATCCAGCCCACCCCAAAAAGGAACCTGGGCCGGCCGTCGGTCGATCCACGGGCCGATGCCATCCCTCCAATTATAATAGGAAGCGAAACACCCGCCGGGAAAACGAATGATGGGCAGCTTGAGGCGCTTCAAGGCACCGATGACCTCTTTCCGCCAACCCCGGACGTTGTCCGAAGGCTTGAGGGAGAAAGCGTCGGCAACGATCCGTCTGTCGGGTTCCACCGATATTCCAAGACTGGCCCGTCCCTCGAAATCTCGGACTTCGAACTCAGCCCGATATTCCTTGAGATTGCCACTTGTAACAGAGAATTCTTTTTCGTCAATGGCCGTCCCGAATCGCTTTTCCGGATATAGCCCAACCTTGATCTTGACCGGTCTCTTTGTCTCTTCGACGGATGTTTCGCCCGTCCCGATCCAGCCGCAAAAATTGTAAGTCAAGCCCTTACGGAGGCGGAGACCATCTTGGGCCAGCACCGCTTCCTGCTTTTTCGATTTGTTAAAGACGGTCATTGATTGAAGTCCGTGGCAGAAATTGTAAAACGGACTGGGTCTCATCTCCGAGTCGGGATTGGCTGGGTCGATGTACCATTTGTTTTCTTCATATCCCGAGTGCCACCACGGATCTCGGGTCAGGTCGTCGCCCGGTTCGCGAGATATGTCGTCCCAGACGAATCGTTTATACGGCGAAACCTCTTCGAAGCTACGATTCCAGAGCATCTCGGCCCACATTCGGTCCACCTGATGAGCGAAACCGTCCTCGATGAAGTTGCCGTAGATCCAAGGACTCACGGGCTTGCTCACGATCTCCTCTGGCCTGATCCTGACTTGGAACGTATGCTCGACGGATTTATTTGCGGTCGTCGAATGAGAGAAAGCGGCAACGAACATGCTCAGGAAGACAAGGCCCGCGATTCTTGTGAGAGTTTTTTTTCCCATTCCACTCCTCCAAATGGCTTTCGCCTTTTCGCTTATGGGGTTGGCGCCATATCCATGGTGCGATAGGTAAAGCTGAAACTCCATCCTTTTTTCAACGCCTGAAAGCCGCGGCGGCACAGCCCTCCAGAAACTTTCTCCGTGTGATTGTCTCAAGCAATTTTTCTTCGCTCTTTGAACGGATTTTCGGCGAATCGCCACGCCCCATTATGGCATCAATCGACCTTCTGAACCCAGATAAAGTCGAGTCCGATTTCTGGCCTCACAATGGTTTTTTCAGCATCCTTGAACTCGAAGATCACCGTGTGGACGCCCATGACGAATTCCACCGGCTCCAAGGCGAAGTCCCGGAGCAGAATGCCAGAAGGGCAATGAAGATCGATGGTCGCGTCTCCTCCCTCAAGGTTCAACTGACGGCCGTCGAGCCGGACGGACATCCTCCCGGCCCGGGGAGTCAGCGCGGCGGTGACGTGGAGCTGCTTCCGACCGGGAGAGTCGACGGTGAATGTCATGGTTTTTCGATCCCCGGCTTTTTCCGGCTTCCAGATAAGCACCTTCCCTCCCGCCCAGAATCTTCCCGGTTCCAGCCGGGTCGCCCGTCCGTCGGTCAGGATCTCCTCCGCCTGATAGAATATGGAATTCCGAGCCCCGAACCGGGCGGCCGGCTGCCAGGACTCCGGCAGCTCGAGATGCCGGAGATCCTCCGGCATGATGGCCAGATGGTCGTCGATGGTGCCCGGCCGCGCATAGTAATAACCAATCCGGGCGTAGGACAATCCCGGTGTTCGTTCGTGGCTGTTTAGCTCCATGTAGAAACTCAGGGATTTTGCGAATGGGATGGGATCGAGGATATGCCATCGGAAATTCGAGACGAATCCCCTGTTTCCCGGCCCATCGTTACGCGGCTGGCCGCAATAGGGATAAGAGAAAATATCCGGGGACGACCATGAGTAGTTGTAATAATCTTCGGAGCCAGTGCCGAAGATGGACGGAGTCTTGTCGTTGTCGACAAAAACCTTCTCGTCGCCCTCACCCCACCAATTGCCCCAGGACGTCGGCACCGGGGCCGGATTGAGGAGAATGGAGGCCGAGCCCACATAGAGCCCTTTCCCCCTGGCTAGGAGGAAAGGAAGGTCCTGGACATCGACGTCCGAGGCGATGAGGTTATGGGCCACCCTCCACCGGGCGTAGAAGTGAAGGGAATTCTCGTCCCAAGAGAAATCCGTTGGCAGCAACTCCCCTGCCACTTCTTCGGACTGCCCGCCGCGGTTCTCCAGCACGATGCTCAGGGAGGTTTGGAAAGGCATCACGAACCTACAGATCATGTTCCCATCGTCCTTGACGGCAAAGGGAAGAGATTGGTAAGGGTTGATTCCCGGCGCCGAGCCGAAGAAGTCGCCCACCGGTGATTGGATTTGTCCCCGGGCATGTCCGTCGCAGACGACGTTAAGGACGGTTTGTCTCAGCGCCAGATCCGTATTGCCCGCTCGAAGCCGCAATGTCAGCCTCGCCACCGCGCCGGGTCCCTTAAGCGCGAGCACCTCCTGTCTTGTCCCAGGCGGGAGGGAGGCTTCGAATTTTATGGCCGGTTTTTGAGGTTGCGGAGGTAAATGGATATCGGGATCAGACATCACCGTGGTCACACGGTCGATGACATCTCGGAACTTCTTGAGGTCGCCTGGACGGAAAGAGACGACGGCGGTTTCTCGAGCGTAGAGACGGACCTGGATGTGGTAGAAGTGAATCTCCTCCACTTTCCCGATCCAGACAAGACGGAAGCGTTTGGCAAAGGGAAAGGGAGCGTAAGAGGCGTCGCGCTGGTACACGGTCCGACGGAAGCGCCCCCCTTCGATCGCTTTTATTTCCTGAAAAACGTCATAGGGATGTCGGAAAAACGGGTCGGCGTCCCCCTCATAGATCGGGTGTTCTGTATCGTCGATGTAGAAGCGGACCTTTCCTGAAATGGAGGCCGTCCAGAGCCGAACCACGGCGCCGGGACCCGGCACATCGGCCATGAGATATTCACCGACACCGGACGGGTCGGGAGCCTTCAGAATCTTTTCGAAGTTGGGGATCGGCTCGCCGCCGAATCCATCGGAATTGGCGAACCAGTCGAGCTCGTCAGGCACCCGGCTGCGGTGATCGTACGATGAGAACTGGACCATCCGGAATCCGGGATTGGGGTATCTGGCTAGGGCCGTCAAGTCGATCATTTCCTCGAACAACGAACCCGTCGTTACAGCCCGGCGACGGGTCCCGATGCATGTCGCCAAGACGAGCAGGAAGCTGATTAGCGATATCAGGAACATCGCCCCTTTTTTCATGAGAACATCCCTCGTTTTCCTTTGAGATCCGTTTATTCGTACAGAATGAGCTCCCGCTTTTCATAGGGAATCGGATAGGCAGTGATCCAGGCCTCGGGTTTTACGTTGTTGGTGCCCCCTTGAAGAATAAGCACGACGATATCCAACGTTTTTCCCGCCATCGCCAGGGGCAAAGGAAAGTAATAGGTATAGTTGCCGTCTTTCTCGACGTTGAAATATTCCCAGGTGTTGCTGGGAAAGGACACGGCCCGATCTGGTGCGCCAACCGGCCTGCCATTCATCCGAAGCGCCGCGTACGCTCCCTCGTTCCCATGGCGCCCGTTTACGGCCACGGCCAAGTAGGCGTTTTTATGAATTTCTTCGGGTTTAAAGGACAAGCTCCAAGCTGCTTCGGTCCGTTTTTGGGAATACGCATGAAAGAGATTGGACGCCCGCCATTCGGACCGGTCGAGCTTTTCACCGCCAAGATAAGCTTCGACCTCGGCGATTCGGCAGGGGGCGCCGTGGATGCGTAAATAACGCACCGCTGAGTCCGGAGGGACCTTAAGCTCGGCAATGGTTCCTTTCCCTTGCCAGGTTGAATCCAGGGGAAGCCAGGTTTTCAAGTCAGGCGAAACCTCTGCCGCGGCATCGACGGCGAATGTGTCCAGCTCGGGACTGAGGTCGGCGTCCTGGCGATCCCGGACCCGGATGACCACCCTGTCCATGCGCGTCGGGTGGCCAAAATCCACGCGGAGGGTCCTTCCTTTCAACCGGGCGATGAAGAACGTTTTCGGGTTTCCATCGAAGAGGTTCCTGTCCCAAATGCCCCTGTTGATGAACATCGGCTTCTCCAAGAAAGCTTCCCTGGCGGCATTGACTTGGGGAACACGGCTAGGACCCGAACGCATCAAGGATCTCACTTCCAGGGCGTTGTTGTCGGCCGCAAAGCACGTCGCTTCGTACAGAGCCTCGGCGTCTTGGGGAACCGGGCAGGGTTTCAGTTCGCCGACCTTCCGGTGCCAACCCTCCATCCCGGACTTTCCTGGAAAGCTCACGTCCCGGGATTTCCCTTCAAGGAGAGAATTCTGTTCTTCTCCCTCTATGACGGCCCGACGGAATTTGCGGTCGCCTGGCAAAAACCGAACCCTGTGCGTGCTGCCGGGCATCCCCAGAAGGCTGACGACCGCCGGCTTGCCTGGTGTATCCCGGACGACCTCGTAATCACATCCTGCCAAGCCGATTTCGGGAATCGGCTTCGATGAGGTCAGGATAAGGCAAGAGCGGAAAGGCAGCACCTTTAGTTCCACTCGGGATCCCCATGGAAATCGGCCCAAGACGGACTCAGAAGGATGGAGCCTCCTGACTTCGACCTCTCCTCTGCTGTCAAGTCCTATGGACCCGTCCAATTGAAGGGCGTAGGTCACGGGATTCCAAGTCAGATTGCGCAGAGTTATGAACCTGGTTGTCCCGTTCCCTCGCGAGATAGCGTGGGGGCCGAATCGGCTTTCGGGCAGGACAATGCCGCCAATCAGGATGTCCTTATTCCGGCGGTGGAGGTTGAACAGGCGGGCCAGTCGAGGAAATTCGTCATCCCGCAGGAACCAGGGATTTCCGTAAATGGATGGTGCCAGTAAAAGGCACCGGTTGAAGGCCTGTAGCACGAGGTCGTCCTCCCAGTAATCCAGGCAGGAAGAGAGGCACACGCCATGATCTTCGAGCCGCCGCGTGAGGCCCGGAGGCAGTTCTCTGGCCAGGGCCCCCGCCCGGTGATGGGACGCCGTTCCGCTGTTGGGCATGAAGACATCGATGTACGTTTCCACGCCCTCCCACAACGAGGTGGTCACCACCGGTTCGGCCGCGCCGAAATTCACCCGGTGGTTCAGGATCATGAGGTCCGGGCAAAAGGACCTGCAGGTCCCGATGGCCTGCATGAAGACCTGCTGTTTCTCCGGCCTGAGCTGTCCGGCCACGGCGTCGACCTTAAAAGCGATAAAGTTGTAGTCCCGGCATAAGGAAACCAGCATATCCATGCGAGCCCGCTCCTCGTCAGCGGTGTTGCCGAAGCCGTCCGGCCCCATCCATACGCCCAAACGGCCCCCGAATCCAGCCGCCTTTTTGACCAGGGGCATGAATCCATCTGGAAACTGGGTCTTGAATTCATCGGATTTCATGGTTCCGTAGTGGTAGGGAATGAGACGCCCCACGCCGGCCGTGTAAGGGCCGTCGTCGATGTTGCCCACGTCAAGGGCATAAACGTCAAGGCTCATGCCATACTCATCGTGAAGCCATTGGAAAAAGTCCATGTTCAGAAGGGTCTGAATTTCCGACGTGCCTTCGTATTGGCTGTTTATCCAGTCAAAATAGTGGGATTTGGAGGGGGTGCGTTCATCTGCCCCGGGAAAAACGACCGTCTTTTCCTGTGCCGATGCGGCGGGAAGCAGAAAAAATAGAAGGGACATCGTTAACAGGTTTGACCAAACCGCCACGAACTTATAAAAAAGGTTGGATTTCAACCGGCCTTCCGCCCTTTCCATGCGTTCCTCCTGCTGCCGGGAAATTGCTTTTGGCTGCCCCTTCTCATGAACGGAGTTCAGGATGGCCCTCGGCTCGACCATTGTTAGGGAGGATAGAACATGTTCCCGAAGGTGTCAATGCGGTGTGGATACGACCATGACCGGTTACACTGAGAGCCCGACTTTCTCTCGAAATCGCTCATATGGAGTCTGCCCTCCTAGAGCGGCGTGGGGGCGGTTATAGGTCTGACCCCCGACGACCCGCCCACGTTGATTTTCCATGGCACAATTGACGAAGTGGTGCCCATTGACCGGTCGGACACGTTGGCGAAGAAGCTTGCCGAGCTAAAAGTGCCTTGCGTCTACGATCGCGTCGAAAGCTGGATTCACAGTATGGATTCTGTCGAACCGATCAACGAACGTTGCCAATACATCATGAACAAGTTTTTCGCGCGGTACCTGCCGATCAAATGACGGCGGCGGAAGAGGATGTTGGGGTAAAAAACCCTCTCGCGCCGGCTAAAAGACGATATATTTTCCCTTCCGGTAAAAATGAGATGATTAGTTAACTCGCTGACTTCAAAGAGAAGTTGGGCTTTGTCCGTACACTTACGTTTCCCTTTTCCTCCGCCGAGCCTCAACACCTGTTGACGTTTTCTCACTTGATTTTCTCGTCCGAGCCGGGCCGTATCACGTCTTTCCAGGGCGACGCGGTCGTATTCGTGACGTTGGCCCGTTTCTTGAGGTCATTCTCCCACCATGGCAGGAGTCTATCGTCATCGACATCCGGAGCGGGCCGTCCTTTAAACGGCCCGGAACGGCTTCAACAGACTCGAAACCTTCAAGGAACTTCTCGATCTCGGCCCGAAGGTTGGGAACCCGGCCCGATCGGAGCACCTGGCCTTCCTGATCCATCAACGTCATGTGAGAGCATAATTCATCTGTGCACCTCCTTAATAAAGATTTTCCACGGAGAGTCTATCAAACTCCCCGAGGAGGTGCATCACATCATCATGTTACCTCACCTTTCAAGAGCACGGCAAAATCCATCTTCACAAATTCTCGATACGGCATCTTGACAACGTCTTTTCACACTCGTATATTTTGTTCATCTCACTTAGCTAAGGAGGAAGTGCATGAAAAAACCTATTGTCCTGTGTCTTTCTTTCTTCCTGCTTCTGGTATGGGCGGTGGTCCCGGCTTTTTCCTGGGGATCGGCGACACACGCCTTCATTGCCGGCAAGATCGGGAAATTCTTTCCCCTGATGAACGCCAATGAGAGATACGGCATCATGGCAGCGGATATTTTTAACTATGTCCTCTCGACTTATGGAGACCCGACGATCAAGGCCTACACGCATGGGATCATCCAAACCGGGGATGATTCCTTCATGAAGGTCTGGCAGCTGGCCAAGTGGTGGGGATACGAGAAGAGCTTGGGCTTTGGGTACGTCGCCCATAACGAGCTTTGGGGCTGCGACTTCACGGCCCATATTCAGGCAAGGACGACGGGCCAGGCCGAAGGATATGTGATCACCAAGGCCAGGGCGCTCATGCCCTATCTCAGAGCCGCCTTGCCGCCCGAACTGAATCCTTCTGTGACCGACGACGTGCTCCTCGAGCTCTGCCACAACCTCGTCGAGAGCGCGGGCGACATTATCCTGACTCGGGCGGACAGACAGATCGGAGAGAAAATCGTCTCCTGTGCCATCCTTCGGAGTAACGATTTCCCCGGGCTCGTGGCCAGGGCGATGGGTCCCAGCTGGAAGGATGCGGTCTTCGCCGCCGAGAAAGAGTTCCGCAAGACCATGATCCTCTACGGCGCGGCCCTCACGCAGGGTGAAGAAGCTGCGATCAAGGCGCTTTCCGAGCAGATGGCCCAGATCGGTGTCGAGTTCATCAAGATGGCCACCGGCGGCCTGGTGGTCCTTCCGCTTGACCAAGCGAAGCAGCTGGCCGAGTTCGGCATCCGGACGGCCATTTCGCTTTGTGAGAATGACTACATGACGGAGGTCAACGCTACGACCAGGTTCGTGAAGGCGAACCTCGCGGCCCACGGCGTCCGGTATTGAGGAGCCGGGGAGGGGCAGACCAGAAAAGCGAACAAAGAGCCGAACAAAAAAGGAAGCGGCGGGCCAAGAAGCGGTTGAAGGACCCGTGGCGCATGCCGCCGGGACGTGACCTCCATTCAAGAGGTCGCCAGTTCGATCCTGGTCAGCTCCACCAATCTTCGTTTCCCTCCCGCAACGGAAGCGGTGGAAGCTTCGCGCGAGAACGGACTTCCGGTCGGGATGTTAGAGGGGATGAACATGGAACTCCAAACCCGAACCGAAAAGGGAGAACCTCGATGAAGAGAAAACAAGCCTCTTGGATCCTCTTGCTTCTGGCCATTGCATTGTCGGCCCAATGCAAGGGCCAGGCGGACAAAGGAGCGTTCTTTCGGAGCGTCGTTTCCGGAATGCCGGACTACCGGGAATTTCTGACCGTCGATGAGCTCAATGCCTCCTTGCAGGACTTGAAAGATCGATACCCGGACGTGGTGTCTTTGGACACCATCGGGAAAACGGACCTGGGAAGCCCTATCATTGAATTCCGGGTAGGGAAGGGGAAGCGCCATGCTCTGTTGTTCGGCTTCCCCCATCCGAACGAGCCCATCGGAAGCATGATGCTTCACTACCTCACCGAAGAGTTGGCGAAGAACGGAAAGCTGAGGGACTTTTTCGATTTCACCTGGCACATCGTGGTCTGCGCCGAGCCGGACAAAGCTAGGCTGAACGAAGGCTGGTTCAAAGGGACTCTGACCCTCGCCAAGTACGCCAGGAATTACTACCGGCCGCCTTCCTTTCAGCAGGTCGAGTGGACCTTCCCGGTAACTTACAAGAAATACACGTTCGACACGCCGACTCCCGAAGCCCTTGCCCTGATGAGGATCATAGATGGAAACCGGATCGATTTCTCCTTCGGCCTCCACAATTCAGGTTTCGGCGGGGTCTACTATTATTGGTCCCGGGACGTGCCCGAGCTTTATCCCGTTCTCTATGCGTTCATCGCCGACCAGGGGCTCCCGCTGCACCTGGGCGAGCCGGAGGTCCCCTGGGGGAAGAAGTTCGACGGCCGGGCGATGTTCCAGATGCT